>Ga0208032_1001162_pt1 | contig 11768 bp, 9 predicted proteins | sample MalvirAntarct_66_FD_184254 | JGI IMG/M metagenome (GOLD analysis project Ga0208032, IMG submission 184254) | Marine viral communities from the Global Malaspina Expedition - Malaspina viral metaG Antarct_66 (SPAdes) (version 2) | ecosystem: Environmental > Aquatic > Marine > Oceanic | place: West... | reverse complement strand
GAGTCCGGGTGAGGCTGCGGCTAGGGTCGTCGTCAATTCTCGCAGTGGCACGGTGGTGATTGGACAGAATGTTCGTGTCAGTCCTGCAGCGGTAACCCATGGTAGTTTATCGGTAACCATTTCAGCAGATCCTGAAGTGTCCCAACCCAATGCTTTATCGGCTGGACAAACAGTTATAACACCAAATTATGATATTGAAATATCCGAAGAAAACAGCAGGATGTTTGTGTTTAACCCCGGCGTTTCACTGGATGAAATTGTTCGTGCAGTGAATCAGGTTGGGGCTGCTCCCGGTGATTTAGTGGCAATTCTTGAAGCATTGAAACAGGCGGGTGCCTTGCGTGCTGAATTGGTAATCATCTAGTTCGACATGACGATTCCTTCAAATATTTCCCAAAATGCAGTTGATTTTCATGGCTTGAATCAACTGCGTGAATCCGCCATTAAACCGGGAAATGAGGCAAGCACTCTGCGACAGGTGGCAGCGCAATTTGAAGCACTTTTCACAACGATGATGTTGAAAAGTATGCGCGAGGCGAGTTTGGCAGAAGGTATTTTCGATTCCAATCACAGCAAAACCTATCGGGAAATGGCCGACCAGCAGCTGGCAATAGATTTGTCGCAACGCGGAGGCCTCGGTTTACAGGATGTCATTGTTCGGCAATTAGGTGGTCAGACAAATACCAATGCCAATATGCCATTGCCCGGGCAAACGTTCAGCATTGATACTGTGACTATTCGTCAGGATTTACGACGTGCAGTGAAAGAAATCCATGAAAATTCTCAAGATACGGATAGCAAAGAGATCTTATCCGGCACGGAACACAAAAACTTTCCCCAGCGCTTTAAAACGCCTGAAGAGTTTGTTAATTATCTTTGGCCACTGGCACAACAGGCAGCTGACAAAATGGGTACGACACCTGAAGTTATTTTGTCTCAGGCTGCACTTGAAACCGGCTGGGGTCGATATGTATTAAAAGATGGCGAGGGACAGTCCAGTTTTAATCTTTTCAATATTAAAGCCGATAGCCGATGGGATGGTGAATATGTGGCTAAAAATGCGCTTGAATATCGTGATGGTAAGCCCATAGCCGAGCACTCGCGTTTTCGATCTTACGATGATTATGCTCAAAGTTTTGAGGATTATGTCAGCTTCATCCAATCGCAACCCCGCTACCGTGAAGCATTAAAACATGTTGGTGATCCGGAAACCTTTGTAGAAAAGCTGCATGAAGCGGGTTATGCAACTGATCCGCAATATGCTGACAAGATTAAACGTATTATGAATGGCGATACACTGGCACAGATTTCGCATAAAAATATTCAGAATCTGGGGTATTAACCTAGAAAAAAGCTCGCAGAGGATTATCTAAATGAGCATGCTGAATATCGGTAGTTCGGCTTTATTAGCCGCCCAAAATTCATTAGCGACCACCAGTCATAATATCAGTAACGTCAATACGGCAGGGTATTCACGCCAACGTACTGATCAAGGTACACAACCAGCAAATTTTGAAGGGGGTTACTACATCGGCAATGGTGTCGGTGTTACGGGTGTTGATCGTATCTTCAATCAATTTCTGGTCAATCAATTACGCACATACACCTCAGCTGAATCACAACAAGACGGTTTTTTGACATTTTCCAAGCAGGTTGATGATTTGCTGGGCTCTTCTTCACTGAGTATCAGTGGCGGGTTGGAAGCATTTTTCAACTCTGTTCAGGAAGTTGCCAATGATCCAACCTCTATTGCCGCCAGACAGGTGATGCTTACACAAGGTGACTTGCTGGCCAACCGTTTTAATACGATGGACAGCCAACTGGGCGAGCTGGACAGACAGATTGATAACACTCTGTCGGCGTCAGTCAAGGATATCAATGTGCTTTCTCAGGGGATAAAGGATTTAAACCAATCCATTTCTGAGTCTCTGGCTGCTGGTTACAACCCCAACGATTTGCTGGATAAACGCGATAAATTGATTGGTGACTTATCAGAATTGGTCTCGGTGAATGTGGTCGAGCAGGATAACGGAGCAGTAAATGTCTTTATCGGAAATGGGCAAGGGCTTGTTGTAGGTAATAGTCGGGTTGAACTTTCAACTATTGCCGACAATAGTACCAATCCTCCTCGTACTGCTATTGGTTATGGGCCCTCACAAATTAATATTACCCAGCAGCTTAGTGGCGGAGAAATAGGCGGTGCGATATTGGCAAGAACTGATGTCGTGGATAGTACGCGTGCCGAGCTGGATGTTTTAGCCGAATCGATCGTTACCGCCTTTAATACTGCTCACGGTAATGGTGTCGATCTAAACGGCAATGCAGGAACAGATTTTTTTGATGCTGCCGGTACGACCGCTTCTACTATCAGTATGAATATTACTGATACGCGGTTAATTGCCGCATCCTCTACCACCGATCCCGGCGTGGGTAATAATGAAAATGCTTTAGCCATGGCGGCTTTGCAGACTGATAAAACAACCGTGGTTCTTGACCCTGGTCCTCCTGTTATTTCCCGATCATTCAATGATCAATACGGCTCAATCGTTTCTCAAGTAGCGACTCGCACTAATCAAGCTTCTGTATCTCAGGAAACGCAAGCGGGACTGGTGAGTCAGATCCGCCAACGGTCTGAGAGTGTTTCAGGGGTCAATCTGGATGAAGAAGCTGCCAATCTGATCAAGTTTCAGCAAGCCTACCAAGCAGCTTCGCAAATAATCACAGTATCGAATACCGTGTTTAATTCGTTAATCAACGCATTTTAGGAGATTAACTCATGCGTATCTCCACAAATAGTATTACTCAACAAGGCCTGGAGGCCATGCTGAGGCAGCAAAATGAATTGGCCAAAACCCAATTACAGGTGTCCTCTGGAAAACGGATTCAAACTCCTTCAGACGATCCCATAGGTGCTGTCAAAATGCTGGACTTGCAAAGACAAATCGGTCTTTCGCAACAGTATCAAGACAATGCCGATGTCGCTGATAGCCGTTTGAGCACAACCGATGGAACACTAAAAAGTGCTGGCGATATTATGCAACGCATTCGTGAGCTGGCAGTTCAGGCATTGAATGATACGAATAGTGATGAATCACGTCAGGGTATTGCCGAAGAAATTAACCAATTAAATGAAACACTCGTCGCTTTGGCTAACACCACAGATTCAAATGGCGAATATCTGTTTTCCGGTTATCAATCTGATGTGCAACCATTTGATACCACAACTTATGCCTATAACGGCGATGGTGGACAACGACAGTTACGGGTCAGTGATGGGTATCTGGTTGCGATCAATGAGCCAGGTGATGATTTGTTTATTACTCAGACAGTAGCTGGTCCCAATCAGGCTATATTCCAGACCATTCAGGATTTTACGACAGCTCTCTCCTCTGGAACAGTCGGAACCGCACCGAATGATGGCGATTTTCTGGCGAATATGGATTATGCGATGGATGCTTCTCTGGATGCCCGTACACGGATTGGTACTCGGCAAAATGCCGTAGAACAACAACGTGAAATCAATGACAGTTCACAATTCAGTATGACCACCACACTTTCTCAAATAGAGGATCTCGACTATGCTGAGGCAATTACACAATTAAATTTACAATCAGCGGGCTTGCAAGCTGCACAGCAAGTTTATGTCAAAGTACAGGGATTATCTTTGTTTAACTTTTTGTGAAACACTTAGACGCAACCTAATCACAGTAGATTAACTATGAAAGCAGTCATTCTTGCTGGTGGCTTGGGCACCAGAATCAGTGAAGAGTCCCACCTTAAACCTAAACCGATGATTACTATTGGGGGGAAACCCATCATCTGGCATATCATGAAACAGTACTCTCACTATGGTGTTAACGAGTTCATTATCTGTTTGGGCTATAAAGGCTATGTCGTAAAAGAATATTTTGCCAATTATTTTCTGCATATGTCAGATGTGACATTTGATATGGCTAATAATGAAATGCAAGTGCATGAAAAGCATGTTGAGCCATGGAAAATCACACTGATTGAAACAGGAGAAAACACCCAAACCGGTGGACGTCTACAGAAAGTAAAAGAATATATCGGCAATGAGACATTTTGTTTTACTTATGGTGATGGTGTCTCTGATATTAATATTCAGGAACTTATTGCCTTTCACCATGCGCATGGAAAATTAGCTACCGTCACCGCTATTCAGCCTCCAGGCAGATACGGTGCATTAAATCTAAATAATGAAATTGTGGATCGTTTTCAAGAAAAGCCCGCAGGGGATGGATCATGGATTAATGGTGGGTTTTTTGTATTAGAACCAGAAGTCATCGACTTTATTGATGGGCCTGATACCGCTTGGGAAGATGCTCCTTTAAAACAACTGGCAAACCAGCAGACGCTAATGGCTTATCGTCATACAGGGTTTTGGAAAGCGATGGATACGTTGCGGGATAAAGTTAACCTGGAAAATCTATGGCAAACGACAGCTCCATGGAAGGTTTGGGAGTAATGTTTTCGGATATTTATCGCGACAAAAAAGTATTAGTGACCGGACATACCGGATTTAAGGGAAGTTGGTTGGCGTTTTGGTTATCTCAGATGGGGGCTAACGTGTATGGCCTTGCTTTGCAGCCTGATACTGAGCCAAATCATTGGACTTTATTAAATCTTGATATTCAACAAAAGCTCACTGATATCCGTGATTATCAAACCTTATCAAAAGTTATTTCAGACTGGCAGCCCGACATGGTTTTTCACTTGGCGGCTCAACCGATTGTCAGGCTCTCTTATAGTGAGCCAGTAGAGACATGGTCAACCAATGTAATGGGCACTGTTAATCTGTTAGAAGCCTGTCGACATGTACCTTCCATTAAGGCTATTGTGGTTATCACCAGTGATAAATGCTATGAGAATCATGAAAAAAAAGAGGGGTATACGGAATCGGATCGACTAGGCGGTCATGATCCTTACAGTGCTTCCAAAGCTGCAACAGAACTGGTGGTTGACAGCTACCGAAAATCTTATTTTGAGCAGCAAGATGTTTTAATAGCTTCTGCCCGAGCAGGGAATGTTATTGGTGGGGGAGACTGGTCAGTAGATAGATTGATTCCGGATGTCGTCAGAAGTGTCATGAAAAAAATTCCATTAGAAGTTCGGTCTCCAGAATCCTCAAGACCTTGGCAACATGTTTTGGATTCATTGAGTGGTTATCTCTTACTTGGACAAAAATTATGTGAGCGAGAGCAATCTAGTGCTCAGGCTTGGAATTTTGGTCCTGTCTCGGGGCAAATTGCCACAGTGAGTAATGTGCTGGAGTCAATCCATGCATACTGGCCGGCATTTACATGGCATATTGCAAAACGAGACGCACAGCATGAGACAATCTCTCTTGGGATTAATAGTGACAAAGCACGTAAGCAATTAGGTTGGACACCCGTCTGGGACTTGAATAAAGCTACAGAAAATACAGCGCTTTGGTATAAGAGTTTGCAAGAAAATGGTCGTTTGGCTACAGAAACTCAATGGCAACAATACATTAATGATGCCGACACAGCTGGTGTTTGCTGGTTGTGACGATGCAACTGATATCTCTGGATATTGCTGACGCTTTTGTGATCAAACAAACCTCGTTTAAAGATCAGCGAGGGGAGTTTTCCAGATTATTTTGTCAGAAAACATTGCAACCTATCCTTGCCCAGCGCGAAATCAAACAAGTGAACTTCAGCAGGACGACCACTAGGGGGACTGTTAGGGGGCTGCACTATCAGCATTCTTCGGCTGCGGAAATGAAGTTTATCCGTTGTATTCAAGGCGCTGTATGGGATGTTATGGTGGATTTACGGCCTGATTCACCAACTTTTCTCCAATGGCATGCGGAAGAATTGCGTCAGGAAAACAATACGATGATCGTCATTCCGGAAGGATGTGCGCACGGTTTTCAGGCATTAGTGCCAGAAAGTGAATTAATTTACTTTCATACCGCTTTCTATTCCGCAACGGCTGAAGCGGGAGTTCATGTTCAAGATCCTGATTTAGCGATCGATTGGCCTCTGCCGGTAAATAACTTGTCGGTAAGAGATTCCGAATTACCTACAGTGGCGAAGTGGTTAAAGGATTTATCTGGATGAATTGCCGGCATTGTAAAACACCATTAACACATACATTTCTGGATCTTGGCTTTGCCCCACCCTCTAACGCCTATTTAACGGCTGAGCAACTTACTCAGCCAGAAACAAAGTTTCCATTAAAACTGTATGTGTGTGATCACTGTTGGTTAGTCCAGACAGAAGATGTCACGGCGGCTGATAAATTGTTTACAAATGATTACGCCTATTTTTCTTCAGTTTCTCAGGGCTGGTTATCGCATGCTGAACGTTACTGTCATCAGATTACTCAACGCCTGCAGCTGGATCAGAATAGTTTTGTCATCGAAGTCGCCGCGAACGATGGCTATTTATTAAAAAATTTCGTAGCTGCAGCGATCCCTTGTTTAGGTATTGAGCCTACTGACAGCACTGCTGACCATGCCGAAAAATTGGGGATCCCCATCCTTCGTGAATTTTTTGGTCAGCAACTGGCACAAGAACTCTCTGAACAAGGTAAACAGGCTGACCTGATAATTGGTAATAACGTTTATGCACATGTACCGGATATAAATGATTTCACAGCGGGATTAAAGACCCTGCTGACAAATGAGGGAACCATTACTCTAGAGTTCCCTCACTTGCTTCAGCTCATTCAATACCGACAGTTTGATACGGTTTACCATGAACATTTCTCCTATCTCTCTTTCACCACGGTATGTCAGATATTTGACCAGGCAGGATTAAGAATTTTTGATGTAGAAGCGCTTCCTACCCATGGTGGTAGTTTGCGTATTTATGCCTGCCATGAGGATGATAAACGCAATACGCAACCCACCGTCGTCAGTTTGTTAGCGGAAGAAAAAACATTTGGTTTATCCACCTTGAGTACCTATACCGGATTCCAATGTTGTGCTGAGCAGATTAAACAAGAGTTAATTGATTTTTTAACCGAGCAAAAGCGACTTAATAAATCCGTGATAGCCTACGGTGCAGCAGCAAAAGGTAATACTTTGTTCAACTACGCTGGGATCTCAACTGACTTAGTGCACCTAGTTGTGGATGCTGCAACATCAAAGCAAGGAAAATTTCTTCCAGGATCGCATATTCCGATTTTAGCACCCGATCAAATCACCTTAGAAAAACCAGATTTTGTATTGATTTTGCCATGGAATATTGCTGATGAGGTGATGCAACAGCAGGGGCATATTCGGCAATGGGGCGGAAAGTTTGTCACGGCTATTCCGCAATTGAAGGTTCTACCATGAAAATATTGTTAACTGGTGCTACAGGTTTTATCGGAAAGCATTTCGTCTTTCAGGCGCTTCGACAGGGACATGAGATTACCGTTATTACGCGCGATAAATCAATTGTTCTAGAGAACGACTGGGGAAATCAGGTCGCTATTATTGAAGCGGATATTGAACGTTCTGAGATCACATGGCCGGACTCAATAGCTAAGCATGATGCTCTTGTTCATCTTGCATGGAGTGGACTGTCTAATTACCAGGATAGTGTTCATCTAGAGCGGGTTTTACCAGCACATAAACGGTTTTTACTGACTATGATTGAAACTGGGATTAAACATATTCTGATCACCGGAACATGTCTTGAATATGGCAAACAGGAAGGACAACTTGAGGAATCTATGCCGATATTTCCTGATAATCCCTATGCCCAGGCAAAAAATCAACTCAGACAATGGTTAGAGTCCATGCAAAAACAGTTTTCCTTCTCGCTCCAATGGTGTCGTTTATTTTATATGTATGGCTCAGGTCAAAATCCGAAAAGTCTGCTATCTCAGTTAGAACGAGCGATAGAAAATGGTGAGCCCGTTTTTAATATGTCTGGAGGTCAACAGTTAAGAGATTATTTACCTGTTGAGACAGTGGCGCAATATTTGCTTAAAGTGCTGGAGCAGAAGGATTGTAGCGGGATCGTCAATATCTGTAGTGGTGAGCCGATAACGGTTTTAACGTTAGTGAAACAGTTTATAAATGCTCGTCAAAGTGAAATAGAGCTTAATCTGGGGTATTACCCATATCCGGATTATGAAGCAATGGCTTTTTGGGGGGACCCGGATAAGCTAAAGCAATGCACGAGAAGCTGATAAAGATGAATGGTCATGGAAGCTGAGAAGAAAACCAGAATGGATTTGTATGATTTAACGCTTACATATAAAACGAAGAGTTTTTTATTAAACGAACTTTATCATTTTCCTGAGTTTGTTGGATGAGCTGGTGAAGTTTAATAACCCCAGGAAACTACTCATGATATTAAGGAGATAAAGGGTCAGCCTTTATTGAATAAAACCAGACGAAGGTGATTACTACAAAGCTTCTTCATACTGGCTGGAATAAAATCAATATTTTTGTAAACGGGTAGGTCAAAAAGGGTTATGCAAAAAATGCATTAATTTCGTTTTTTGATTTGAGCATTATTGCTGGACGCGCCAAATGGTCATATGCAATTTAAAGGTAAAAGAAGCATGGAAAAGACACCACTGGAACAATTTAAACAAGACATTACTGACCGTGTCAGTCAATACCCTGAAAACAAGCCCTTACAATCTGCTTCACAGGAATTTTTTAATCAGATTGGTATTGGAAAGGCCGATTACTTTTATAATTTTACCTGGCTCGGAGTGCCCGTAATTCAAACGCCTCAGGATTTATATGCTTTGCAAGAGATGATTTGGAAAGTTAAACCTGATCTGATTATCGAAACAGGTATTGCCTGGGGGGGGACACTAATCCACAGCGCATCCATGCTGGCGCTTCTGGAAGGATGTGATGAAATAGATAAAGGCCATGTGTTGGGAATAGATATTGAAATCAGACCACACAATAAAGCCGTTTTGACCAATCATCCATTAAGTAAAAAAATTACTATGCTTGAAGGGTCCAGCATTGATGAGGACATCATTGCTCAGGTAAAAGATTTTGCAAAAGACTACAAAAGAATTCTGGTTTGTCTGGACAGTAATCACACACATGATCATGTACTGGCTGAACTTGAGGCATATGCACCATTAGTCAGTCGGGGAAGTTATTGCATGGTAGCAGATACAATAATAGAAGATTCCCCTGATCATATGTCTTCAAAACGTCCCTGGGGTAAGGGGAATAATCCCAAAACGGCTGTTTGGAGCTACCTGAAAAAACTCCAAACAGAAGTGGTTACCGCAGCTGATGGTGAAAGACTTTCATTTGAAATGGATAAAGAATTAGAGCACAAGTTGGTGTTGACGTTATCACCAGATGGTTATCTGTTTAGAAAGTAGACGCTCATTAGAAAACATAGATACCACCCAGGAAAAAACAATGACAACGATTAAGCAGGACGGAACATTAACGATCGGCATCACCAGCTATAATTATGGTCGTTATATTGCTGATGCCATTGAGTCGGTTATCAATCAGACTTCACCTCATTGGAAGTTAATGATTTATGACAATGGTTCAACTGACAATACCTTTGAGGTGGTTGAGCCATACCTGAAAGATCCTCGTGTGTCGTTGTTTGTTCATGAAAAGAACATCGGGGCATCAGCAAATAGTCTTTATGCGATAAGACATGCTGATAGTCAGTACTTTTCATTTTTACAGGCCGATGACTTCCTCGAACATACTTTTGTTGAAGATGCACTTTTTCAGTTTAAAAATCATCCAGAATCCCCTTTTGTTTTTTTCAACTGGCAGCAATACATAGAGCAAACAAAGACCAGGCACGGTCATAACCGTTCCCCCTTCTCGTCAGATCGTTCAGGTCCTACCTACATCGGACCGTTTCTTACAGTGTTTAATTTTGTTCCTCTACACATGGCGGCATTCAGAACGGAATGCTTGCAATATGGCTATGAGGCTGTCGCTGCATCACCTTTAAAGCAAGTGCTTGAGCAATTTCTACTGAAACTGCTGGAGGATGTCTATGGTATTGGATGCTATACCGGCACTATCGGTGGGGTATGGCGTCGTCATGATGAGCAAATTACGACGTTGCACATGCAGAACTATGTCGCTTATCTGGAAGAGCCGGTTGAACGGCAATGGTATATCAAACAATCACCCAGCCCGAACTATATAAAAGTCTTTATGGCACTTGCCACGACCATATACAGACTTACTCCTGGGAGTCTATTAAGCACCGCTGAATGGATGACCCATACCGAGGGGCAGCGTTATGCTGAAGGTTTTGGTGTGCCAGTTGATGAAAAGAGAGAGCAGATTAAACGAGTGGTACTCGTTGTCGTACTTAAAGTGACGACATACTGTTCGATGACTCTTTATGAGATTAGTGAATTAATCAGCTGGATAAAATCGTTAGGTCATGAATTTACAGAAACCTCGCTTAAACAGTTATTGCTAGAGATTATGTCAACGGAAGGAGAGGCGTTAATTAACCTTTCTGAAATTGAGCAGATCTGCCAATTTTGTTTTAAGCAGGCACTACCTCAACAAATTAACCCTAGAACTGAAGTGATGAATGAGTTGATATTCAGTCAACTTTTTCCAATACAAAAACAAACGGGCATGCCTTTATTGACAATAGCGCAGTCAATGCTGGACAAAAAGAAAGATCTTTTCACCTCTTTTGAAGACAGAGAACTTTTTTTAATTTCAGTATGTAAAGCCGCTTTTGATGCAATTAAGCAGCGTTGTAAAAATGCCATCAACCACGATGATGAAGCTGAAATTAAACATTTACGAAGTGTTCTGCTTGATCACAAACGAATTGATCAACATAAAACACTGGCACTTCAACTGCGAGCAGAAATTTCTGAATGGCAACTGGATAAGGACTATCAACGTTGGATAAATAACCACGCCTTATTGGAAATTGACGCTCAGCTTCATGCTGAGAGAATGATGGGCTGGTCAATGCAGCCAAAATTTCATTTGTATATGTTTATGTTTGAAGGCGAGCAAACACTTTTAGCAAATACCATTGATTCGCTGTCAAAACAGTTCTATCACAATTGGAGGCTAACCGTTATTGCTGATGGGCCAGCACCAGATGCCATGTTTGAGGAATTGGGTGTTTTAGAATGGATAAGTTTCCCAGACGGACAGGACCCATACAGTTTTCTGAATCATGTGATAATGCAGCAGGCGGATGGCTGGACAATGTTTGTTCCGGCTGGTGTTCAGTTTGAAGCGCATACCTTTTTGAGTTTGGGTGATTATATTGAGCAATACCCGCAGCAAAAAATATTCTACACAGATGACGATTTGGTTTCGGTAGATGGGGTAAGGCACTCCCCACGGTTTAAGCCAGACTTTAGTCTGGATATGTTGAGAAGTACAGACTACATTGGTGTGGTGCTCTGTGAGGCTAGCCTCTTCAAAAGTCTGGGCGGTTTTGACATGCTTCCGGCACATGAAAATTATGGTCTGACATTAAAAGCATTTGAATTATCAGGCCCGACAGCGATAGGTCATATCAGTGATGTATTGCTTCATCTTCCAGAATCCATTCAAGGCCAAGCTAACCAACCCACTATGATGATGGCTGTAGAGCAACATTTACAGCGCTTGGGAGTCAAGGCTTACCTCGAACCAGGACTTGTTCAAAATAGTGTTCGGGTTGAATATGAATGGCCTTCATTACCGTTGGTATCTATCATTATTCCTACAAAGGATAAGATAGAATTTCTACGACCTTGTATTGACTCGTTACTGCAGAAAACAACTTATTCAAACTATGAAC
>Ga0208032_1001161_pt1 | contig 11771 bp, 10 predicted proteins | sample MalvirAntarct_66_FD_184254 | JGI IMG/M metagenome (GOLD analysis project Ga0208032, IMG submission 184254) | Marine viral communities from the Global Malaspina Expedition - Malaspina viral metaG Antarct_66 (SPAdes) (version 2) | ecosystem: Environmental > Aquatic > Marine > Oceanic | place: West... | reverse complement strand
GTTCAGAATGGCGAACCCGCACATGGCGACTGGACGGTTCTAAGCGATGGCCGGCGCTGTCTGATCGATGGTGACACACAAGAAGCCGAATGCGCGTTTCTGAGCGAAACCGACGGCGGGACCTATCGCCTGTTTGATGCAGAAAACCGCAGCCTGGGGGAGGCCCTGTATCGCAGCGGTAATCCGTCCGGCCTATAGCCACCATTTCGCAGCAAGAGCGCCTGACCTTTGTCTTACGCCCCCACCACGAAGTGGCTTTGATTGCCCAATCCGTCCACACCGGCATCGATGCGATTGCCTGCGCGCAGATATTCCGGCGGGTCCATGCCGGCCCCGACACCCGGCGGGGTGCCTGTCGCGATCACGTCGCCCGGATGTAAGGTCATGAACTGGCTGACATAGCTGACAATCTGGGAAACGCCGAAGATCATCAATTCGGTATTGCCATACTGCTTGCGCCGCCCATCCACTTCCAGCCACAGGCTGAGCCGTTGAGGGTCCAGAATTTCATCCCGGGTGACAATCCAGGGGCCCAGCGGTCCGAATGTGTCACAGCTCTTGCCCTTGGTCCATTGACCACCGCGCTTGTTTTGATAGTCCCGTTCGGACAGATCAATAAAGGTGGAAAACCCGGCGACATGATTGATGGCGTCGTCTTCAGAGACATAGCTGGCGGCATCGCCAATCACGACGGCCAGTTCCACTTCCCAATCCGTTCGCGTCGAGTCTCGCGGCAACCGGATGTCATCAAATGGCCCGGTCAGGGAACTGGTCGCTTTCATAAAAATAACTGGTTCCGTTGGTGTATCCGCCCCCAATTCCTTGGCATGATCGGAATAGTTCAACCCAATACAGACCAGCTTGCCAATCCCGGTCAGCGGCACACCAAGTCGGGGCTTGCCGTCGACCATCGGCAGATCCTTGATATCAAGATCCTTGATCGCCTGAAGCGCCTGCGACGTCATTGACTCCGCGCCGAAATCAGAAAATTCATGGGACAAATCACGCAAATTGCCATCGCCATCCAGCAGACCTGGCTTTTCCGATCCCTTTTGTCCATAGCGAACCAATTTCATGGCCACGCCTCCCTAAGTTTCATCCATTTAGAAAGGATGGTGCATGCCAGTCAGGCGAATTGCAACGCTTCGCAGATTTCCGCTATATTTCCGCCATTTCTGACCCATGCTTCTCCGTTCTGAAACAGGAAAATCCACACAAATCGATGTTAAGGGATCCATCCGGGCCAATGAAACGCCGGATATTGGCGCAAGGAATGCCGATTCGCGGCTGTGCGGCCATTCTGTGAAACCGCACTTCCGGTTTGACAGACCTTCATACCCATGATGTCTTTAACCATCAATTTAGCGGTTAAATAGGGTCAAGAACCCGAATACACCCAAACAAAAACTGCGGTTGATAAACCTCTACAGCACATCCGGCACGGGGGTGACAGTGTCGGACGTAAGACAGGGAGTCTCAAAAGTGCGAAAAATGCTACTCGTGGCCGCGACCGGCCTTTCCTTGGCTCTTGGCGCGCAAGCGGCTCAAGCCAAAACCCTTGTCTTCTGTTCAGAAGGCAGCCCTGAAGGGTTCAACCCTTCCCTCTTTACCGCTGGCACAACCTTTGACGCATCCTCGCGCCAGATCTTCAACAAACTGGTGGAATTCGAACGGGGTACAACCAAAATTGCCCCCGGTCTGGCCGAAAGCTGGTCGGTTTCCGATGACGGGTTGGAATATACGTTCAACCTGCGCAAAGGCGTGAAATTCCAAACCACAGAAAATTTCACCCCGTCGCGCGACTTTAACGCCGAAGATGTGGTCTTCTCTTTCAAGCGTCAGCTGGATAAAGAAAACCCATATCATATGATTTCCGGCGGCACGTACGAGTATTTCAACGGCATGTCCATGCCAGACCTGTTGAAAGACATCGTCGCGGTGGACGATTACACCGTGAAATTCATGCTGAACCGCCCGGAAGCGCCAATGATTGCCAATCTGGCGATGGATTTCGCCTCTATCATGTCAGCGGAATATGCCGATCAGATGCTGAAAGCCGGGACGCCCGATATGGTGGATCAGGCGCCAGTCGGCACCGGACCTTTCCAACTGGTCGCCTATCAAAAAGATGCTGTGATCCGCTACAAGGCTCACCCAGATTATTGGGCTGGCAAGGCGAAGATTGATGATCTGATTTTCGCCATTACACCTGATGCCTCTGTGCGGTATGAAAAGCTGAAAGCGGGCGAATGCCACGTCATGCCCTATCCAAATCCTGCGGACATCGACTCGATGAAGGCCAATGCGGATCTGGTTGTGATGGAACAGGAAGGCCTGAATGTCGGTTATCTGGCATACAACACCCAGGTCGCCCCGTTCGACAAGGTTGAGGTCCGCAAGGCCCTGAATATGGCTATCGACAAGCAGGCCATTATCGACGCCGTTTTCCAGGGCGCCGGTAAGATTGCGAAAAATCCGATCCCACCGACCATCTGGTCCTATAACGAAGCCACCGTTGACGATCCTTATGACCCGGAAGCTGCCAAGAAAATGCTGGCGGATGCAGGCGTTACGGATTTGAAAATGGAAATCTGGGCGATGCCCGTTCAGCGCCCTTACAACCCGAATGCCCGTCGCATGGCCGAACTGATGCAGGCCGATCTGGCAAAAATCGGGGTTGAGGTTGAAATCGTCTCCTTCGAATGGGGCGAATACCTGAAACGGTCAAAGGAACTGGACCGCAAAGGGGCCGTACTGCTGGGCTGGACAGGGGATAATGGTGATCCGGATAACTTCCTGGCTGTGCTGTTGGGCTGTGATGCCGTTGGCGGCGCAAACCGTGCACAATGGTGCTATCAGCCTTTCGAAGACCTTATCCAGAAAGCGAAGATCGTATCCGATCCTGCCGAACGGACCAAATTGTATGAGCAAGCGCAGATCGTCTTCAAAGAACAGGCACCATGGGACACGATTGCCCATTCCGTTGTGTTCAAGCCGATCCGCAAGGAAGTCAAAGACTTCAAGATTGATCCCTTCGGCGGTCACATCTTCTATGGTGTGGATATCGAAGAGTAAGGGTTAGCCCGGGCTCAGACGACCGGTTCAGCCCCCTTGGTTGAGCCGGTCGTTTTGACCAAGGCGACGCTTTGCGCCGTCGGATAGGACAATCCCCTTATGTTTCAGTATTTTCTGAATAAGCTTTCAACGACGATTCCGACATTTCTGGGGATCAGTTTGATCGCGTTTGCCTTCATTCGGGTGCTGCCCGGCGACCCTATCATGCTGATGGCGGGAGAACGCGGCGTAACACCTGAACGGTATGAGGAACTGGCGACCCAATTCGGCTTCGACCGCCCTTTCTATATTCAATACAAGGATTTCCTGTTTAACATTTTATCGGGAGATTTCGGAAAATCCTTTGTCACCAAGCAACCGGTGATCGAGGAATTCCTGACGCGGTTCCCCGCCACCCTGGAACTGTCCCTGTCTGCGATGTTTCTGGCCGTACTGTTTGGATTGCCGGCCGGCATTGTCGCGGCGGTCAAGCGGGGATCGTGGTTTGACCACACATTAATGGGGATATCTCTGACGGGTTATTCCATGCCGGTATTCTGGCTGGGCCTGCTGCTGATAATTCTGTTCTCCAGCATTCTGGGCTGGACCCCGGTATCCGGTCGCATCTCGTTATTGTACTTTTTTGATATCCATACCGGATTCATGACCATCGATGCCCTGATGTCCGGACAAAAGGGGGCATTCGCATCGGCGATTAGTCACTTGATCCTGCCTGCCATCACCCTGGGCACGATCCCCATGGCCGTCATCGCCCGCCAGACCAGGTCTGCCATGTTGGAGGTCCTGAGCGAAGATTATGTGCGCACCGCCCGCGCGAAAGGGTTAAGCACATTCCGCATCATCGGCCTGCATGCCTTCCGGAACGCATTGATTACGGTGATAACGGTCATTGGCCTGCAAATCGGTGTGCTGCTGGCCGGTGCGATCCTGACAGAAACAATTTTCGCCTGGCCGGGGGTCGGCAAATGGATGGTCGATTCCATCTTCCGCCGCGACTATCAGGTCGTGCAGGGCGGGCTGATCCTGATTTCCAGCATTGTGATCCTTGTTAATCTTACGGTTGATCTGCTGTATGGGCTGATCAATCCCCGCATCCGCCAGACAAGGGGCTAGAGATGAGCACCACCACAGACGTCGCCAGCGCCAGCGCCACCCGTCGTGCCTTTGACGAATTCTGGCATTACTTCTCGGAAAGCCGGGGGGCCGTTGCGGGCATGGTGTTCATGATCTTCATCATCCTGGTCGCAATTTTTGCGCCCGTCATTGCGCCGCACAGCCCGATTGAAACCAACACTGATTTCCTGCGCAAACCACCTGCGTGGCAGGACGGTGGCAGCATGCAGTTTCTGCTGGGAACCGATGCGGTTGGACGTGATATCCTGTCGCGCCTGATTCACGGATCGCGCTATTCGCTGCTGGTCGGCTGCATCGTTATCTTTCTGTCCCTGACTTTCGGCATATTGTTAGGAGTCACGGCGGGATATTTCCGGGGGTTTTACGAAACAGCCGTCATGCGGGTGATGGATGTCATTCTGTCCGTTCCAAGCTTGCTGATGGCCCTGGTGCTGGTTGCGATTCTGGGGCCTGGCCTGGAAAACGCCATGATCGCCATTGCCGTCACCTATACGCCCCATTTCGTCCGGTTGAGCCGGGCACAAGTGATTTCCGAGGCAAAGCGTGATTATGTCATGGCCAGCCGCATCGCCGGGGCTGGGCGGTTTCGACTGATGGCGATCACGATCCTGCCCAATTGCATGTCCCCGCTGATCGTGCAATCGACGCTCAGTTTTTCCACCGCGATCCTGGATGCGGCGGCTCTTGGATTTCTGGGCATGGGTGCACAGCCCCCAACCCCGGAATGGGGCACCATGCTGGCAGAGGCACGCGAATTCATCACCAGCGCCTGGTGGATGGTGACCTTCCCCGGTCTGGCCATTCTGGTCACTGTTCTGGCGATAAATCTGATGGGCGACGGGCTGCGCGATGCCCTGGACCCCAAGATGAAGCGGTCCTGAACGCCATGGCCCTGTTGGAAATCAAAAATCTCACCGTTGAATTCTCAACCGCGCATGGTCCTTTCCGGGCCGTGGACAATATTGATCTATCCGTTGACGCCGGGGAACTGGTCGCGATCGTGGGGGAATCCGGGTCGGGTAAATCTGTTTCCATGCTGGCACTGATGGGTCTATTGCCCTGGACAGCGAAAGTCACAGCCGACCGGATGGCGCTGGATGGCAAAGACCTGACAGAGATGCCACAGGATCAGCGCCGCCGGATCGCCGGCAAAGACATGGCGATGATCTTTCAGGAGCCAATGACCAGCCTGAACCCCTGCTTCACCGTTGGCTTCCAGATCAATGAGATCATGAAACGCCACCTGTCCCTGACCCGGCATGAGCGGGATAAACGCGCGGTGGAGTTGATGTCCCTGGTCGGCATCCCCTCCCCGGAATCACGATTGCGGGCCTTCCCGCACCAGCTTTCCGGCGGCATGAGCCAGCGGGTAATGATCGCAATGATGATCGCCTGCAACCCCCGCCTGTTGATCGCAGATGAGCCGACCACAGCGCTGGATGTCACGATCCAGGCGCAGATTCTTGAACTGCTGGCATCGCTGCAGCAGGATACGGGCATGGCATTGGTGCTGATCACCCATGACATGGGTGTCGTCGCAGAAGTCGCCCAGCGCGTCATTGTGCAATATGCCGGACAACAGGTGGAATCACGCGATGTCATCGACCTGTTTGATACGCCCAAACATCCCTATACCCAGGCCCTGCTGGCGGCCCTGCCGGAACGCGCAACGACCCAGCACCTCCCCTCCATCCCCGGCGTTGTGCCCGGTCAGTTGGATCGCCCGGATGGGTGCCTGTTCAATCCCCGCTGCCAGTATGCGCTAGAGACCTGTCGGCATACGCCCCCCGGCATCCAGAACGGGGTTCGGTGCCATACGCCATTAAACGCCCAGGGCCATCCAACCGACCCGATGAACCTGCGCCAGAAGGAGGGCGTGTCCTGATGAACACGACCCCTGTTTTGAAGGCACATGACCTGCAACGCCATTATGATGTCGGCGGTGGTGCCTTTACCAAGGCAACGCCCCTGCGCGCCCTGGCCGGGGCCAGTTTCGATCTATATCCGGGTAAGACACTGGCGGTGGTTGGTGAATCCGGCTGTGGGAAATCCACCATGGCCCGTCTGGTGACAATGATGGAGCCCCCGACATCCGGCACGTTAGAGATCGATGGCCTGGATGCCGTCCATGGCAAGAAAAGCCGCAATGTGGCGCGCCAACTGCGTCAAACCGTTCAGATGGTCTTCCAGGATCCCTATGGTTCCCTGAATCCGCGCCAGCGCGTCGGGGCCATGCTGGAAGAACCGCTGAAGATCAACCGCCCTACCCTGTCTGCGAAAGAGCGGGAGGAAGCCGGGCGATCCATGATGCAGCGGGTCGGCTTGCGGTCGGAACATTATGATCGCTATCCCCATATGTTTTCCGGCGGTCAGCGCCAGCGAATTGCGATTGCACGCGCCCTGATGCTCAATCCGAAGATCGTCGTATTGGACGAGCCTGTTTCGGCCCTGGATGTCTCAATCCAGGCGCAGGTCTTGAACCTGTTGAATGACTTGCAGGAAGAATTCCAACTGGCCTATCTGTTCATCTCCCACGATCTGTCTGTCGTGAAACATGTCGCGGATGACGTGATGGTGATGTATCTGGGCCATCCGGTCGAATCCGGCCCCAGCAAAGAGGTATTTGCCAATCCACAGCATCCCTATACCCGCGCCCTGCTGTCTGCAACGCCGGTAGCGGATCCACGCCGAACCCGAAATCGGATCAAACTGACCGGGGAAATCCCCTCCCCCCTCAATCCACCGTCAGGCTGTACCTTCCACCCGCGCTGCCCCCTGGCCAATGAACGCTGCAAGGAGGAGGTCCCAAAAACCCTGACACGGGGCCCCGTCACCGTTGCCTGCCACGCCGTCGAAGAAGGCCGTAACGAGGCGGTCGCGCGCGCCAAGGCCTGATTAGAAAAGCCTAAACGCAAAGGGCGCGGAGAAGGCGCGGAGGACGCAGAGGGAGTGGTACTTTATGGCGTTCCACTACTCAACATCGGTCCCATTCTCATCCTGAGGAGGCGCGGTAGCTCCGTCTCGAAGGACGGGGCTGGAAGTGGGGTGCCTACAGCGGGCTCCCCCTACGAGACGCTACACTCCTCAGGGTGAGGATGCTCTTGTCTATTGTATCGTCACCCCGGACATCGATCCGGGGTCCAGAGCGGCAGGCTCCATGTGTGCGTCTGGCCCTGGATACCCGCCTGCGCGGGTATGACAGAGCATGGGGAGCCATTCTCATCCTGAGGAGGCGCGGTAGCGCCGTCTCGAAGGACGGGGCTGGAAGTGGGGTGCCTACAGCGGGCTCCCCCTTCGAGACGCTACGCTCCTCAGGGTGAGGATGCTCTTGTCTACCACTTCGTCACCCCGGACATCGATCCGGGGTCCAGAGCGGCAGGCTCCATGTGTGCGTCTGGCCCTGGATACCCGCCTGCGCGGGTATGACGAGGTGACCTTTTTTTTGAAGATTAACCGCAAAGGGCGCAGAGGAAGCGCGAAGGTCGCTGAGCAAGTGGTACTTTATGGCGTTCCACTACTCAACATCGGTCCCATTCTCATCCTGAGGAGCGGCAACGCCGCGTCTCGAAGGAGGACCTGTAAGGGCGGTGCCTACAGCGGGCTCCCCCTTCGAGACGCTACGCTCCTCAGGGTGAGGGTGCATTTGTTGACACATCGTCACCCCGGACCTGATCCGGGGTCCAGAGCGGCAGGTGCAATTCATGCCTGTAGCCCTGCTCCCCTGCGCGGGTGTGACGAGAAGTTAAGGGTTAACCGCAGAGGGCGCAGAGAAGGCGCGAAGGACGCTGAGGGGTTGGTGCGTCATGGCGTTCCACTTCTGACCATAAGCACCATTCTCATCCTGAGGAGCGGCAACGCCGCGTCTCGAAGGAGGACCTGTAAGGGCGGTGCCTACAGACAGATCACCCTTCGAGACGCTACGCTCCTCAGGGTGAGGATGCTCTTGTCTACCACATCGTCACCCCGGACCTGATCCGGGGTCCAGGGCGGTCTGTTCGATGTCACTGATCAAGTTTGGCTTTCAGCAACTGGTTCACCATACCGGGATTGGCCTGGCCCTGGGTCTGTTTCATGACCTGACCGACAAACCAGCCGATCAATTTCACATTGCCGCCGCGATAGCCTTCGACCTGGCTGGGGTTTTCCTCGATCAGCGTGTCGATGATCGCCTCCAACGCACCGGTATCCGAGATTTGCTTAAGGCCCTTGGACTCAACGATATCCGCCGCATCGCCGCCGGTTTCGAACATTTCATCGAAAACATCCTTGGCAATCTTACCGGAAATCGAGCCATCCTTGATCAGCGTCAACAGCCCGCCCAAAGCCTGTGCAGAAACCTTGCTGTCTGAGATACCAAGGCCCGCCTTGTTCAGGCGACCGAACAGTTCGACGGTCACCCAGTTCGACGCCAGTTTCGCATCGCCACAGGTCTCCGAGGCTGCTTCAAAATACTCTGCCATTTCCCGTTCCGCCGACAGCACACCCGCATCGTAGGGGCTTAAGCCCAGCTCTTCGACAAAGCGGCGCTTCTTGACGTCCGGCAGTTCCGGCAAGGTTGCCTGGCAGTCGGCAACAAAGTCTTCCCCAAACACAACGGGTAACAGATCAGGGTCCGGGAAATAGCGATAATCGTGGGCATCTTCCTTGGTCCGCATGGAGCGTGTTTCCCCCTTGTTGGGGTCGAACAGGCGGGTTTCCTGCACCACCGTGCCGCCGCCTTCGATCAGGCGGATCTGGCGCTTCACTTCCACCTCCACCGCCTGGCGAATAAAGCGCAGGGAGTTCACATTTTTGACCTCTGCACGGGTGCCCAACTCATCGCCTGGCTTGCGCACGGAAATGTTGATATCGGCCCGCATAGAGCCTTCCTGCATATTGCCATCACAGGACCCGATATAGCGCAGGATGGAGCGTACCTTGCCGACATAGGCCGATGCCTCATCCCCCGACCGGATATCGGGCTTGGAGACGATTTCCATCAGGGCAACGCCCGCGCGGTTCAGATCAATCAGGCTCTTTTCCGGCACCTGATCATGAATCGATTTCCCGGCATCCTGTTCCAGATGCAGGCGCTCAACCCCGATCGCGCGGGTCGTGCCGTCTTCCAAATCGATCTCAATTTCACCCTCGCCGACAATCGGCTGTTCGTATTGGCTGATCTGATAGCCCTGGGGCAGATCGGGATAAAAGTAGTTTTTGCGGGCAAACACAGAATGGCGATTGATCCTGGAATTCAGGGCCAATCCCGTGCGCACAGCCTGGCGCACGGCCTCTGCATTGATCACAGGCAACATGCCGGGCATGGCCGCATCCACCAGGGAAACCTGGGAATTCGCCTCTGCCCCAAACGTGGTTGGCGCGCCGGAAAACAGCTTTGCCTGTGTCGTCACCTGGGCGTGGATCTCAATCCCGATCACCACTTCCCAATCGCCTGTTTTGCCCTGTACCAAATTGCTCATCATCGTGCCTGGTTCCAATGCTTAAATCCGTGTCTCGGAGATAGCCCTTAGCACAAGGTGAGGCAAGCCTGATGGGTGAATTATGAGACTTTACGCAAGTTCGGAACATAGGGTTTGGAGGCAAAATGCTCCTGCGCGCCATCCGAAAACCGAACCCCCGCCTTGCGCACAGCATCATCCTCCACCCGGTCCAGCGGGACATAGGATCGATCATCATTTTTGACGAAGGCGTCATTGGTGATGGCGTTATAGCAGATCAGCAAGGTCCAACGCCGCTGGTCGGATGTATTCCGGTCCGAACGATGCAAGGTGTTGCAATGAAAGAAGAACCCATCGCCCGGCTCTAACAGGACATCGACGACCTCATGGCGCGCCAGAATCTCTTCCATGCGCTTGGGGTCTGCCTCGTTCTGCTTATCGGTCAGCGGCACATGATCAATGCGACCCATTTTATGACTGCCCCGCACAACTTTCAGACAGCCATTCTCCGGTGTGGTCCGATCCAGGGCGATCATGCAGCTCAACATATCAGGCCGCAGGCATCCATTGTAATACCAATAGCCATAATCCTGATGCCATTCCCAGGCCCCACCCTCACGCGGCTCCTTAGCGGTCAGTTTGGACTGATAATGATAGACAGGTTCGCCAATCAGCCGCTCCGACGCATCAATCATGCGCGGCAAGCGCGCGGCAAGCCCATAAACACTGTCCCCGGCGCGGTTCCATAAGGCGATTTTTGTGCCAAATCCTTCCTGATCGGCACGGATCAGCATATGGTCACGGATCGCTGGATCCTGTTCCATCGCGCGGTTCAGGGCCGTGACCTCTTCCGGGTCAAAAAGCCCTTTTATGGTAACGAATCCATCTGCGTGATAGGCAGCTTGTTGCTGTGCGCTTAGTTGAAAGCTCATGGCATACCCTCCCGATTGTTTTCAGGCAGTGTATGACAAATTTAAAAAAACGTCATCAAAACAGAAAACGGCGCCACCCGTCTCCAGGCAGCGCCGTTTGCAATCTTCAATTTCGCCTAAGACTTACGCAGCCGCCAGATTGGTGTTGGCGAAGTCCCAGTTTACCAGGTGTTCCAGGAAGGCACCCATATAGTCCGGGCGACGGTTCTGGAAATCCAGATAATAGGCATGCTCCCAGACATCCATGGTCAGGATCGGGGTTTTGCCATCGACCAGCGGTGTGCCGGCATTCGGGGTTTTTTCAACCTTCAGCTTGCCGCCATCCAGCACCAGCCAGGCCCAGCCGGACCCGAACTGTGTTGCGCCAGCATTTTTGAACTGGGTTGCGAATTCTTCATAAGACCCGAAATCTTCGTTGATCTTGTCAGCAATCGCACCGGTTGGCTTGCCGCCGCCATTGGGGCTCATTGAGTTCCAATAGAAGGTGTGGTTCCAAACCTGGGCTGCCTGATTGAACAGACCCTGGTCGCCCTTCTTATGGGCTGCCATGGTGATTTCAGAAACTGACGCGTCGGCAAGGTCCGTACCGGCGGTCAGCTCATTGCACTTGGTCACATAAGCATTGTGATGCTTGCCATGGTGAAAGCTGAGGGTGTTTGCGGAAATGTGGGGTTCCAAAGCGTCTTGCGCGTAAGGAAGAGCGGGCAATTCAATAGCCATAGTGTCCTCGTATCCTTCGTTAATGTGTTTAGATCGGTGAAATCTTCACGTATTTGTCGTATTTCGGGGCCAAAATCACAGTTTTAGCCATGATTTGGTCTCACAGCAGAACATAAGGCTTTCACTCATATGTTCAACCGGTTTCCACAGCACCCCTCTCTGCCTTCTTCTCCCAACCACGATCGGTTTGCTGCCAGTAAGTCAGGTGATGGCCGTCCGCCTCCTCCTGTTTCCAGAAGACCCGCGCGGTTGCCACGGCTTCATCATCTGCCCCATCAAACAGGCGGCAAACCAGATCATATCGGCCGATTGCTTCAGAATGTGCGCCATGGGTCAAAAACAAAACGGAGGCCTCATTTGGATTCTCATCCTCATGGGTCAGCCAGATCGGTTGCTGGCCCGCATGCCCGTCTCTGGCCTCCCCATGGGGCAGGAAACTGGCGGGATCGTAGGTCCATAAGGCCTCGCTGAG
>Ga0208032_1001159_pt1 | contig 11780 bp, 5 predicted proteins | sample MalvirAntarct_66_FD_184254 | JGI IMG/M metagenome (GOLD analysis project Ga0208032, IMG submission 184254) | Marine viral communities from the Global Malaspina Expedition - Malaspina viral metaG Antarct_66 (SPAdes) (version 2) | ecosystem: Environmental > Aquatic > Marine > Oceanic | place: West... | reverse complement strand
AAAGGTTATAGAGACAGTAAACGATTATACCGAAATGCCTGCCAAGGTGTTATCGAGCTTGCTAATGGGAGCCATGAGGCAATTAGCCACTCTATTCGCCTCATTTTGTGAGGCGAATGAATTGCTATTTGCCTAAATCGCGCTGCAAGCAACTCTTTAGTGCAATTCGTTGAGCTTCAATGATTGATTAAAGGGAAAGTGTTATCGTTAAAATTGTAAGTAAGTCATTGTCTATCTCGTTATTTAGGAATACTCTCGTAAATGATAAACACTGCTTTATGTTATAAGTTTATTGCTCTTAAAGAAGTAAATTGAAGTCTACTAGCTAGTTAAAAGGAGTTTACACATTAGTGGTACTGACAATAAAAGATAATGGATGCGAATATTATCGTCCAATACCTGAGTGGATCAATTACTTGATAGAATTGGGTTACACTTGGATGGGTCAAGATGACACTAACAAAAGAAAAATAACTCTAATTTCTATGCCATGCAAATCGAATGCAGCTTCGTTTTTGGCATTAGGTGTCATTCGAAAGGAATTAGAGAATGAACCAACATGTAGATATGATTTTTTAGTTAACAATATTCAAACTCTTCAAAAAAGAGGTGAAAAACTTTTACTTATTGATAAGTATGGTAAAAAGTGGAAAGTGTCTAATATTAATTCTGATAATTCTATTAGCGTTATTGATGCCAACTATCGTAAATTCGTAAAAAGAAAAGGAAATTTTATATCCAATCCAAATGGAATTTTGACATCAGTTCTGTTAAAAAACTATATGTCAGACTGGAGAATAGATGGTTACGCACCTGTAATAACTAATGACTCTATCGATGAACATATATACAATTTTTTCCCTTATTGTACCGGTGCAATAGATTCAACTGCTCTTCACTCCTCTTCTGAAAGAACCTTGTTTCTAAGTAATGTAGCTGGAAAATCCACAACTAAAAAAAATGAAAATAATAATCTTTTATTTGCAGTTGGTGAAACAGAATTATCGCTTGCTGATCTGTTAACTCTAAATGATGACAAATGTAAAAATAAAAGACTTAATTTCTGTAGTGTCCGTAACTTAGATAATTTTCGTTATATCAATTCACCAGAACAAGTCATTGCTGATGGCTCTCATGCTTTCTTATCTGCTTTGGATAGATTTGAAGATAGTGACATTATAGGTGTTATTAGTAGGGATGAACCTATCGTTAACCTTGAGTCTGCATTGAATAAAATAAATGAATTATCCCGCTACTACCAAATCATTGATCAATCTGGTTATCTAGATAGTATGAAGTCAGATGTGCCGAGTAGTATCTCTGTGAAATTTATGGAGAGGCGATAATTTATGTTTACTACTGAGTTAATCGAAAAGATTGAAAATACAAAAGTTATATTTACTAAATTCATACTCGAATCCGAAAATGCAGTTATTCTAAGAACAGCTATTTATAAAATATCTACAATACTAAGTGAACATGCCCCATATGCATCTGACAAACTTAGGCTAGTAGGGTTGCAATTTAATACTTCCCCTATGATTCCAAGTCTTGATTTATTAAAAGAATGTGGTTTGGGTAGCTTTGAACGAGTACATTGTTCTTGGGGGGAAGACGTTGCTTTTCAATGTAAATTACTTTCTCAGGCTTTAAATAATCTTGAACAAACAGGCTCTTTGTTACAAGCTAAATTAGTTCAAGTTTTTAATAGCGAAGTTAGTTTTAAAAATATAAAGATATGGTGTCATTCACAAGATCGTATCACTTATATAGATTTTTTAGCAAAGTATGGAATTGAACTAAATAATACTAACTTTATCTGTTCACTTAAAGAATATAGATTAGTAGGTTTATTTGACCTATTAGTTATTGTGGGTCCGCTTCGTCATTTTGGGTGGTCATGTTTGCCGCAAAATGTTGTTAATGCTCCTAGATATCGAAAGATGGTGCAGATCGTTTGGCGAGGTTTAGCTGATAGTCCTGAATTTGGTTGTGACCCAATTATTCCAACAATCAATTATTTGAATTCATGGTTCGATAGAGAAGATAAAGTAGTTAAAGATGCACATCTTTTTAGTGTGCCTGATCTGAATGTTTTATATGAGAAACTCAAAGATTTTGATGATCTCGAATTATATAACGAAAAAACTAAAAAACAGGATAATGCTATAGATTGTTATCTAATCACAATTGAGGATTCTCGTGGTGTACTTTTATCTCAGGGGGCTGAAAATATTGTTTTTGATGAAAATGAACCGTTCACCCCTTTTAAGTATATGAAGTCTAGAGAACTTGAATCAGGTCAATTCATTGTATTGCATAATGTAAAAGCTGATTTAGGTACCGAAGAAATATTAGATCTCAAATTATCTATCTTATGGAAAAATGCACTGAATAAAATGTATATTTCTCAATGGGAAACCTTAATGTCGAAAATGCATTCGGGGAGGATAAGCTTGAAAAATTTAGATCATGCAGCATCACAATGGAGAACAATTGATAAACAAAATATTCACGCGCCACAAACTCGTGAAAATTTCCGTATTTTGATTGAAGATGTATTACCAAAAGATTGTTTAAAAGGGGCTAGTTGGCAACAAGCTTGGTTGGAAATTGAAAGTAAGCGTATAAGAGCTAGGCAGTTTGGACGGCTTGCGTCAGAAATAGCGAATGAAGAATTAGTTAAATTGTTAAATAAAGACTCTAAAAAATTTCAGCCTAATGCTTATTTGAATCATTCTTTTTCTTTGGATACATCAGATGAACTTACCGGTACGATTGAGTTTTTTTATATTGTCGAGACTGTTAATGGATTTAAAGCTTCATACGAAAAGCTAGGTATTGTGGATGATATTGAAACATTTAAATTATTTAGAAAGGAACTCTAGGAATTACTTATGAGAATGATCCCCAGCTTCATTGAAGAAAACTCTCCTCCTGGTGAGCGTATAGTATTTTCATTATTACAGAACAGCTCCAATAATTGGGTTGCATTGCATTCTCTTGATTTGGCTCCAGATAATTACAATCGCCGAACTGAAATAGATTTTATAGTAATAATTCCTAAAAGAGGTATTTTCTGTATTGAAGTTAAATCACAAAAAAATATTTTTTTTGATGGAGATATGTGGCAGCCCGATACTATAAAGAGGAACCCATTTAAACAAGCTCTAGACGGTCGCTTTGCTTTTTATAGGCGCCTAGAATCAAAATTAAACAAAAAATATAAAAAATTACCAGTGCTACATTTATGTATTTTTCCACAGTCAGAATTCGATGTCAGTAATAATCTTTCAATAAAGCCGTGGGAGTTTATTGATAAACATGCTTTGAATCAATGTAAGAAAGAAGGTGATTTTTGTAGTTTACTAGAGCGTAAATTTATGCGTTCTATTGAAAATGATTTACAAGTATCAAAATCAAGCGTATTTCTAACCGATGAGCATATAGATGAAGTTGTTGAATTTTGTTATCCCATTAGTAAGCGAAAACCTGATAGAAACTATGAAATCGAAATACGTCAAGCTGAACTGGATCAAAAGTTACGTTTGCAACAAAAACCATTATTACAATTATGTAATCTTAATAAAAGAGTATTAGTCACAGGTGGTGCAGGAACTGGAAAATCGCTTATTGGTCTTGAGATTGCTAAAAGAAAAGCTGAATCAGGCTTACGTGTAGCATATATTTGCTATAACAGATTAATTGGCCGATGGGCTGAGAATGAATTTAAAAAAATAAATTTACCAAATATTGTCGCCGGAAGCGTTTATAGCGTACTGCTAAAAATCGCTGACATCACTCCTCCTAACGATGCAGACGCCATGTGGTGGGATGAGGTTGCCCCCACTCTCATTGGAGATAAATTGACCTCACCGAATATTAAAAATGTTGTTCCCTTTGATTATATTGTGATTGATGAGGCTCAGGATATTCTTGCAAGATCAGCTCTTTGGGATACTACACAATTACTAATTGAAAGAGGTATTAATAGAGGCAGCTATTTAATAGTCGGTGATTTTACGAACCAATCACTTACTGATTCTACTTTACAGTTAGATAATAATTTACAAGATGTTAGGTCCTCTTCAGCAAGCTGGCAACTAGATGAAAATTGCCGTAATTATAGCAGTATTGGTCAAGTTGCTCTTACTCTTTCTGCGTCACCTAAAGATACTTGGTCTGGATACATGCGAGAAGGTGGTTCACTGCAAGATTGGAATCTATATCCTTATGTTAATGATGCAGAGCAAGCAACTAAAGTAATTGAGTGCATTAAACAAGCTCGAAGCGATGGTTTTTTAGATCGTGATATAACAATACTAAGCTTTTGTTCTATTAATAGGTCAATAGTCAGAAGTTTGGTCAACAAGGGAATGGTTTTAGAAAAAGCTGAGGAATTAGATTCCCAACATGTCTGTTATTCAACGATTAATGCATTCAAAGGCATGGAAAATAAGATAATTATTATAACAGATGTTGTTTTTTCACCGCAGAGCCAAGATTTAGAGCGAAAGGTTTTCTATACCGGAATGACGAGAGCTATAGAGAAACTTTATATTGTATGTCGTCAATCATCGGTTAACACCCTACAGCAATGGGCTTTTGGAAAGGATTAAATTTGATGACAAAAGAAAGGACGCAAGAAATTGAGTTTATTAGAAGTGAGATAGTGGGACCCGCTCGTCCCTTGCTTGATCTTGGAAGCAAAGATTTGGTAGCCCCTGACTCACAAAGCCGTTTCATTTATCCAACGTCACTACCAGGTTCTGGATTGCCGTTATTTTGGCGTCATAGTGATGACATGCCTTTACAGGAAATTATTCATTTTAGGAATGAAACTCCACTCAATCGTTATGGTACCGGGATGCTTTTCCCCGTAGGTATGCTTGCTCAAGAACCTCATAAAATAGACGAGGAAATAACTTCAGGTTCCACTGAAGTAGAGGAGAACTTATCTGAAGGTATATTAGCGATAACCACTGATGATGAACAAAATATTGAGCCAAGTCGTTATAACTCTGAACCAACAGAAGTAAATAATGATTTTGATGATGATTTTGATGTTACTAGCCCTGATATGTACCATCCTTCTACTTTAGCTATTTCATTTTGCTTAAACGATTGTGGTGGTGAGTTAGTTATTAGTTTACCTGTATCTAAGCAGTTTTTTTGGCAATCTCAATTTGACGAACCTATCCAATTAAACGGCATTTACAAAAAAGGGGAGAAAACTGTAATAGCAGATGGCAAATCTAATAGCTTTCCAGCTTGGCTTCGTTCTCCTGCTACAACGCAAAACTCGTCCGTTAGATTCTCCATTAATAAATTTAAACCAGGTCAAAAGTTCGAAGAATACTTACCTCTTCCAGAGAGTTCACCGCTAAAATTGAAGATCGAGGTATTTCCTCGTAAGTTTAGTGATAAATGGATTGTGACTGTTGTTTTACGTAATGTCGCTAATGTTTTAGAACAAACGACCAAAGAGATGAAAATTACGAATACTTTGTTTCAATCTTTTTTTGAAGTGAGAACCGAAAATACTAGTTTTTCTCGTTATCCCGAAGGCGTTAGACCCTTCGAGGATCTTGATAATGATGAGCAGACTTTGGCGTTGCTATATCAAGATTCTGCTACATGGGCGATAGGGCATGGTTGCTCCGCTGGCTGGGATGCTGCTCTAGGTGAGATGCCAGATTGTATTTACGCAGATGTAATGCCAGCAGTTGAATTGCCGAGCATGACACCTGATATAAAAGATTTTGATGGAAATTCAGTAAAATTGTCAATGTTAGAGCTTGCGGAACTACCAGAGTATGATCCTTCTGAAAGTGCTTGGAAAGCTTTAGACAATTTAGCAGAACTTTACGACAACTGGATTAATCTGCAACGAAATAAAATTAAAGACTTAGATGAACATTTACAAGGTGTTTCAAACCGGCATATAGATAGCTGTCAACAAAGTTATGAACGTATTATTAAAGGCTTAGATTTACTTCGAAATGATCAGTTAGCAAGGCAGGCTTTCAAATTAGCTAACAGAAGTATGCTGTTACAACAAATTGCGACGAAACAACTTAAAAAGCGTGATCTGATATGGAACGGTCAATGGGTTGAACCAGAAGAACCAATTGATCAAGATGCACGTTCCCCTGCAGATACTTATCCATCTAAAATTAAAAATAATTTAGGTTATTGGCGTGCATTCCAAGTCGCCTTTTTATTGATGAGTATTGATGGTTTGGTAAATGAAGTAACTTCATTAGATAGGGATGTTGTAGATCTGATTTGGTTTCCCACTGGTGGTGGTAAAACAGAAGCATATTTAGGGGTTGCAGCTTTCCATTTGTTTTACCAACGCCTGCTCATGAAGCCAGAGGATATACTTGCTCGTGATGGAACCGGTGTTTTTATGCGTTACACATTGCGTATGTTAACTACTCAGCAATTCCAACGTGCAGCTAGTCTGATTTGCTCGATGGAGTATATTCGGCAGATAGAAAATAATGGTAATAAGCTTCGCTTAGGAGAAACTAGTTTTAGCTTAGGTTTGTGGGTGGGTGGTGAGGGATCTCCTAATAAATGTGACGAGGCAAAAACTCGTATAAACGAATTCAAAAGAGGAAAAGTTGCAGGTAATCCTCTTGTATTAACAGAATGTCCTTGGTGTCGAAGTGAGATAGGTAAAATTGCAGATGACCCTAGAGCAAAGAATAAGTTGAAAGGGCTGCCTAGGTGGGCAGATATTTGCCTCGCAGGTTTCACTGAGATAAAAGGGCAGCCCGTACTAAAATGCTCTGATGATAAGTGTCTATTTGGTGGAGAATATGGTTCTTTACCTATAGAGGTTATTGATGAGCGAATTTATGCTCAACCACCTTCGTTGTTTATAGGAACGGCTGATAAATTTGCCATGATGTCTTATAAGCCTGAAGCTGGATCTCTGTTCGGAAGGCGACATAGTTCTAATGGTGCTGTTAAACAGGTAAAAAGACCACCGGGTCTCATTATTCAAGATGAATTTCATCTTATCTCAGGCCCTTTAGGTACGATGTATGGCATTTATGAAAGTATAATAGAGAAATTGTGTAGTTTTGAAAGCAATACAGGCAATGTCATCAAACCTAAAATAGTTGCTTCAACCGCAACGATTAGAGGGGCAAGTGAACAAGTTAAATCAGTATATGCTAGAGATAAGTTGCAACTATTCCCTAGTCCAGGACTTCTTATGAAAGATTCCTTCTTTGGTCGTTACGAAATGAACGAGGATGGTAAAACGTTAGCTTCTGGAAGACTTTATTTAGGTATACATGCCGAGAGTTATGGTTCTTTTTTAACAACGCAAGTTCGAGTGTTTACTGCCTCACTATTTAGAGCTGGTGTACTTGAAGATTCAAAAAAAGATGCTTGGTGGACCTTACTTACTTTTTATAATAGTTTACGTGAACTTGGTGGAGCCAGAACGTTATTTGATTCGGATATAGCATCACGACTCAAAAACTACTTTTTTAGGTATGGCTATGATAAAGACTCTTCGCGATATTTAAATCAAGTCGTTGAATTGACTAGTCGAAGAAGCCAGGCTGAGCTTGTCGAATTGATGGATAGACTTTCAATGAATTGGCAACCTAAAAATAGAAAAATTATTGATGCATGCCTAGCATCAAATATCATAGAGGTCGGTGTAGATATTGACCGACTTTCGCTTATGGCTGTGGTGGGGCAACCTAAATCTACAGCACAATATATACAGGTTACTGGCCGAGTAGGAAGGCAATGGTGGGAAAGGCCCGGATTAATTTTATCGATGTATAATCCCTCCAAAAGTAGAGATAGGTCTCACTTTGAACAATTCCATACTTATCATCGGCGTCTCTATGAACGAGTTGAGCCAACATCAGCGACTCCATTTTCTGTCGAAGCTATAAAACGCGCTTTACCTGGCGTTTTAATACTCTGGGCTCGCCAATTTCATGACTCAACAACTCCAAGTGGTCGAATCGGTGATTTTGAAAATTATTTAAAGGTTGCTAGAGATATTATTATTGAACGATGCAAGGTGATTGTAGCTGACAAGTTAGAGCAAGATCGTGTCATATGCGCTATAGAAGATTCATATCAAAATCTTATTAATAAATGGCATAAAAACCCGCAGAAGTGGCAAGAGTATCCTCAAAAAAACGATGGTGAATATCTGATGCTTTGGCCTGGTCAGTATGCAACTGATACCCAAAAGCAAAAAGGAGTAACTATTCCTAGCAGTATGCGCAATGTAGATGCGAGCGCTTTTATGAATATTACAGATCTATATATTGAAGATGGAAGCTTTTAGTTATGGGTAGCGAAATGAGATTGGGCCAGTTAATAGCACCGTTCGGTCCTGGCAGTATATATACAGATAAAAATGGTGTACCTACGGTCATTTGTGGATTAGATCATTGGTATAAAAATGCTGGAGTAGATGGTATATTTAAAACGAGCCCAGAAGCGGTTAATGCTAGTATTCTGGTTGAGCCTAGGCTAGCAGAACTACTAGGTATAAGTCATTTTCGTCAACCACCTGCTTATATAAGAGATGATAATAATCCTACGCTTTCAAAGCTTACTATTCCAGGTCATCGTTTCCCGAGATGGTACGTAAATAATGCAAGTGGTGAACTTCGACGTTTGAACCTTGAAACTAAACGTGTACCAAGTAATGAAGGTTTTTGGAAGCCCGTGCGCTTTATGGCGGTTTGTTCTGCGGGGCATTTGAGTGATTTTCCATGGAAGCTATGGGCCGGATGCACTTGTAGCAACGAAACTGGTTTGGTGCTACATGACTCTGGTGGTGTTGATTTAGGCTCAATAAAAGTACAGTGTAAATATTGTCATAATGGAAAGTCATTAGCAGGGGCTACATTAATTGACAGAACTTCTGAATCCCCATCGACAGGGCTGAGTAAGGTAGGGATTGTTTGTGCAGGAGAAAGGCCTTGGCTCGGAAACGATGCTATAGAGGGGTGCAGCTCTTCTCATCCATTAGCAGCAGTCATGATTAATCAATCTAATATATATTTTTCTAAGACTGTTTCTTCTATCTTTTTGCCGGATTTAACAAGTAATGATATCGTCAGGCAAATTCAAAAGGTCTTGATGGAAATAGAGCCGTCAGAGTTATATCTTGCAGATATATTTTTTAAACTGGGTAAGATACAAGGTGGCTTAAGTGGACTAAAAGATATCATTGAGCCATATTTTGTTGAACAACCTTCTGAAGATGATATCTTTACTGCATACGAAAATTTAGGGCAAGGTAAACTATCTTTTGTTGTTGATTCTCCTAAAACTCCCGATAGTGGTCTTCTTGCTTTTAGACGTGCTGAATTTAATGTCCTTAGGAATGAAGTGCAAGAGGGGATTAGTTCAGAGTTACGAATCTTGCCTGCTGGTGTTTCAAATGCTTTGAAACCATTTTTTGAAAAAGTAATGCTCGTCGAACGATTACGGGAAACTAAAGTGTTTTATGGTTTCGATAGGCTTGAACGCTCAACTGATCCTCTCAAAGGTATGCCTGAAAGCGCTTTAAATCAGTTATTTATTAAACCTCCAAAAAATTATGATCGTTGGTTGCCAGCCGTAAAGAATTATGGTGAAGGTATTTACTTTGAACTTTCAGAATCAGCAATTCTAGATTGGATCGGAACAAATAGTGAATGGCTGAAAAAGCGTTATGATACTAATTTCATCTCAAGAATGTCCTGTGAGCCGCTATTATTGCCACCAACTTCAGATGTTGATTGGCTCTGGGCCGCTCGATATCAGCTAGTGCATACATTGTCTCATTTAATGATAAACCAATTAGTATTCGAGTGTGGGTATTCCTCTGCATCGCTAAAAGAAAGATTGTTCATATCATCTGATAAACAAGCGCCTATGGCTGGAGTTCTAATATATACCGCATCGGGTGATTCAGAGGGGAGCATGGGAGGGCTTGTTCGATTGGGTCGTTCTGAATTATTTGAGCCGGTATTAAGACGTGCGTTGAGCAGAGCCTCATGGTGTTCTGCTGATCCTGTTTGTTCCGAGGATATGGGAGGAACTGGTTCTAGGTTGGTAAATAAGTCAGCGTGTCATGCGTGTGTATTACTGCCTGAGACGGCTTGTGAAACGATCAATAATGGTTTAGATCGAGCTGTAATTGTTGGTACTCCTACTGATACTAGAAGTGTTGGTTTTTTATCATCCTTAATTGGTGGCTTTATTTCTTAATAATTTATATGTGATTTTAGCAATTTTATTGGCTAATAGAGGTGGCACAGCATTTCCTACTTGGACATATTGCTGTGTTCTTGTCCCTTCGAAAATATAATTATCTGGAAATGTTTGTAATCTTGCGGCTTCACGTACCGTTAAGCTTCTACATTGTTTCGGGTCGTAGTGAACAAAATAATGACCATCTTTCGAGATATGGCTAGTTACCGTAGTGGCATATTTGTTTGCAGACTGAACTCGAAAACGATCTGCATGCGTGCCTGTTTTCCAATTTTTATGCTTTGGTGCTAGTTCGACAGGGAAGTCTCGTGATTTTGGTGAAGTACCTTCATTAAGTTGTGCGTGAGCGGCACAAAATGCATATCTCAATAAATCAGCCTCAATATGTCCACGAGTTGCATGGTTTAGCACATATCCTAAGTCATCATCTAGTAGCCAGTCTTGTAATGGTTGAGGGATCTGACAATTATCAATGTCGGAATGATTTGTTGCAAAGCGTGGCAATGCTAATAACGGTTCTAAATCTAGTTGTTGTACCGCTTCTAATGGATAATGACTTTCAAATATTTCAATAAGTTGTGTAGAGTGTTTAGTGATTATTTTTTGCCACAGAGTTGTGTCATCTTTTTGTTTTGATAATCCACTTCTTAAGGGCGGGAGATCGCTAAGTACAGATTTAACGGTTATAGCCTCTTTAGCTTTAGTTAAGGCTTGTGGTATCGCCTTAATATCATCACGCACCCCGAGCAAAATGACTCGGTGTCTCGCTTGAGGTATACCATACTGCTCTGAACGAATTAAAAAATCTGCTGAATTAGGGTATTGAGGGTTTTTAGGATTTTCTGCATCAACAACTAAAGAATAAATTCTATAGTTTGCTGTATCTTTTATCTTTGTTACTCGTCCTGGGTTTCTCAAATCTTTAAGGATCTGAGGAAACATCACTTTACCATTCAATTTTGCAGATAAAATGCCTCTAACATTTTCCATTATGAAAATGTCAGGTTGTGCGATTGTCAGTACCTTTAAGTACTCCATGTATAGAAAATGACGATCATCTTTTTCTGCTTTATAGTCTTTGATCCCTGCATTTCTTGAACGTCCTGCAAGCGAGTAAGCTTGGCATGGTGGGCCGCCAATAACGACTGTTGGCCCACTATGGTGGCTTACTAGTTCTTTGATTCGAGCATGAATTAGCTCATTATCTGCACCTAATGCTCTGGGAGCTTCAAGTGTTTCAATTATTGCAGCTTTAGATTCATTCGGATGTAAGGCAAATAATTGCTCTCGGGTTATCTCACCACGTACATAAGAATAGTAATCTTTTTTAGCTTTTTGGTTATCAGCAATTTTTCTGAAGAATGCTCTAGTCGTTAATGTTTTATGGGCTGATGGTTCCTTTTCTACAGATACACCAATTTGAAATGGTTTGTGACCATTTTTATCAGTACAAGAGGAGATACCTTCCCCCAGTCCGCCTGGCCCCGCAAATAAATCAATTACAAGAACTTCACCCGTTTCCATCA
>Ga0208032_1001155_pt1 | contig 11832 bp, 9 predicted proteins | sample MalvirAntarct_66_FD_184254 | JGI IMG/M metagenome (GOLD analysis project Ga0208032, IMG submission 184254) | Marine viral communities from the Global Malaspina Expedition - Malaspina viral metaG Antarct_66 (SPAdes) (version 2) | ecosystem: Environmental > Aquatic > Marine > Oceanic | place: West... | reverse complement strand
TCATTTTGAAATGTAATCTTTCTAGAATACTGGGTGAGAAAAGGCTTAAAGTTTCTGATGTAGCAAGGGACACTGACATTAACAGAGGCACTATTACCCGTCTGTATAATGAAACGGCCACACGTGTCGAATTAGACGTTATTGAAACGCTATGTAAATATTTAGATGTGGAAATTGGTGAGTTACTGGAAATCCAAGATTAGAACGCCATGAGATAATGACGTGCTTCCTATCTTTGAATGTATCTGTCATCAAGCCTGATCAGAAATAGCAGAAAAGCTAGACTGGGCTATTTGCTATATAACAAGAAATGCTCAAAAGTCACAGCAAAGAAAATCTAAAAACGACATAACCTTAGATGGGATTTATGCCAAGCTTAATGCTCAAGGTCCAGTTTATGAGTGGGAGTATACAACGGGGTAATTAGCATCACCCCATAGCTCATGAGAATTATCCATCATGATATTGATAATAATAGGTACGAGCTTGGATAAAAATGCTACACCATCTCGAATTTGATCACGGTTAGCAGAACTACTCCATGTTGCACCGCCATGCATTAATTGATTTCTAAGCGTGTATAAACGCTGCAAGATGATGGTATTCAATGAATCTGTTTGTCTGGTTGAAAGTGCTACATTTGCACTTGATTTGGCATAGCTAAAGCGTTTTTGCCATTCCTCTTCAGAAATCTTTCCATTGTGGAAATCCCAGAATGGCTGATACACATACTTGTTATCGAGTAGCACTCGAATACTTGATGAAAACTCTGACCAAACAAGTGAATAAAGGTGGTTTTCTTCATCTAACTCAACCAGCTTTGACATAAATTTGGCAAAAGCTTCTGACTCTGTATGCCTTAACACCTCAGTGTCTTGGGCATAAGCGGCATTAAATGCGATCCATAAAAAGATAAACTGGCTGTCTTTGTCATCTTGGCACTGTTCTGACTTAGCTAACCAGCTCAACGAACGATGTACCCGCAATGCTAAGCTTTCAGGAAAGCGATCTCGTATCTCACGCTGTTTTGCTTTTAAGGAACTAAAATCCATTTTTTACCTCTCACGCCACAATTTAGTAAGGTATGTTAGTGACAATAAACATCTTCAATAACATAGCATTATTTCAAACATCAAAAACAGATTTATCACCAATTCTGACTTTTTTTAAGAACCGAATAACGCTATTGTGGGTTACTGCTTTCAAAAGGTCACAAATACATTGGAAGAATTTCACCTTAGCCAAAAAGCCAGCCAATATTTTAGCTTTGAACAATTGATTCAATGCGGTGAAACACTGACGCGAACTAAAATCGATAACCGACCTAAGCAACCTGAAACATGGGAAGCATTAAGCCATCTTGCTTCACAAATACTTGATCGGGTTTATGAGCAGTTCGGTCCCCTACAATTAACTTACGGCTTTTGTTCACCTCAGTTATCTAGACTAATAGCTAAAAATAAATACCCACATATTGCACCAGCAATTGACCAGCATTGCGCTCATGAACTTAACACAAATGGTAAAATAATATGTAATCGCTTAGGTGCGGCATGCGACTTCATCATTGAAGACAAGTCAACGGATATGAAAACGGTTGCAAAATGGATAAGTGATAACCTAAAGTTCGATCGAATGTATTACTACAGTCAGCATTCCCCTATCCACATTAGCTATGGCCCTGATATGAATCAATTCTTACAATTGATGAAAACCAATCCAATTACTTTACGCCGTTCGCCATCGCTAAAAGGCTTTCATGACAAAGCTTCGCAGCTACTTAGCGAGGTTGAATACTAATAACATGAATAAACCAACAGAACACACAAGCGACACTGAATACTTCAGCAGCAAAGATACAATGAAGAAGCTTAAAGTCACCAGCTGCGAATTAATGCATCTCAGGGTTGCTAAGAAAATTCAGTTTGTAAAGCGTGGAAATGCCTACTTCTACCAAGTTAATAGCCTTAAGCAAACAACCAGCATAGATTGAACAAACATCGGAGTACGCTCATTAAATGGATGCCACAATATTTGCCAAACTAGTAAAAAAAATGCCCATCGGCAAAAAATTACCTGATGCACATTACATCCATAAAGATGCTCTAGGTGAGCTCCCTTCTGAACTGTCTAACTTTATATATGCAGTAAGTAATGCGCTTAAAATCGAACAAGACAGTTGGAATTTAGTCAAACTCAACAAAAATGAATTCAAATTATCATTACTGTCCTACCCAACCTTTTTCACCGAAGCTTATCCTGCTTTAACTCAAAGTGTCACCATTGATTTAGTAAAGCTAACCCATAGAATCACTAAATATGAACAAAGTGATAACCCACCAATTCTTCACCGTAAAGAAACCATGGTTCCCGTCACACATGATGCTTACGAAAGCTTTGTGCACATAACTCAAGAAGGTGAGAATGCAGGTTTGTATGAAAAAAGTCGAATGATTGGATTTAAACAGTCGTGGGAGCGACTAATTACAGAACATGGATACGAGCTTGTTGATGGAAGATTGTTTAGAGCCTCAGCATTAACTTCAGCATCAAATAACGAAAGTACTATCGATAGACACAAAACAGCCTTAGTCAGACATGAGCTAAGTTCACCAATGAAACATCTCGCCAAGCAAGGTTTTTTAAATGGTGACTACAGTCTATTTGATTACGGTTGCGGCCGAGGTGATGACTTACGCGAACTTCAAGCTCATGGTCTTGAGGCATTAGGTTGGGACCCCAACTTTTGCCCAGATGCAGAAAAACAAACTTCTGACATTGTAAATATCGGCTTTGTTATTAATGTTATTGAAGATCAAATTGAGCGTTCGGAAGCCATAATTGGTGCCTGGCAATTGTGTACTAAATTACTTGTTGTATCTGCAATGCTGGCAAATGACAGTTATATCAGCCAATTCACTCCCTATAAGGATGGAGTAATTACCTCACGTAACACCTTTCAAAAGTATTATGCACAAGCAGAGTTGAAAGGTTACATTGAAAGAGTTCTTGATGAAAATGCCATTGCCATTGCTCCAGGTATTTATTATGTGTTTAGAGATAAAATAGAAGAGCAGCGCTTTCTTGCAAGGCGGCATCAACGTCACCATCAGTGGCACCATATCACCGCGCCAGCGCCAACAAGTGAAGAGCAAGCTAGATTACTGTTTACCCAACACCAAGATTTGCTCAGTCAATTTTGGGATAGATGTTTAGAGCTTGGCCGAATACCCATTGATGAAGAGTTTACTGATTCCGCCGATATCAAAATGCATTTTGGTAACGGTAAAAAAGCATTCAAATTACTAATTCAAGTTCAAGGTGAACTCGCTGAAAAAGAATTTGAACAAGCCATAGCCTTAAGGCGTGAAGATTTATTAGTCTATTTTGCATTAAGCCAATTTGAACAACACAAAGGTTACAGTAGATTACCCGATGAGCAAAAGCGCGACATCAAAATCTTTTTTGATACTTATAAAGTCGCCATTAATGAAGCCAAAGTATTGTTATTTGCCATTTCAGATACCCAACTTATTGAACAAGCTTGTATAGACGCACACAACAAGCTGCCAGCAAGTAAACTCAATAGTGGTCACTCGCTAGAGTTTCATAAAAAGTTTTTAAGCTACCTACCTGCACTGCTTAGAGTCTATGTTGGCGCAGCTGTTCAGCTATATGGAGAATTAGATGAAATTGATTTAATTAAAATCCATGTAACATCTGGCAAAGTCAGCTTTATGGGATATGACAACTTCGATACTAGCCCGCTTCCAACACTACGAGAGCGTATCAAAGTCAAAATGTGGCAGCTTGATGTTGATTTTTTTGATTATGTAGATGTTGAGCGAAGACCACCATTAGTCAATAAACACCTTTTTTTAGACTTGAATGAGAAAGACTATAAAAAACAGCTAAATTTTGATAAACGCTTAGCAAAGATTATCGATTGTGATTATAAAGACGATGTTTTGATCTCAATAGCTGAACTTAAGGTGTTGCTAACTAAAAACAATAAGTCGATTAAAGGCTATCAAATTCAAAATATATAATTTTGATTATGACTTACTATTCAAAAATAAGATCTGCATCAAAATCATAAACTTCAACTGATTGTTTTTGCACTCCAATTCCTTTTTCTATCATAATTTCAGCCAACTGCTCTCCATCAATCAAAATAATAGGAACGCAACCAGGCTTGAATGAAACGTCCATTGCCTCTTTGGTAAAACTACTTGTTGTGATGAAAATCCCCTGCTGAAACTCTCCAGTGATATCACCTCTAAATTGAGCCACATCAGGTCTTCCCACTTTATTGTGAGCTGAATACCTCTTGCACTGAGCTGCCACCCCCATCTCTGCAATACCAATTTTTAAAGCACCTTTGACATCAATCCCCCCATCACGACTTAAAGAAGACACTTTCATTTTGGTAAAGCCATAGCGTGTTAAGAAATGTTCACTAAATTCTTCAAATTCTTGTGGAGTGATCTGCCTAAGGTAAGCTAGAACTTCAGCCTTAGACTTTTCTCTTTGGTTTGCAGCTAATTCTTGAATCGTGGCTAAAATTTTATCAGCTTGAATTTCTTCCCTTGTAGGTTTTTTTATTTGATGAGTTAAACCAAACTCGCGAAAACATTCTAAAAGTTCATAATTACCATCAGAATGTTTATAGAAAAATCGTGATTGATTCATCTTATTGAAATTTTTATTTTTTGTATGCTTATCCATTGTAACTCGAAGGACTTCTGTTGGTTTTTTAGCACCAAATTCATACAAGTTAGAAGCAATTATCACGTCATATATTTCTTGAACTTTTGCAGGACGTTTCAAAATATTTAGTGATTTGACAGCAGCTTCATATATTTTCATAATTATATTAATTGCTTAATTTTTTCAGATACTTGAGATAATGGTACATCATCAGTCATATGACCCCAAGACATTCTTATCGCACCTTCAATTCTTTTTGAATCAAGTCCCATAGCGGTTAAAACATGCGATGGAGTATAGCTAGATGAGGTACAAGCAGAGCCGTTTGATACAGCAACGACGCCCTTCAACATGACAATGGCGGCTTCAGAGTTTACGCCAGGAATAGAGAAATTTAATACAAATGGTGATGCATTCTCTCCATTAATTTGTGCACCTAAATTACCTAATTCACTTACAAACCTACTCTTCAAATCTTGGGCATACTTCTGCCATTCTCTAGATTTTTTATGAGCTATTTCGCATGCTAATCCAAAGCCTGCGATAAGAGGCACTGCTAATGTTCCAGGTCTCAATCCCTTTTCTTGACCACCGCCATACATAATAGGCTTCAGAGGCGGTCGTATAAAGCCACGCCTGCGCATCACAAGTGCACCTATACCTTTAGGTGCATAAACCTTATGCCCACTTGCACTAATCAGATCAATTCTTTCATTAACCAAAGCATCAGTTAATTTACCAAAGCTTTGTGCTGCATCTACATGCAAGTATGCTTCATGCTCTGACAGCACATCACAAATTTCAGCAATTGGTTGAATAGAGCCGGTTTCATTGTTTACGTGCATAATAGACACAAGAACAGTATCAGCCCTTAACATGTGCCTTAAATCTTCTGGATTGACAACACCTGTTTCACCAACCTCTAAATAACTCACTTCAAAACCATTATTTGAAAGATATTCTATTGGCTCTAAAACAGCCTTATGCTCTATACGTGTAGTAATAATATGCTTTTTATTTTCTAACTCTGCATATGTACGCATACCTAAAATGGCAATATTGTTACTTTCTGTGGCACCACTGGTAAAAATAACCTCTGATTTATCCGCCAATACAACATCAGCTACTTGCTTCCTCGCGAGCTCAACAGCCCTCTTCGCATTAGTACCAAACTCATGAGTACGGCTACCTGCATTGCCAAATTCTTCAGTAAGCATTTTCATGACTAAATTTGCAACTTCAGGCATTACTGGTGTTGTTGCATTCATATCTAAATAAGTTGTCATTTCACTCTCAAAATTTTTTATTCCGACGAGACACACCAGAAATTTTAATGTAGAATTCGCGCCTAACTGTTCGTACGAACAAAGATAATAAAATACGAACAAACTCAACTATAACTTAATTTGCATAAAAATATGAATCAAATCGTATCAGGAACGTCATTCCCAGCAATAAAAGGAATGCAAGCAAAAACAGAATATTACATTGTAATGTGTCCATTAAAAAGGCTCAGCAAAATCTTTACCTTAGATGAAGGACAATTACCAGTAGATCAACGCGCCCAACGCATTATCAATGAAGAGCGTATACCTGATATAGCAAATTACATCTTAGACAGTAGAGATAATTACGTATTTTCTGCTCTTACAGCGTGTATTGACGGCCTAAGTGACTTTGTTGCTATTGGTAATTCAAAGCATGAGCAAAAAATAGGAACATTAGTGATAGATGAAGATGCAGAAATTTATATCACTGACGGACAACATAGAAATGCTGCAATTCTAGAAGCTTTAAAAGCTGATCCTTCGCTTGCAGACGAAACCATTTCTGTTGTGTTCTTTACTAATAAATCGTTAGAAGAGCGTCAACGTATCTTTAAGGATTTGAACTTATATCCAGTCAAAACTGATAGCTCACTAAGTATCACATATGATGACAAACCTGATGCTATTTTATCTAAAACCATCATTTTTAGGAGCGAACAATTTACTAAACTTGTCCACATGGAGAAAAGTAATTTAGGTCCTCGTTCTAAAAAGTTAATCAGTCACAGCGCCGTTAACAAAGCAAGTAAGTATTTGCTTGGTAGTATTACGCAAACTAATTACGAATCTTTAATACCAGTCGCCTACGAGTTTTGGCACCAAGTATTAAATAATATGCCGGCTTGGCAGTTAGTTTGTGATGACAAAGCATCGGGTGGCGAGCTTCGTGATGAATCAATCCACGCACATGCAGTAACATTTCACGCTTTAGGATTACTTGGCAATTACCTAATTAATAATGATCATAAATGGCAAAATCAACTCAAAGGTCTACAAAAAATTAATTGGAGCCGCACCAACCCTGACTGGATAGGTCGTTGCGTCATTAATAATACTATGACCAATAATCGCAAAGCAGCAGAGCTCACTTGCATTCAAATTAAATCGCGCTTAAAAATTCCATTAACAGAGAAAGAACAATTGGTAGAAAAATCATTTAATGAGGCACGTAATGGATACTGATAAAGAAATACAGTTCCATTCGGCATTTGGCCAAATGGGCTTAAAAAACACAATAAAGCAAAGTATTGAACACGTTAAAATGCTTTATCAAAGCGACTCTATTCCTTGGGTTATAGGTTACAGTGGCGGTAAGGATTCAACAGCAATACTACAGCTTATCTGGTATGCATTGAAAGAACTTGCGACTGAAAGAAAATGCCATAAAAAAGTGCATGTGATCAGTACTGATACTCTAGTTGAAAATCCAATTGTGGCTATGTGGGTGGGGAAATCATTAGCACGTATGGAAGAGCAAGCTAAAGAGCAAGGGCTACCCATAATACCGCACCGCTTAACGCCAGCCGTTAAAGACCGATTTTGGGTTAACTTAATCGGCAAAGGTTATCCAGCACCGCGTTATAAATTCCGCTGGTGTACCGACAGATTAAAAATATCACCGTCGAATACCTTTATTCAAAACATGGCAGATAAAAATGGCGAAGCCATTTTAGTTTTAGGTACACGTAAAGCTGAAAGTACTGCTAGGGCCGCAAGCATGGAAAGGTTTGAAAGCTCAACTACAAATACACGTAAAGCACTCGGTTTAACTGAAAATGGATCGCTTGAACGGGTTTGGGTATATACACCTATAGCAAGCTGGACTAATGACGATGTATGGGTTTACCTAAATAGCGTAAATAATCCTTGGAACTTTCCAAACCATGACTTAATGGGCATGTACCAAGGTGCTACAGATGGCGGTGAGTGCCCACTTGTTGTCGACACCTCAACACAAAGCTGTGGTGATAGCCGCTTTGGTTGCTATGTCTGTACAATGGTTTCTGAAGATAAATCGATGAATGCGATGATCTCAAATGACGAAGAAAAAGAATGGATGTACCCTCTGGTTTCGCTTCGAAATGAGATTGAAGTTAACGACGCCAATCGAGAGAGAAAAATAGCCAAACTAACTCGAGACAAAGCTAACCGAGACTTTAGACGAATGAACGGAAATTTAACCGTTCATGTATCTAAACATGGTGCAGATCTTGTCCCTGGACCATATATCCAATCTTTTAGAGAACATCTATTAGGCAAAGTTCTTGAAGCTCAACAAGCCGTTCAACAGCTTGGTCCACAAGAAGTAAAAAACTTGGAACTTTTATCGCTTGAAGACCTAGAAGAAATACGTCGAATTTGGTTAGAAGAAAAACATGAAGCAGAAGATAGTGTGCCAAAGATTTATCAAAAAGTGCTAAAAAAGGAATACCCTGGAAAACAAAGAGCACATCACCCTATTTTGAATCTAGATGTACTGGAAAAACTAAAAGCACACTGTAAAAAGCAAGGTGATGAAGACGGCCTGCTCTACCAACAAATGCGTGCAGTAATGAGCATCGCCAATAAACATAAAAACCAATTACGTAGGGCTAATCTATCAACAGAACTGACTCAAAGTCTTGATAAAGGAGCTTTTAATAATCTATTTGAAGCCAAGCAGTTTGCGTTAGAACGTGAGCGTCATCGCTTACAAATACAAGTTAACAATTCACCTAACTTAAGTGAAGATGAAAAATCTGCCATGCAAGACAAAATCATCATGATAACTAAATCGATCAAAGAGCAAGGCTACAGCTCATTAATAATCGATTTCGAAGAGGTACAAGATGATAATTAAACAACTCACAGTTGAAAACTTTGGTATTTATAAAGGCCGCCATGAAGTCGACTTATCGATCAAAGATAGTCAGCCGATCATTCTTTTTGGTGGCCTAAATGGTGGAGGAAAAACAACGTTTTTAGATGCATTACAACTTGTATTATACGGTAAGCATGCAAAATGTTCGAACCGTGGTCATCAATCTTATAGCAGCTATTTGACAGGTACTAAAAACCGTTATGTTGATGAGCTAGAGCAAGTTGAAATTACTCTTACCTTTACTCATACAACAGAAACGACAACCAATGAGTTTCTTGTAAAGCGTAGCTGGAAAACCGATACAAAAGAAGTAAAAGACAAAGTCATTGTTTATTGTAATAAGCAGGAAGACACTCATTTAAGCCAATATTGGGATGAGTTTGTTAACGAATTTATTCCGTTAAGTTTGTCTGATTTGTTCTTTTTTGATGGCGAAAAAATCGAAAACCTCGCTCACCCCGATCGCAGTGCTGATTTGATAAAAACAGGTATAGAAAATTTACTCGGGCTTGATTTACTCACACAATTACACATCGACTTGAATAATGTTGAACGCAAGCGTAAAAGTGACAACGTTGATATTTCAACGATGGGGAAAGTTGCAGTTTTAGAAGCTGATATTGCTGAGCAATCTTCTATCGTATCAAGTCTTAAAAAAACAATTGCAGACTTAGAAAAACATGCCAGCGATACCAATGTAAACATTAATAAAGCTCGGCAAAAAGTACGTAATGCTGGAGCTCATCTTATTGAACAGAGAGACTCAATTAAGTTTGAACTAGGAGCAATTGAAGAAAAACAAAAAGCAAATTTAGCAGAACGAGTAAAGTTAGATTCCGGCTGTGGACCATTAGGATTAATTCCAAATCTTATTAACGCAACTAAAAAACAAATACACAAAGAAGAACAGGCAACACAAGCCAAAGTGATTCAAAGTGCGATAAGCGTCTACGAAAACACCATCAAACAAACATTGGTAAGTGAAAGTGTTCCTCAAAAAGCATTAAAAGCCCTTGAGAACACGATGGAAACACTTGCAAAGCAGCGCCAAGCAATGGCTGATACTCCTTGCTACATCGGCGCTAATATTTCAATTTTCAATGGTCTAGATCAAAAGCTTGATTCTGACTCAAATGAGCGTTCAAACCTGCTTAAAAAGCGTGAACAATTGTTAGAGCAACATGCACTGTATGAAAAGAAGTTAGAATCAATACCTGATTACGAAACGGTACAACATTTATTAAGTGATCTTGCTGTTGCTGAAGCAGAGCTAAGAAATGACCTTGTACTCATAAAACAAAAACAACAATTGCTTCAACAAGCACAAGCACGTGATGAAGTATTGAATACTCGCTATGCAAACCTGCTTACACAGCAAAACCGTGACACTTTTGAACAAAAGCGTTCCATTCAAGTTGCTGAGCATATTGCTAAACTAAAAAGTACTATGCAGTCTTTTGCTGTTGAATTGATAAAAGAGAACATTCAATTATTAGAACAACACATAAAAGACAACTTCTATGACTTAAACCGCAAAAGTAACTTAGTCAGTAATATAAAAATATGCCCCGAACGATTCACCATAACCTTAGTTGACTCTAACAATAACCATATGCCGACGAGTCGATTATCCGCTGGTGAGCGTCAATTACTGGCGATTGCAATTCTATGGGGACTAGCCGAGGCATCGGGTAAAGAAATTCCGACAATAATTGATACACCTTTGGGGCGATTAGACGGAAAGCATCGCTCTAAATTAGTAAAAAATTATTTTCCCTACGCAGGTAAGCAAGTAATTTTACTGTCGACCGATGAAGAGATCACAGGGCATTATTACACTCAACTAAAACCCTCAATCTGCCGTGAATATCACATCAACTTTAACGAACAAGCACAAACCTCAACCTTTACTGAGGGGTACTTTTAATGAATAGCACAACGACTCTACATACTATTGATTCTATTAAGCTGTCTGAAAAGCAAAAACAGCAACTCGTGCGACTAAAAAGTAAAACTGGGATTGAAAACTGGAATGTACTCTGCCGTTGGGCCCTTTGTATGTCGCTAGCAGAAGATAGTATTCCGCCAATTGAAGATATTCCATCTGACAGTAACGTAGAAATGAGCTGGAAAGTATTTGCAGGGGAATATGCTGATGTATATTTAGCAGTGTTAAGAGAGGCTTATCAAAAACAAAGTGCACTCCTAGAGGGGGTGCATTTTGGTGAGTTTGTTAAGTTGCACTTGAATAGAGGGATCAGTTTTTATATATCAAAATGTTAGAAAACACACTGGTTAAAAATTGACAAAAAGTAAAACTAAGACCATTACACCGTTAAAAATGGTGTAACTGTCTTAGCCAGTAAAACTCAGGGGCTGATCATACTCGTTCGTTCTTTACACGTTATCTTTAAAGAAAAGATAAAAAAACTTTCTTGATCGGCCAGAGTGATCAAATAGCGCTCTCTTTCTTTGTATTTATATGTACTTAATATGCAAGAACATATCGATAATAATACTGATTGCCGTTGTAACCATATAAATCAAGAAAATGTTGTCATTGATATATGCTTCCTCATCCTAAGTGCAGGTCAAATATGATTTAACGGGCAGTAGGTATTTCTGAAAAAAATTCACGATGCAGCCCTGTTATCATCTCTTTGTAAAACATTAAAAATATAATTAAGTTCTATTTCTTATTAATATTTTATGCTATTTCTTAAACCATAAACGCGCGACAGTATCAAATTTTGCACCTTCATTAATGAGGATGCTTGTTACAGTAGTATCAGTATCTAACCCCGTCAACAGGGCAAGATCACGAAGCTTTACCTTGACTTGAGTTTGTGATCTTATACTTCTTTTTGTAAGAAGTAAGTTAATCTATGTCGCAACTACAGCTATTCAAATATTTTTCAAACATTGATGACCCTC
>Ga0208032_1001154_pt1 | contig 11842 bp, 14 predicted proteins | sample MalvirAntarct_66_FD_184254 | JGI IMG/M metagenome (GOLD analysis project Ga0208032, IMG submission 184254) | Marine viral communities from the Global Malaspina Expedition - Malaspina viral metaG Antarct_66 (SPAdes) (version 2) | ecosystem: Environmental > Aquatic > Marine > Oceanic | place: West... | reverse complement strand
GATGTGAGACAATTAAGATTCTGTTGGGACAAGACCACTTTATGGTCTTATACCATCGAATCCCTCCACAAACCCCTTACCATAACCATCACAACTGAACAAAAGTTCAATTTGCCCCCTTTTTGCATTTAGTGATATGGTATACCATAGCAATAAACCCCATTTTTCGCCCATTTGCCCCCATTTGCCCCCCCAAAAAGTGGGGGTTTTGAGATCGAGGTGGGAAAATTGAAATACTTTTTTAGCAATGTGGATATGATAATCACATACCAACCACACCAACACCAAAGCATAACACCAACGCTTTAAACCAAAACACAATTAATACCCCTGGGAAAATTGAAGTATATTTTACCAAAACTTCCTAAGCATATCAACAAGAACCACCAACATGCCGTACTACCCATTCAACTTCAAACCAGAATTCTCATTCTACCAGGAGCAGGATCAACCTGACTTTGGATTTGACAAAGAAAATAACGAAGACGAACAGCAATACCGAGTACGGATTTATGCTGCGAACCGAGCACTTGACCTGCACGACTTGGAAATGCAATTATTCGGCGAGACGTACGACGGAGAACCTTGGGCACTGCGAGGGCATTACGTCAAGAACGATCTCGAGCAGCTGAAGAATGACGCTAAGGCGAACGTGCTTGCCAACCCCGAATACGATGACGAGTATCCGTTGAACCCCTTCTACAACGACTGCGATTCCAACTTTGCCAACGAGGATGATAGCGAACCGCTGGACGACGCATGGGGTTATCAAAGGCAATACTTGGAATGGGATTGCCCTATCAACGAGCTCGAGTTTAGCACGTGCGACGAGTACACTGCCGCAATGGTGTGGCAACAATGTCCACTACACGCACAACCAAGCACAATAAATACAAAACACAAAAAAACACAAAAAAACACCCCCTATTCCCCTTCCCTTCCCTTTCTCTTTTTGTAAAACAGCAACAACGAACATAAAGAATTATAATCTCCTACTACAACAAATGACTGTCTACGCTGATCCTAGTTCGCAAGCAGCACATACGAGCCACGCCAACCTATACGCGACCAGCTACTGGGGTCAGGCATGCGGGGAGAAACCAGTAACCAACATTGTAGACAATAGGAATCTGATGGCATCTGCCCTGAAGCTGTCGCCATGTGACCATAGTAAAATGCTTAGCAAGTACCACCACCCTGCATATGGCGACTCGAGCCACCCAATGTGGATGAAGGATCATGCACACCACGATCACACCGAGTTCTACAAGATGGAGGGTACAACGGCGAGGGTTATCCTGTTCTCTCCATACGGAGTATCTCCCGAAGAACACAAATTCAATCTCAGCCAGGGCTTCACGCCTATCATCCCGATGTACAGCAACGACACCCAAACGTACATGAAGTGTGTCAGTGACAGCAAGAAAGGTGGTACGATTATGCCCGTACCTGATAGCCTGCTCTTACCTCACAATGTCGCGAAGTGGAATACAAAACACACTTCGGCAAATCTGGTCTAAATGTAATATTGTAGGATTACATATAGAATGTGGCAGTTAACAGTTCAATCCAACCTCTGCCAAGATAAGCTTGTACTTACGGCGAAGACAGTCAAATGTTTAGCAGAAAGCTACGAAGAAAAGACTGGTCGCTTTCTCTCCGCCTATGTGATTCGGAACATCTATTATGGTAGGAAGAATGACCCGTGCATGCAGGTGGTTAAGTTACCTAAAGGTCACGAACCGCCACCTCCCCATCCCGAAGGTCAAACAGACGAAGGTACTCAACAAAGCACACTATCTGAACAGGCGAATTGATCTTTTGTGCTGCATTGGCTCCATCTGCAGTCCGCTCGATTCGCAGACGAAGAGGAGTTGCACCGATTCGCATAGCGTTGGCAGGGTTAAGACCACGCCCATAGCCCTGTCCAATGTTGAACCCGATCCAGTTCTGAGTCCCCCAGATACCAGCTTCAACGATACCCTTAATGGCAGGGGCATGCGAGAGGATCTTTTGGTCAGCGTTGTTTGCACCGTTGGTGTTATAAAGCACATCCGTTGTAGCTGAAATAGGCATATTGCCGCCGACATACGATGTGTTCTCTTCCCAGGCGTTCGGATAGGTAGTTGCTGCTCCTTCACCCGCTTCCGAGAAAAGAGCATATGCCTCGTGAACGTTCTCGCAGTCCCGATCGAGAATCAACAGGTCATTCACAACCAGATTGAACTTTTCACCAGTGAGTCGGTCACTTCGGCAATCACCCTGCAAAGTAAATGCAGGATTTCCTGTCCCACCCACTCCAACACCACCAACCGTATCCGTGACTGCATTCGCGTACTTCTTCGCACAGTAGACTTTCATGATGGCACGCCCCTCCTGACCCATCAAAATGTCCTCTGAGATTGTTCCAGCACCAGTAGCGGCAGGCAACGTCTTTGTAATGACAGCCGTCTGACGGAAAGGGATAGAGACCCCCGACGTAGCGAGGGTTGCCTCCAGCGAAGAATCCACTTCAGGCGAGTAAGTGATATAATCCAAAAACAAAACAGCTTCTGATATGGTAACGGAAGCCAGTCCGTCAGCAACGGCAGTGCCGCCAACGTACAGCCACTTGGTCTTGTCCTGCTCCCAGTCAATCTCGATGCGGATTTCATCCTTCAGGAAACGAAGAGGGAGTTGGATGTCCCTCAGCATAGGGAAGAGCTCTTCCAGCAAGAGGAATGACTCGAGCCCGTTCTTATCTGTTGTCATGTTGCCGATGCCTCTGAAGTAAGGCTTATCATGGCACACTGCAGCAGAAGCGGCGGTACGGGTGTCAAACCTATCAGTAGAGCAGATGGCACCATTCACCCCAGACTCCGCTATATCCTCGGCTACGGCAAAACCTGATGCAGAACTAGTCTTAACGTCAATATATTCTTCTCGATATTCCTGGCTTTTCCACTGGTTGTCAAGGTGGATTTTCTCTCCAGCATGACGAAGATCGCTAATAAGTTGACCAGATGCGTAGAGCCTCGCGTTCTTAATAGCTCCGAGAACACCGCTAAAGAGCTTACCCCCTACATCAGTTGTAGTGCCTGCGGCATAGCCACTCCAGTCAATGCGGAACTTCAGTGCGGACTTACTGTCCAGCACAGATCCCTTTTTTGGTAGAACGAAGACTGCTTGCACTGCGTTGAGGGAATTCGGTTCTAGTACTTCAGTATTGATGGTAAGATCCTGTGATTCGTTTGTCACGTTGTTCATCAACACGCTCGGAATAGACATTATAGCCTCACGAGAGATTATAATTTCACTCCTTTCTGAATTTACATCACCATGATGCCCTGACCCTTGTTAATCATGAGATTCGCTCGGGAAAGGTAGTAACTGTACTGTGCGTATGGCGTAGTGAGAGTGTGGTTAGGGTTGGTCAATCCACCTGCACCGACCAAGTCCTTGTTTTCAGGATCTTCGAGTTTGCTTTTCAAATCGTAGGTAAGTGTTCCTTGTACGTTGATGCCAGCACCCGAAACAAGATCCCAAGAGAGACCAGTTCCCCAGACACCGTCCTGCTTGGCTTGTCCCAAAAGGTTCTCGGGGATGACCTGCGATCGGTGAATGTCCTTAACCGACTTGATTGCGGTCTGGCTGTTCCAGAGCACCTGTGGTGTAAGACTGACCTTCTGCAAGTCTTCGTTTTCGTTTGTACCATCGCCGTTGGTTGAGCGAACACTGATGTTGTACTCGAGCGGGTAACGGACACCATCCTTCATGTATGCAACGCTGTTAACAGCACCACCATCCCACATAGCCATCTGGTTATACTTTGTGTTATTGAGGTATTTAACAGGCACATAGCTCTGAAGCACGGACTGCAGGTTGCGTGAGTTGAGACGATGGACGATACTTTGGTCAGTAGAGTTGAGAACGCTATACAACGACTGGTAACTCATAAATGAGAACGTCCCTTGAGATTGACTGTTGTACTGTGCGACGTCCATATCGCTCATGTAGAGCAGGGGGCACATAAGGTAAGGCTTGTCGATCGTATAGCTGCAGTTGGCAGTAATGTCGTTGCCGTACATGCTGCCGAAGTTCGGGGCGAGGTTAATAGTGATTTCGAGTCCACCGAGCAAATTCAATGGGATCGCTTCATTCATCAACAGCCCAGTGTTCAGACGAAGTGCGAAGTCAAATCCATTTGCCGCCATCTGACCGTCGCCAGCAATAGTACCTTTCCGTGCGGATTCAAGCACTCGGTCGGTAGCATTAAGGTTAGCTCCCGTACCGAAGGTGCCCATGTGGTTCTTGTTGTACCGCCCTTTTCCAACAGCTCCATGCTCGTTGAATGTTTGCGTTCTCATGCCTTTCGGCGAGTGCGTGTTCGCGTAAAGCTGGGCTGCGAGCCGAGGGTAGTTATGGACGACTTCCAAAACGTTGGATGAGTAACGGCGGCTACCAATGCTAACAGATTGGATCATAGATTGAAATCCAGCAATACGGTCAACGTTTGCACCAGCGTTAAAGGCAGGCTGTGTAGCTGTGTCTCTAAACACCTTGACGTTTCCGCAAAACCTCATATTTTTGCCCATCAGGAATGCGTTGGTATCCGCGACGCTGAAACGAATGATTGGGTTGCCATTGGTAAAGGAAAACTCCCCTGATCCGTTGCTAGGAGAAAGTCTCATGTAACGCTTAACTTGCGAGGCTGGTGAGTTGCTCATTATACTCTACTGTAAGAGAATAATCTTAGTTGAATACTTGCAGACCGCTAGCATTGACAGCAACTCGATTTATGTGGTTGACGAAAGTCACAGGCTGAAGTTTTGGCAAAGGCTGGGCATCGGTTGTGTAGTTGATGTATACCCGAGCAGCCGAGTTGAGGTTAGTGGTACCGCCGTATTTGGAGAGCTGCCTTCCAATGATGAAGTCATCCTTGGCAGATTTGATAGACTTTACGCCAATGTTAGATGATCCAAGAGCCTGTGTTATCTGAATAAGGTGTTCTGCCGCCAGGTGACCAAAACTGCCATTCATCACTTCAAGATTGACAGGACGAGTTGGAACTCGGAGACCGTTGTTGACTTGAAATTGGTAATCGAGAAGACCAGCGTGTTTACCTCGGAAGTCGTATCGTGGTCTTGCTGGGATTGCGTCATTTGTAATGTTATTGTCCATCAGTTCAGGAAGTGATGGGGTTTGCTGCCCAACACGCGGAACGACAAGGATTGACTTAGCACGGGACTGGTATGCAGGAATTTCAATGGTTTGGTTTTTCACACCAACAAGAAGCGTGGATTTGTATGTTGTCCAGGTGTGGATATCCATTTGGAAACCCGATGGCGAAGCCAACTGCTTCTTGAGTTGCTCAACATAAGCTGCTGGCGGCATGACTTTCTGCATGAACAGCTCAACATTGCTATACTGGATCTTGGTGATTGTTGGGGCAACAAGTGGTGGAAATTGGGCAGCAGTTGCATTAGTAGGTCTCACCTTCTTAAGAGCAATGACAGTACCACCACCGTTAGCAATTAGAGTATCTGCAGCATCAGTTGAAGCAATTTTCAAAACGAGCTGGTTTGGATTGTCCGTCACAGCTGCGGTTGCCAAACGGGCAATGGACACAATCTTAACAACTGCTGTAATATTTGTGTCACCACCTGCACCACCGTTATCAGTAACGAGGGGTGTATCAGCTGATACTCCATCCGCCCCCTGCACCCCGATCGCCGTAAGAAGCTGTACACATTCACCAACCTGAAGAGGGATGTCACCAGTTGATGAGAAACCCTTGTACGGCATAGTAATCGTGTATGTTGCGTTCGTTCCTGCTTGACCTGTAATCACATTCTCGTCATCTGCCAAAGTCTTTGCTGTCACTGGGATGACGGTCTTGAAATCACCTACGTTGCCCTCCTCGCCGTTAAGCTGCGGAGCTTGCCTGTTGTAGAGCTTAACAACTTCTGAGTTCGGAGCGAATCGGATCTCCACATCCAAATTGTCACCTAATGCCATGAGCGGTACGACCTCGAGGTTGCTAAAGAGACCGCAGCACGAGAGCGGAACGACCATTTTCACCTTTTTGACACCGTTGGCAACAGCGAGAGGGGCATTTGGGGTGTTCATTGGAGCAGTATTCGCAACAGGAACTGTAGCCACACCACCAGACTGATTGCCCATAAGACCTGGGGTCATGCCTTCTGCCGAATCATTCGTAAACACTGCACTATGAGCTCGGGACGATTCATCATGACCATATACATTGTAGAGGCGAGCCAACTGGTTGTACTCATCGATCTCTTCCAAAACAACGCCATTGACGCTAAGCCTCAAATACTTAATAAGCACTGAAGCATCGCCGTTGAGCTCAAGCTTAGATGTAGCATCGCTTTCCATGAGCAACTGAAGGTAACTGTTGTGGGGGTCAAAGAAGGGGAGGGAATTGAATGGGATGGAGAATCGGCAGATGTTATTCTCCGTGAACTGTCGCTGCTGTGTGCTTGGCTGAACAATTGAATAATTCTCGATAGGCATGTTGCTACTCGGTTGATACATTATGCCTTTCGTAGAGAAAAGAAATAATGAAGGTTATTCGGCTTTCGTTAGAGCTGTATCCTTCTCCAGGAGCGACTTTCGGTGAACGGCTTTATTGCTGACCTTGTCGCTCTCTCGGAGGAACACATCTTCAAGAATCTCATTCACGTGATCAATACCGTAGCACCTCACGATGTTCTTTGTCATCTTGCATTTGTCGCAGAGAGAACGGACATACAACCAATCATCACAAAGTGGGCAAGAGAACATTATACACTAGGTCAATATTTTGTGACTCGCTAAAACTCCTTGATGCTCTGACATTCTACTTTTTCAGGAGAATGGAAATGTGTGGGAAAATTACAGCTGGATGGTCAGGGTTAGCTGCAATGAACTTCGTCCGAAGCCTCCAATACTCTGAGAGCCTGTAATGTTCGCTCTGTTCTTGAGGATTCGATTTGTGTCTATCACATCGTTGGCGATAACGTTTGATGCATTCAGGGTTCCGCTTTGACCAGTCCCTGTGGTACTTTCTCCAGCTTTCGGTCGGTGGATGGGCACTAATCCTGTGATGCATTTTTCTTTCTTTTACGTTCTGTTTTAAATAGTAAATTTACCAATTGATAGTGCGTGACCAATAATTGCTGCTGTTCTTGTCGTTCTTAGTAAGCTTACCATCCTTGTTCCTGATACCACCACTCCGTGCCAAGTAACTCTTCCGCCTCTTAGGGTCTTTATGCTGTGTGAAATCCTTCATGCTAGAATCGCCAAAGTGTATGAGCCTCTTCTTACCATTCTTCATAACGTACACCATGCCCTTCTTCTTAGGATTAGACGAGTGTACTGGTTCGTATAGTGGTTTGTCTTTCTTCCAACTCTCCGTCGCTTTCGGCATCTTCTTCTTCTTTTACAACAGATTTTTTCTGACCGCATTCCGAAGTGCATCCACAACAGGAGGTCACCTTGCATCGCAGTCCTTTCAAAAAACCAAACACCTTACCCAACACTTCGAGCACAATAGTCAACTTATTCATTACTGTTAGTGCTAGAAATTAACGATGTTCTGATGTGCTGGTGCGTACCTACTTGTACTGGTATCAAATACACCCTGACTTGCCTGTTGAGTACCTGTCCTGCCCCGTGTGGCGGATGCCTGACTCGCTGCCAGTGCCTGTTGGTACATCCTCTGAGTCTCGGGGTCACTCCCTGGCTTTGCGTAATTACCTTTTACTGCTTCCTGAATCGTTGATGGGGTATACACCTGTTTTCCATTAACAGTTTTCCACGTATAACCAGCAACGTCGTGTTCGTAGGCATACTTTTGTACACCTGTGAGGTGCGAGTCAATGTTCTCTTCGTCAGCAATTCTTCTCTTCCCCGTATTCGCCATCCCGTATTTCTCTTCTAGTTCGGTGACCCAACCACCAGCACCACGATAGTCGTCTATATTAGGTATGGTAGTTGCTGCTGATGTTCGTCGATTTGAGATGGTGTAATTCAAACTCATTGTATCATACCATCAGAGAATAAAAATCAATCATATGAATAATCATACGCTGTGTTCGTGCCATAATACGCCCCCCTCCTCCTCCTCGTCTTCTCACCCGCCTTTAATTTCTTGTTACGAGCCGACATCAGCTTTTTGATTTCTTGTGCGGACATACTGTCTAAGTTTATGCGTCTTCTTTCAGCGAGTTCTCTTACCCCTGGATGCGTTCTGTACCTTTCTACTGCAGCCGCTGATTTGGAATAATCACCCTTGCTATCTCTTACAAGAGCGGTTTTGTTCACCTGCTCCTCTACGGCATCCAAGTGAGACTCTAGTCTGTCATCTCGAACGCCCACCTCCACCCCTGTCTCGTCAGGTGTGAGTATCTGTTTTTTCAGTTCAGGTACAAGCATACCAAAAAGCTCAGCAGGGTCTAAAGCATTCAATTGTGCTCGTGAAAATCCTGTCTCCCGTTCGCCTATCGTTTGTAAATCTCCTGCTTCCACTGGATAGAAATCTTCCTTGCTTGGAAATGTCGCAGGGGCATCATCACGGTCTATATATTGGTTACCCTGAGCGTCCGTTGCCAAAATACCTAGACGATCACCTATCTCCTCGCCCTTGTCCCCCCTGAACCCCAAAGTCTCGCGTTTATAAACTATGGTTGCTTTTCCAGGGGGTGTATCAGTAAAGTACTGCTCCATCACCTCCTCCCCAAACCCGTTGAGTCCAGGGAGACGAATTCTTCCAACGTAGCTGGTTGTTTCTTCTTCTGATTCCTCCTCGCTTTCGTACATCGGAGCAGCTTGAAAGCTTTGCGGAAAGGGGTTAGTGGTGGGCATGCTCATAGTGTCGATTTGCTGATCTGTAAGCATGCCCAGTAAGCCAGCCACCTTTGCTGGTGCTATCTGATCAGCCGAGGAGACCAACCTAGATGAAGCTGTGTGCGTTGCACCAGTATGCACATCACCATTCGGCATAACATGGGTCTCGCCCAACGGGTAAGGGTCGCTTGCGTCATCATACACTACCTCGAGCCGCCTCCTACGTCTACCCATTTTCTCATTCTTTTTCCCGATTTTACATCCGCCCCTAGGTCGTTCTCCCTTTCGTCCAGTCAAGCATCCACCCTTGTTCATTGTAGATTAAGGTTAGAAAAAACGTTACGCTAAAAGATCATATTGCTCAAAGAACTGTGTCCATTGGTCTGCTGTCGCCTCACCGAGATAGTCAAACTTAACTCGACCAATTATCTCCGTCCACTGGGGCGTAAGCGAGGAAAGGTCTTGGAACATTGCGTCGGCTATGGCGTTGATCGTAGATGTATAAACAATCGTCACGCCTGGTGGTAGCGATATCGTAGGTGTTTCAATGAACTCCTTGATGGCAATCATTGTCCCTGTGGCTTGGTGGAACGTCGCGTTTTCTGGTACATCACTGTGTCTTGCTTCGCTAAGGTAACCATGTGTGAGTGTGAAAGGGTTGGTGAATACAAGCTCTTTTGCGTGCATTGTTGTAAAAATACTTGTTGGCATTGGTCTAAGTATATTGTTGTAATATTGCAACTAAACCATCGGGAGCTTGCAGAAGTCGTTCGGCTCGATCAGCCCATTCCCATTAACAAAAAAAACAGTGGGGGGTTCCTTCATTGCTTCTTGTTGCTCCCTCTGTTGGTCAAGACGCCTAAGTGCCTGTTTGTGCTCATCCCTTTTTTCAGACAATTCAACCAATTCTTCGTGTGTATGCTTGGGCTTCTTCAAGTTGCAGGTTTTGCAGATCAGTTGCAGTTTCGCGTACTTCTTATGATGGGCTCTCCAGTGCTTGTAATCACCCCAGCGTTGGTGTAAGGGGCTATCTCCGAATGCATCAACAATGTGTCTAAACTCCATATCACCGCAATGATCTACTTGCAAGTCCGACCATGGTTGTCTGATCCTACCAAGACTACATTTTTCTATTCCTCGCTTTCCCACACCAGATCCTGGGCAGAATATACCAGTCATCGGAACTTTTGGAACCAGTCTCTGATTGGGTGGCATACCTGGCAGCCATCTCCCCCTTTGCCAAACTGTCTCACACTGGTAACGGTGGTCGTCTCTAAAATCTTGAATTTGGTCAGCAACTGCATTGCGTAGAGCCGTAGTTCTTGCATCAACCTTACGACGGGCAGCCGTTGCCTCGGGGTCTTTCGCGGCTCGAGCTACCGCGTCTTTTGCCACAGTAAGGATGCGACCATTTTCTAACACCACATGTAAGCACCTAAATTTTCCCATACCCTTCCCCTCCTTTGTGGGAAAGTCCGAATACACACGGACAGCAGGACTTGCCTGTTCATACACCTTATCATAGTTGTTAACAGCAGCCAACAGGAATGCCTGCTTTGAATGGCAGTTAACGGGCGAATCAATGATTTTTCCAAGATCCGTAACCAGTGCTTTTATCGTAGGAAATGACCATCTTACGGTACGTGTCTTTTCTACTTTGACTGTTTTTGGTTCTAAACGTTCCATTCTTGTTGTAATAGGTACAACAGAGTTTAAGTTGCTTTTTTACACATTTCATTCCTGTAACAGGGTAGGGTTTTTTGAGGTGTCAAAGGATGGCAAAGCCATGGAACCGAAGTTAGGTCTGTTGAAACCCGAGTACATCTGAGCTGCCTGTACATTCTGAAGATCAGTCCTTTCAGACGAGTCATCAGCCATTTGCTGGATATGGGCATGGTGTCCAGTGTGTATCATGCCTCCAAACATAGCACCCATCAACGCAATTTCCCCAACAACAGGGACAGCATCGAGTGCCGCTTCAGCATATGTTTTCACTCCAGCCGATACCACGGTATCTGCCAATCCTTCAGTCGCCTCATTAATGTCAGAGATCCTTGCTACCTCAGTTTGTGTCAAGCCACTAGTTTCTTCGGTACCGTATTCTCCTTCAGGGTCGTCTGTAAGCCGCTTACCCACCGTGTTTGGTGCATCTTGTTCCGCACCCAGTCCACGCGGTTGTTGAAAAGGATTTGTAGCATCAAACGCCGCTGCAGGTTGTTCAAGTGTGCTTGCTTGCCGAATGGTAACGTCAGTGCCTAACCTACTCATTCTGGTCACGCCCTTCGCGAATATACCAGCCGCTTCCTCACCAAGGTCGCTAATCTGTCCTTCTGCCGCTGCCCCCCTTGCGTCTAATGCTTCCCTTCCTGCCTGTACTCTGGGGACGATAACCCTCTTTCCGAACTGCTTAAGAGCCAATTTTGACGCTTGTTTAATACCGAACTCTTCCGCAAACTTGTTGATCTCACCTGACATAAGACCCGAGGCTTGAGCTTGTGTTGCAGAGAAGGCGTCCTGCGACCGTTCTTTTGCCATGGCAATAGCGTCTTGTACCTTTCCAGTGCCACCTTCTTGTTCAGAGATGACCTTGTTGAGTCTATCGTAATAGGACATTGTATGATAACGTCACATTAGATTTTTTCATCTTTCTCTCCATCTTTTTTTTTCTGATTAGCAGAAGGATCGATAGCATCTAACTCCAGCTTACCCTCATCAGCCTTGTAAAGGGGAGCGAACGTCCCATCCTCGTTGTACTTGCTCCACATAAATTCAGTAAGGTTGCTATATGCAAGGTACTTGCGACTATCCATGAACAAGAAGCTGTAAGGCTTTTCCATAACGGCATCCCGATACAGCCTGTAGAAATTCTCCTTCCCTCCATACGAGCCGAACTCCTCACCCATCTTTTCTATCTCTCTGCTGTTCGGATTCTTGTATAAGAACCAACCCTCGATGTTGTTACGAGTAATAGGCGGGAGAGAACCATTACCTCTCAGTAACTGTACAAGGTAGC
>Ga0208032_1001153_pt1 | contig 11842 bp, 13 predicted proteins | sample MalvirAntarct_66_FD_184254 | JGI IMG/M metagenome (GOLD analysis project Ga0208032, IMG submission 184254) | Marine viral communities from the Global Malaspina Expedition - Malaspina viral metaG Antarct_66 (SPAdes) (version 2) | ecosystem: Environmental > Aquatic > Marine > Oceanic | place: West... | reverse complement strand
CCCGCAGGGCCTCGCCGTGAGGGACGGGCTGCACAGCCTCGCGTTCGAGGGCGTCTCCGCCGTCCGCGTCGGCAAGCGCGTCGACATCACCCTCGACGCGACGAGCGCCGAGGATGCCGAGACGCAGGTGCGCGAGATGTGCCGCCAGCTCCTCGCGAACCCCGTCATCGAGGACTTCGAGGTCGGCGTGACGGAGGTAGCGGCAACGGCGTAGCCTCCCCCCGATCGGAGGCACCGATGACCGCTACCACTGACCGCGTCGACGGCGTCATCAGCACGGAAGAGCAACCGCGCGAGGTCCTCGGCCATCCCGGGCGCGGCGCCGTCGCGAAGGCGCTCGACCACATCGACGAGCACTTCGCAGGCTTCATCGCGAATGCCCCGTTCGTCCTCATCGGCTCCGCCGACGCGCAGGGGCAACAGGACGTCTCGCCAAAGGGTGACCCCGCCGGCTTCGTCCTCGTCCTCGACGAGCACACGCTCGCGATCCCTGACCGCCCGGGCAACCACCGAGGAGACACGCTGAGCAACGTCCTGCAGAATCCTCACGTTGCTCTGCTGTTCCTCGTGCCCGGCGTCCGCGAGACCCTGCGGGTGCAGGGACGCGCCACGATCGTGCGCGACGAGGCGCTCCGGGAGCGCATGGCCGTGGACGGCAAGATCCCGGCGCTCGCCCTCGTGATCGAGGTCACAGAGGCATTCATGCACTGCGCGAAATGCGTCGTGCGCTCCCACCTCTGGGAGCCGGAAGACTGGCCTGACCCGACGACGGTCCCGAACCTTGCGACCGCCCTGATCGAGCAGCTCCAGATCCCCACGACGCCGGAGAGGTTCGCCGCGAACATGGAACGGGACGTACGCGAGAACCTCTACTAGTCGGCGTACAAGCGCTGCGAGTGATGGAAGTCATGCTCGCGTAGTCGGCGCATCGCTCTAAACTCGTCCTCGGCGCGCGGGACGCCGCAGGCGAAGAGGTCCGAGTGGCTCACACGGCCTCGTCTCCCCTCCAGCGCCTACGAGAGCCATTCACCTTGCCCGGCTTCCGATCGCTCTGGATCGGAGCGGTGCTCTTCGCGCTGTCCGCCTGGACCGAACGCGTCGCGGTCGGCTGGTACGTCTTCGACGCGACCGACTCCGCCTTCATCACCGCGATCGCGACGGCCGCCTTCGTCGCACCCGGACTGATCGTCGGTCCGATCGCGGGCGTCCTCTCCGATCGCCTGTCCCGCCCGAGGGTGCTCGCGACGGCGTGCCTCCTAAAGATCGCAGCCCTCGTCGTGATCGCGGTGCTCGTGCGGAATCCCGGAGCGTCCCTGCCGCTCATCGTTGCGCTGTTCATGGTGTCCGGCGCCGGGAACTCCATGAACCTCTCGTCGCTGCACACGCTGTCAGGCGATCTCGTAGGGGCTCAGCGGCGGGCGCGCGCGATCTCCATTGTCTCCACCGGCCAGCGGGGTGTCGCCGCCATCGGCGCGCTCTCGAGCGGTGTAATCATCTCGGCCTTCGGTCCCACCCCGTCGTTCCTCATGGCGGCGGGTGCGCTCAGCCTCGCGGCCATCGCCTACAACTCGATCACGGAGCCCACCGTTCGGCAGGGACGGAGCGGCGCCTCGTTCTTCGCCGACACCATCGAGGGCCTGCGCCTCGTGACCCGCGTCCGGCTCATCGCGATCCTGCTCGGGCTGACCGTCGTCGTGGAGATCTTTGGATTCGCGTTCATGGCACTGTTCCCGGCGGTTGCCGAGCGGCTGCTGGAAGTCGACGCGACGGGACTGGGGGCGCTGACGGGGTCCGCGAGCATCGGAGGGGTGATTGGGATGCTCCTACTCGCCGCGTATGCGGACCGCGTGCGCCTCGGTGTGGTCTTCCTCCTCGTGATTGCCGTCTTCGGCGCATCCATGGCTGCCATTGGCGAGTCGGAGTGGTTCCGCGTCTCCCTCGTCCTTGCCGCGATTATCGGGGCGTGCGCCGCGATGTTCGACGCACTCCAGTGGATCCTCCTGCAGGCCGGCGTCGACGACTCCCTCCGAGGGCGCGCGCTCGGCGCGTGGAACGTGGCGATCGGCTTCGGCTGGCTCGGCCCGCTGCTTCTTGGCGCGATCGCGGATGCCGTCAGCGTCACCGCCGCGTTCGCGCTCGCCGGGGTCGTCCTCATGGGCACGGCAGCCCTCGTCACGATGACCGCACCACGGCTCCGCTCGCTCTCCTCGTAGCGCCTCTACGATCCCGCCATGGAACGCGTCGAACTGCTCCAGCGCGCCGAGGGGCGCCCCGTCGCCGCCGGCTATGTGCAGATGACGATCGGCTCGTCGGACTACCGCATCTACCCGTCAGCAGGCACGAGGGCGAAGTGGATCGGTCGGATGCAGTACGTCCGCTTCGGCGACGGCCGCGAGGTCGCCCTCGTCGTCTCCGAGCACCGGACGCGGCAGGTGAAGTGGCTGATCGGCCGCGAGCGGTAGCGCGCTAGCCGCGCAGCAGTCCGAGCAGCTCGTTGTGAATGCGCCCGTTCGAGGTCACCGCGTGCCCCGCATCGATCACCGCGCGACCCTGGTCGTCCGTGAGGCGGCCGCCGGCCTCCTCGACGATCACGAGAAGCGCCGCGAGGTCCCACGCGTTCGGGCCGTTCTCGTACATCGCCTCGGCGGCGCCTTCCGCGACGAGGCAGTGCGCCCAGAAGTCGCCGTACCCGCGTTCGCGCCACGCGAGGTCGTTCACCGCCTGTGCGTTCGGCCACCGCTGGAGGGCATACTTCATACTCCCGTTGAGCACGTGCGACTCGGAGACCTGACTGATCTCCGAGACGTGGATGCGCTCGCCAGCATGCCCGCTTCCCGTCTGCCCTCGGTATGCGCCCAGCCCTCGGGCAGCCCACCAGCGAGTCCCGAGCGCAGGCGCCGAGGCCACACCGAGTTGCACGACGCCGCCGACCTCGTACGCAATGAGCGCGGCCCAGATCGGCAGCCCGCGCGCGAAGCCGTGCGTCCCATCGATCGGGTCGAGGATCCAGCGGCCAGCGCCGGGTACGCCCTCGGAGTTGTCGAGGTACCCCTGCTCTTCGCCGAGGATGGAGTGTGTCGGGTATCGCTGCGCAAGCATCTCGCGCAGTCGGGCCTCGACGGCCTTGTCCGCCAGAGTGACGAGCGAGCCATCCGCCTTCGCCGTCGTCCCGAGCTCACCTCGGTAGTACGCCATCGAGATCCGGTCTGCCTCGTCCGCCATGTCGAGGGCGAACGACAGCAGGTCGCGGAGGTCGGGAGCAGCCGTCGTGGTCATGCCGCGAGTCTAGAATGCTCCTGCGGAAGGCGCTTTCAGAGGAACTCCGAGGGCGGTCGCATTATGTCGTGACCGAGGTCGGGATCGCTGCCCTGCACCGCCCCTCGGTGCGCAATCGCGCTCAATCTCTCGTAAACGTGGCGCGCCCCGACTTCCGCGAAGGACTGGCGCCAGGCATTTGAGACGTTCGGCTTCCGCCTCCGCACCTGACGAACACGAATGCGATACGACCGCCCTCGTATACTCACGGTCCACAGGGGGGAGTCACCATGGCCATCTATCTCTCTTCGCGCAACGCCCCCGGGCTGAAGCAGTTCATCGAGTACCGTGCAGCCGGCCACCGAGCCGCTCTGATCACCACGGCAGCGAATGCCCTCGATGACCCCGAACTCCGGGAGTCGCAGGTCGCGCAGGCGCACGACGCGCTGGTCGAGGCAGGCCTCGATGTTGACCTCGTGGACCTCGATGACGAAGAGACGATCCCGAGAGCGTGGCGTGACTACCACGTCATCGCTCTGGGCCCGGGAGACCCGTTTTACCTGCTCCACCAGGCCCGCGACCACGGGCTCGAGTACAAGTTCCGCGAGGCAGCCGCGCACGGCACTGTCCTCGTCGGCATCGGCGCTGGCGCGATGGTCCTCGGCCCGACGCTCGACCCGGTGATCGAGGCGAGCCGCTACGCGCCCGAGGATGGCGCGTACCTCGAAGGGCTCTACATCACCGAGACGCTCGTGCTGCCGCACCACAACGTGGAGCGTCGCGCGCAGGCACACGCGACCATCATCGAGCGGTTCGGGAACCAGTTCCCTGTTGTCCCGCTGCACGATGGCCAGGCGGTGATCGTCTCCTCGGACGGCACGCTGCTCATCGGCGAGCCGACCGTCGCGGCCTAGCCTCCGACTCGCTGACTCACACCACCGCTAGGTACCGCTAGGTGGTGAGCGTCTCCTTCGTCGAGGGCACCTGCCCCGCGATCCGCGGATCGATGCGCGTGGCCGCGTCGAGGGCGCGACCGAGCGCTTTCATCGTGGCCTCCGCGATGTGGTGATCGTTCGCGCCGGCGAGTTGTCGAACGTGCAGCGTGATCTTCGCGGTCGTCGCGAAGGAGCGGAGTACGTGGCCCACCATCTGCGTCGGCGCGTCGCCCATCATCTCGCCGACGAAGTCGAGCGAGACGGCGGCGAACGGCCGGCCCGAGATGTCGATTACGCACTGCACGAGGGCTTCATCGAGCGGGACTAGCGCGTCCCCCATCCGCGTGATGCCCTCGCGCCCCGCGAGCGCCTCGTCCACGGCTTGCCCGATCACCAGCGCGATGTCCTCCATCGTGTGGTGCTGGTCGATGTGGAGGTCTCCCGTTGCCTCGATGGTGAGGTCGAAGCGGCCGTGCCGCGCGAACGCGGTCAGCATGTGGTCGTAGAAGCCGATCCCCGTGGAGATCTGGGCGCGCCCGGTGCCGTCGATGTTCAGATCGACGCTGACCTGGGTCTCCGCCGTCTTTCGCTCGACGCGCGCGGTGCGAGGGCGCTCCACCGGGTTCTCCGACGATGCGTTAGCCACGGCCGATCTCCTGTCCGATCTCGCGGAAGGCCGCGAGGATCCGGTCGTTCTGCTCGGGCAGCCCGATCGAGATCCGCAGGTGGTCCTGCAGCCGAGGGCTGTCCATGTACCGCGTGAAGATCGCGCGCTGCCGGAGCCGGTCGCGCAGGTCCCGCCCCAAGATGCCCTCGAGCCGCATGAGGATGAACACGGCATCACTCGGGTACGGGAACACCCAACCGAGGGCGCGGAGTTCCTCGATCAGCCGGTCGCGCTCACCCGCGAGGATGCACGCGCGCTCGTCGAGGACCTCGGTGTCTTCGAGGGAGGCGAGCGCGGCAGCCTCGGCGGCGGCGTTCAGGTTGTACGGGTCCTTGGTCTGCATCAGGATCCCGGCCGTCTCAGGGTCCATCACGCCGTAGCCGATCCGCAGCCCGGCCAGTCCGCCCCACTTCGAGAACGTCCGAAGCACTACGAGCCCGGGAGTCGTCGCCGCCCGCTGTGCGAGGGACGGCGTCTGCGAGAACTCGATGTACGCCTCGTCGATCACGAGCATCGTGCCCGTCTCGAGTAGCCGCTCGATGAGCGCCTCGGGAATCTCGTTGCCAGTGGGGTTGTTCGGGCGCGGGATGAAGATGATCTTCGCCTGCAGCGCCGCGTCCACGAGGCCCTCAGTGTCGAACTGCCAGTCGGCGAGCAACGGCACGTCGACGACCTCCGCGGCGGACACCTGCGCGTTGAATGCGTACATGCCGAAGGTCGGCGAGGCGGTCACGATCCGTTCGCCCTCCTCGACGAAGAGGCGGAACAGCATCTCGATCAGCTCGTCGGAGCCGGCGCCACACACGATCGAGTCAGCGGCCACGCCGAGGTACGTGCTGAGGGCGCCACGCAGCGCCTTCTGGTCAGCATCCCCGTACTGGTGCACCGCGTAGTCCACGCGCTTGAGGGCCTCGAGGGCCTTGGGCGAGGGGCCGTAGGGGTTCTCGTTCCCGTCGACCTTGATGATCGCCTCGGGGCCGAATCCGAACTGGCGCGCCAGTTCGTTCGAGTCCTCCAGCGCGGCGTACTCCGGCAGCGAGGGCAGCCCGCGCCGCAGCGCGGCCCGTGGTTCGAACGTGGGCATGCGGGTGCCTTCCTACCGGCTTTCGAGGCGTCGTTCGATGCTGCGCGCGTGCGCCGTGAGGCCCTCGGCCCGCGCGAGGTCAGCAGCGTATGGCCCCAGCCGGTCGAGGTCTTCGGGCGTCAGCGACACCACGGACATCACCTTCATGAAGTCCAGCACCGACAGCGGGGACGCGAACCGCGCCGATCCGCCGGTCGGCATCACGTGGCTAGGCCCCGCGGTGTAGTCGCCCAGCACCTCGGGCGACGACTCGCCGAGGAACACGCCGCCCGCGTTCTTCACCATCGGCAGCACCGCCTGGGGATCCTCGACCAGCACGCAGAGGTGCTCGGGCGCGAACTCGTTCACCAGCTCGAGCGCCTCCTCAAGGGAGGAGACCACGACCGCGCCGCCGCGCTCGATCGCGGCCCGAGCAATCGCGCCGCGCTCAAGCGTCTCGAGCTGCGTCTCCACCTCGGCTGCAACGGCCTCGGCGAGGGCGCGCGAGGTCGTGAGGAGCACCGGCGTCGCGAGGACATCGTGCTCCGCTTGCGCCAGCAGATCGGCCGCGGCGAGGTCAGGCGCGGCGCTGTCGTCGGCGAGCACCAGCGTCTCGGTCGGGCCGTAGATCGCGTCGATGCCCACGCGGCCGAAGAGCTGCTGCTTCGCCATCGTCACAAAGACGCCGCCCGGCCCGAAGATCTTGTCGACGCGCGGGATCGTCTCAGTACCGAACGCGAGTGCGGCCACGCCCTGAGCCCCGGAGGCGCGGAAGATTCGCGTCACACCCGAGAGGTGCGCCGCGACCAGCTTCAGCGGGTTCACCGTGCCGTCCGCACGCGCCGCGGTGACGCCGTAGACCTCGGGCACGCCGGCGACCACCGCTGGGACGGCCGTGTGGATCACCGAGGACGGCAGCGCCGCATCGCTCCCGGTCATGTAGATGCCCGCGCGCTGCAGCGGACGGACCACCATCCCGGTGCCCCGCTCCGTGAACGAGGTGGGGGCGTGCTCCATCTGCGTCTCGTGGTAACGGCGCACGCGCTGCGCGGCGAAGGCCATGGCGTCGTACTGGGCGGTCCGGATCTTGGTGTACGCCTCGGCAATCTCGTCACCGGTGACCTCGACGGACTCGTAGGTCGAGCCGTCGAAGGCCTGCGAGAAGCGCTTCACTGCCGCGTCACCTTCGGCCTCGACGGCCGCGATGATCTTGCGGACGTGCTCCGCGGGCCGGGTCGGCTCGCCCCAGAGCGCGTCGATCGAGCCCTGGACGGCCTCGGACAGTACGGGCTCGCCGAGGGGGGCACGCTTGAGGATGGTCGCCCGTGCTTCCGCGAGATCGTCCACGATCCGCAGTGAGGCCGTGTTGGTCGTCATCTCAGATACTTCCTCACGCGTTCGGTCATGGCTTCGTCGGCGTCGCGCCAGAACCGCTCGAGGCGGTCACCAGGCACGATGCCAAATGCTTCGTCCACCAGCTCCATCGGACGCTCGCACGCATCCTCGATCGTGGCTTCGTCGTACCCCGCCATCGCGAGGTGGCGCGTCATCATGCGGCGGAAGCGACTGTAGTCCGGCGGCTGCGCCGCCACGTCCGCGGACACAGTCACCCACTCCACGAGGTACTCGTCCTCGATGAACGGGATACCTGTGACGGGCCTGGACGCCTCGAGGGCGCTCCGGATCTGCCCCATCGCCTCGACCGCCTCGCGGTCGCGACGGTCGAGCTCGTACTGGAGCGCCCGATCGAGCACGTTCGACTTCGGGTCCTCGTCGATCTCGGAGAGCGCCCCAAAATGCGGCCGGTAGATCTCGCGGATGAACGTCTCGTCCAGCACCAGGTGGGTCAGGTACCCCGCCACGAACGCCGTGGTTGCCGCGTCGAGGCCCGAGGGCATCGCGAGGCTCGGGTTCTCGCGGAACATCCGCGCGACCGAGTCCTGATCCGAGAGTTCGGCGAGTTTGAAGAAGTGTGTCTCCTCGCGGTCACGCCTCGTGATGACGCGAATGTCCGGCGCGGTCGATCCCAGCAGGAACGCACCACGGTCCGCCTCGATCTCGGGGAGCCCGAGGCGTTCCGCCACCCGGTAGGCCCGGAGCAGGTGCGATCCCAGCGAGGGCATGTCGCGCTCCCGCTACTCGACCACGGCCGCTTCAGCAGCCCGGGCCATCCGCGCCACGAAGTCATCCCGCAGTTCACCGCGCTTCCCGGGCGGCCGCACGGCCGATCCGATGGCGCAGTTCGTCGATTCCATGATCACGTCGATCATAGTCAGCCGGTTCGCCCGCAGCGTCGTCCCGGTCTCGGTGCCCTCGATCAGGATCTCGGCATCGGCGGGCACGAAGCCCTCGGACGCGCCGGAGATCGGGATCACCTGGTACCGCCCGAGGTGACGCGAGCGCGCGTACTCATCGGCGAGGGAGACGTACTCGGAAGCCACGCGGATCGGCTTCTCTGGATCGTCGCGCCGCCAATAGGCGATCGCCTCGTCCATCGTCTTCACCGGGAGGTCCTCGGTGACGACCGCGCCCAGGAGGTACTTGGACCGCTTGAGGTCACAGAGCTCCGTCACCGGCGCGCCGGGGAACGTCGCGAGGAACGCGCGCAGCCAGTCCCGCCCCGTCAGCGCGAGGTCCACCTGCCCGAGGGCGACCGCGCGCGGCATGTCCTGCGGGCGCATGACCTTTACCTGCACGTCGTCGCGACCGGAGTCCGGGTACCGCTCGGTGCTACCCACCTCGTAACCGGGGAACGCGATCCCCGCATCAGCGAGGGCGGCGACGGTGTGCCGCATTGCGTGGCCGTCCGGCACGGCGATGCGGAACACCTCGCGCTCAACCGGTGCGGTGGCGCTCCGCTTCCGCGCGGTGATCTCCAGCGGCTGCGGCGTCACGATGCCTCGCGACTCCGTCGCCCGCGGGATGCGCAACAGCGGTTCGAGGGCTGCCGACAGGTCGCGGTTCGCGAGCGACTCTCGGTTCGCGATCAGCCACACCCCTCCGAGGTGCACTTCCCCGAGGACCTCAAGGCCTTCCTTCTCCACGGCAGGACGCGGCGCAATCGCCAGTTCGGCATCCTGCGGCGGCCATGCCTCGGCCTGTGCCCATACCTCGAACAACCGGTAGTCCGGCACGCGCGCGTTGGCGAGGTAGTGAGCGGCGAGGTTCGGGTACTCCGTGGCCACGCGCACGACGCCCTCGGCGAGGGCCGCGAGCGACGCGCCTGCGCCGCCGGCCAGCACGAGCTCCGAGGTCGGCACGTCGAGCTGGCGCAGCGGCACGACCGAGTCCAGCCGGTGCCGCACCAGCAGCTCGTCCACCCACGTCTTGCTCGCGATGCCGAGGTCGTAGTTCCCGAGGGCGACCTGGATCGGGATATCGGCGTCCGAGAACACCCGCACGGCGATCCCGGGCCGCTCCTCGACCCCGAAGGTGTACGTCCGCGCCCCGGAGCCGTAGCCCTCGACGAGGAAGTCGACGCCGCGGAGGTGCTCATCGACCGGCGTGCGCAAGTCGCCACGCGGCAGCGCGACGCGTACCGGGGGCTGTTCCTGCTCGGACGTCACGACTGCACCGCGATCAGCCCGAGGACGTTCGCCGCCCACCCACACGCGGGCGCCGACGGGCCGCCGAGGGTCTCCGCTAGCCGGTCGTAGCGACCGCCGCTGAGGACAGTCTGCTCAGCAGAGCGGAAGCGGAACGTGATCCCCGTGTAGTACTCGAAGTTGCGTGCCGTTCCCGCAAGGATGCGGTACGGCACGCCAGCCGCGTCGAGGGCCTTCGCCGCGCCCTCGAGGTCGTCGAGCGACGAATCGGCGCCCGGGATCACGGAGGGCATCGCGGCCCGCAGGTTCGCGACGTAGCCCGCGGAGGAGCCATCGACGTCCGCGAGCACGCGCACCGCCGCGGCACCCTCCGGGTGAGCTGCTGCCAACTCCGCCGTGAGGTCCGCGTCACCCTCGAGCATGCGGTCGTAGGCCTTCAGCTGCTCCGCCGCGCTCAGGCCGGCCGCCGCGAACGCCGACCGGGCGAGGCCAGCGTGCGCCAGCTCGACCGAGAGGTCCTCGATGCCCGCTGAGGCGAGGAAGCGCTGCGCGAGCGTCAGCACCTCGGCGTCCGAGCCCTCGGCGGCACCGAACAGCTCGATGCCGCACTGCCACACCTCGCGCTCGCCCTCGGGGGCGAAGCGGAACGCCGGCTGCACGTACGAGATCCGCTCGACGCCACCGGCCGGCTGGTCGCCGTACCACCGCGCGACCGCGACGGTCGTGTCGGGCCGTAGCACGACGCGCTCGCCGCTCCACCCGTTCCAGTCGAGGAAGGAGTAGACGCGCTCCAGCGCCTGCGGTGAGAGCGTCCCGGAGGCGCTGTACAGGTGCAACGGCTCGATCGAGGGCGTCCGGATCTCCCGGTACCCCTCGGCGGAGGTCGCGTCCAGGAAGGCGCGCTCCACCGCGCGGAAGCGCGCCATCTCGTCGGGGCCCAGGTCACGCATGCCCTGGCTGCGCAGACCGCGGTCAGGCATGGCGCCCTCCATAGAAGCTGTCGGTGGTGCCGAGTTGCGTGGTGAATCGGCGGGTGTGGTGGCTGACGGCAATGATACGTCCCTTCGTTCCTGACCTCTGCCCACAACAAGTTGGCTGGTCAGACCTCGCGGGACGCGCACACGGCAATACCCCACGAGGCCAGTAGCCATCGCGGGTGGTCGTGCTTGCTGTACCGGAGACTCGTGAGAGGAGCGGACTAGGCGAGCGCGCGCACACGCGACGGCGTGTGGTGATGCCCATGCAGATGCGCGACTGAGAAGGTGCCCTGCTCCATGTTGCTTCGCAGCCTACGGAGGCCAGGCGGTACGGACAACTTGTTGTCGGTTCTCACGTGGTGTCCGGCCGAGGGTCCAGGGATGGGTTCTCAGCGAGAGCCGCGGCGTCGTCCGCGCCACGACAGCCATCAAGTGTCTCGTGCAAGACCGCCGCACGCGTGAGTGCGGACATCCCAGAGGCATCCAGTTTCTCTTGTAGGTGTCTGATATGGGTTCGAATCGTCCTACGTACTCGTCAACCGTGACTGTCTACTATGAGTTCCAGTTTGTCGAGAATGGAGTCTCCTGGTTCGCGGCGGCGACCTTCCCCATCGATCATGTGATCACGCCGTAGCCTGCGCTACTGACAAGGAAACCCAAACATGACACCCGCTGCAAAAGCGAATCGCCGGAGCTCGGCATTCGTCCTCCTGGCGCTGGCCGCGCTAATGATAGTTGCACTCGTCATCCTCAACGGACGTTCGAGTTCAAATGACGCTCTCGCCGTCGATAGTTACGTCGGTGAGCCGTACGATCCTTTCGTGATGAGCTACACCGTCGACACACCGGATCGTTCCTACACCGTTGACCTTCAGTGGCGGTCGATCTGGAGTTGGGACACGGTGATCACGAGCAGTTCGACGGACCCGCGACACGTAGGTAGGACCGCCGTGTACGCACGAGATCGGCTCGTAATCGACGACCCAGTGCTTGGGCAAGAGATTCGGGCCGTCGAGGCGAAGGCGCCTCTGGTGCCGGAGTCATGGCTACTCCCACGCAACTATGCCGCTAGTCCCGGCTGGGAGCAGGTCGCCGTGGACGGCCAAGGCAGGGCGGTCTACCGCTTCGCCACCGGAAGTGGCTCCCATGCAGTCGAAACGCTGTACACCTTGGACCCAGACACGGGAATCGGCGTTCATGCTCAAGTGATTAGGGACGGGTTCGTAGTCGAAGAGGCGAGCGCCACATCGATTGCTCCGCTGTCGCCCGACTCAACTGCTCCTGAAGTTCCCGACGTAGATCCACCGAGCCCGCACCCCGCACAGCCGACCGAAGTCGCGTCGGATTAAAGGCCGCTTCGCCTAGTGATCGCAGCCCTCTTAGACTGCGGTCACTAGGCG
>Ga0208032_1001150_pt1 | contig 11853 bp, 9 predicted proteins | sample MalvirAntarct_66_FD_184254 | JGI IMG/M metagenome (GOLD analysis project Ga0208032, IMG submission 184254) | Marine viral communities from the Global Malaspina Expedition - Malaspina viral metaG Antarct_66 (SPAdes) (version 2) | ecosystem: Environmental > Aquatic > Marine > Oceanic | place: West... | reverse complement strand
GTTTATCGGGAAGCTATACAGACAATGAGTACGTGGGCAACTTCCCCAACTGCATTATTGCCATGCAATACTTTAAAGAACACTGTTCACAACACAAGGCGGCGAGTTGTATTTTAGAAAAGTATGCTAACCTACCTGATGACCATGTATCACGCAACGCATTTTCTTTTAGTATTACAGAAGTCCAGTCGTGCGGATTTGTCGGAGTCGATACAAGAACTTTTACCAAGGATTAATAATGTTACACGAAATGTATGATGGCCTTTTAGTTATGGACCACTTTGATGACTGTATTATTGGGGTAGTGCGGGGAATTGATAACCAGGATAAGATTTGTTATAGCTATCAGTGTGTCATTGCTAAACTTATGCGCGAGGATGAGATGGAAGAGATAGACGCAATAGAATACTTTGAGTTCAACATGATGGGCGCGTATGTAGGGGAAAACACCCCATGCTTTTTATTTACGGAAGATGATTAATGAAGACCCTTATCCATGTTAACCAACATGTTATAAAGTCAAACAGAAAGAAAAAGGTAGAAGAACCTGTATTGACGGTTAAGACATACAAGAGCAACACCTATGCACATGAAGTAAATATAAAAGGCGACTCTAAAGTAGTGTACCGCCCAGACAAACCACTATCATGTGGTGCACATGTTTGGATAGAAACCCAATCGGAAGTGGAGATAGTTAGATAATGGAAATATATAAAGACCGAGCCTTAATTGTTAACACAAAAAACCCTGACTCGATTATTGAAAAGATAAAGAAAAGTAAGGTTATTGCATCATATCCCAATGGTGTGCATAGTGTGGCTGTACACTGGGGTGTTAATGAAATAGCCGACCTAACAAGCTTACGATTAAAAAACGTTCCAAGTAGAATTAAAAAAGACTACACTTGGCCTGGAATTTTTAAGCCTTTTAAACACCAAGAGGAAACATCTGAATTTTTATCTAAACACAAACGAGCTTATTGTTTAAGTGAAGCAGGCACAGGGAAAACGTCAGGTGTTATATGGGCTGCAGATTATTTAATGCTACAAGGCACAGTAAAAAGAATGTTGGTGGTGTGTCCCCTATCTATAATGCAAGCCGCGTGGCAATCAGATTTTTTTAAAACAGCTATGCACAGGACTGTAGCGTTAGCCCATGGGACACCAGTTAAGAGAAAAAAAGTTTTAGCTGAAAATACAGAGGTCGTAATTATTAATTACGATGGTATTGAAATTGTCGAGAAAGAAATTAAAAATGGCGGATTTGATTTAATAGTAGTAGACGAAGCTAACTATATTAAAACTGTATCAACACGCCGATGGAAAGCACTAAACAGAATTATTAATGATGACACGTGGGTATGGTTAATGACAGGAACACCAGCCGCGCAATCTCCCGCTGACGCATACGGACTTGCTAAATTAGTTAATCCTAAAGGGGTACCTAAATATGCAGGGACATTTAAAGATATGGTAATGCAAAAGGTGAGCCAGTTTACTTGGGTGCCTAGAATCAACGCTCAAGACATAGTGTTTAAAACTCTCCAGCCCGCTATAAGGCACACAAAAGACGAGTGCTTAGACTTACCACCTGTTTTATATACCACACGAGAGGTCCCGATAACTCCTCAACAGACAAAGTATTATAATCAACTAAAGAAAGATGCATATATGGAAGCATCTAGCGAAGAAGTTACTGTTGTAAATGCGGCTAGTATGCTAACTAAATTATTACAAGTAAGTGCGGGAGCGGTTTACACGGATACACAACAAGTTATAGAGTTTGATATATCTAATAGGTTAACGGCACTTAAAGAAATTATACAAGAAGCGAGTCACAAAGTAATTGTGTTCTGTCCTTTTAGAAATAGTATAAAGACTTTAACCACGGAGTTAACGAAGTTAAAAATTACTAACGATTGTATTACAGGTGACGTCTCTATGTTAAAACGTTCACAGATATTTAAAAATTTTCAAGAGAAAAAAAGTCCACAGGTTTTAATCATTCAACCTCAAGCGGCGTCACATGGAGTTACGTTACACGCGGCTAACGTGGTTGTATTTTGGAGCCCTGTCATGTCAGTAGAAACATATATACAATGTTGTGCTCGTATGGATAGAGCCGGTCAAAAGAATTCTATGACCGTAGTACACCTACTAGGTAGCCCTGTAGAACACAGGGTATACAAAATGCTTCAAGGCAAAGTAGAGAATCACACCAAGCTGGTGGATTTATATAGAGAAGAATTAGGAATTATTTGACAAAGTCCATAAAGTGAATTACAATACAATGTCAATTAAAAAGAGAGGACCATTATGGATTTAGATGACAACCAAATTGAGAAGTTGATGCAGACCGAACTGAAGATGCGCGAGGCTATTGAAGAACTTGAAACTAAAGTCAAGGACATTAAAGCTAAACGCTCCCAAGTACAAAATGCTTTAAACGAAGCGTGCCGACAACTTAATGTGACAAGTTTAAAAACTCCAGTAGGCACATTGTCTCGCACACTTAAAACAAGGTATTGGACTTCCGACTGGCCTGAGATGCATAAGTTTTTGAAGGCTAATGATGTACTTGAGTTAATGGAAAAAAGAATTAGTCAAGGCAACATGAAAGAATTTATGCTTAATAACCCCGAATTAAGTCCTCCAGGACTACAGGCGACAAGTGAATACACGGTATCAATTCGTAAGAACAAAGAGTACAAGGAAAACAAATGAGTGATGGCGCAGACATTTTTGCTGACGCTACTCTTACAGCTACACATAAAACTGATAGCTTCACCAGTAGCATAACTGCTAATACGGTTACCGCTAAGCGCATCTCTATACGTGATAATGCTTTTAGGCTCATGGTTAATGGTCAAGAGATTGACAAGTCAGACGAAGCGCACCTAGATGTAGTTATAATAAATGCATCCCCTTATGTGCATCGTATGTACTATGATACTGATTATATTCCGGGCGTAAAAGTTCAACCACCTGTGTGTTGGTCGTCAAACAGTAGAAACCCTGATAGTAAGGTTGAATCACCACAAGGTAAAACTTGTGTCCAATGCCCTCAAAACATAAAAGGTTCAGGTCCTCGTGGCACAAAAGCATGTAGATTTAGCCGAAGGATTGCGGTTGTGAAGGCCGATGATATAGAGGGCGACATATATCAAGTGACACTCCCTGCACAATCTATATTTGGTGTGGGCACACCTGAACGTAAACCACTACATCAATACTCAGATTATGTACGAGCTAATGGTCAGACTTTAATGGCTATAGTTTCTCGCATGTCTTTTGACCCCAACTCTCAAAACACTAAGATAGGTTTTAAGCCTATTAAAATAATTACTGATGAAGACTACCAAGCATGTTCAGAAAAAAGTTTATCTGAAGATGCTATACGAGCTATTGAATTGACTGTAAGTGTTAATTCAGAAGACGTTAAAAATGTATTTTTATCAGAGGAAAACAAGTCCCCCGTTGCAGATAGCGGTGAGCTAGACTTGGAAGAATTACTATCTGCATGGAATTAAAATTTTAATTATCTAGGAGAATTAACAATGGCAACAAGCAATTTAGTTTTTACAACACCCGCAGGTATAGCACAGTATCCATGGTTATCTACACCCGATACTAAATTTTCTGAAACAGGTGATTACAAAGTAAGTTTAGTTCTTACCAAGGAAGCTGCACTACCTATCATAAAACAGATTAAAGATGTATTTGTGGAAAACTTAGAATCAGAAAAGAAAAAGAATAAAGGTAAAGAGGTTAAAAAAGCTAACCCTCCATTTGCAGAAGAGTTAGATGATGAAGGTAAAGCAACTGGTAATATCATAATAAGATTTAAATCAAGCTATAAACCATCTATGTTTGATTCCAAAGCTAACCCTATGGTTGATGTTAATGTTTGGAGCGGCTCTGAAATAAAAGTTAATGGCTCTATAGCTCCGTATCACACCACTTTAATTGGTGCTGGTGTCTCTTTACGTTTAAGAGCAGTTCAAGTTATAACTCTTGTAGAGGGTGGTCAGTCAGCAGGTGGTTATGGTTTTGAAGAACAGGAAGGCTATGAATATGTAGAAGCTCCGAAACTTGAGCTAGAACCTGCGCCTGAAGCGTTTATAGATACGCAAACTCCAGAACCTGCAGCAGCAGAAATTAAAGAGCCTGTTAAAAGAGCAGATGATAAACCAGCGGCAGAAACTAAAAAATCTTCAGAGCCTTTACCGGAAACAGGTGAAGTTAGTCTTGATGATTTAGTTTCGGAATGGGAGTAAAAACATGAGAGGATATTCACAAATAGTTATTGAAGCAAATCAAAACGCCATAGTTTTGCATGATGGAGATGAAACCGAGGTACCTTTGTCGTTACGTTTAGGCGAAATGTGTATTGCAAAAAGATACTCGGCTGCTGCAGTTGCACAAAAATTAAATCTTTCACGTCAGACAGTGTATGATTGGTTTTCGGGAAAAGCAACTCCGCAGGTTTCACAAAACGACAAGATTAAAGATTTAATTGAAGAGCTAAGCCGTTTAATTTAATTAAATAGGGAGGTAACTCCATTACTTTGTCGCACTACTCACTAGGATAATAATGCAAACATCAGAGTTTTTAAAACATATATGGCCTGACACAGGTCAATATTGCATCGTTGGTAAAGACCAACAAAATATAGTCCAACCTAAATTTGTAGATGACTTTGCAACAGCGGGACAGACTATCAATAAATTTTTAAAAGATAAGCAAGATATATATTTTGCAATGTCTTCGTGGGGGGATAAAAATAACAGACAAGCAGTTAACGCAAAAGAACAGAAATGTTTATGGCTTGATATAGATTGTGGTTTCGACCACAAAAAAAGAAAGTATAAAGACTATAGAACTAAGGAAGATGGGCTCGTGGCACTACGAGAGTTTACCGATGCCACGAAGTTTCCTCCGCCTACTATTGTCGACTCGGGAAATGGTATCCATTGTTACTGGACTTTTACAGACGCAGTTAACAAAGATATATGGAAACCCGTAGCCGACGGATTTAAATTTTTATGTATAAAACACAAACTTGCAGCTGACCACGGGTGTACCAGTGATGTTAGTAGAATACTAAGAGTGCCGGGTACAAAAAACTTTAAGGATATAGAAGACCCTAAAGACGTCATTATCTTACAGCAAGGGGCTCATACTTCTTTTGATAAAATAGCGGAACTTGTACCGGTTGAATTAGTTACTAAGAGAGACAAAGCTAAAAGACCTATGGATGAAGCGACAAAAGCTATCCTAGGTAATCATACGTCTAAGTTTTTAAAGATAATAAATCGCATTAGGGAAGGCGATGGGTGTAAACAGTTAGAGCATATAATATTAAACCAGGCTAAAATAGAAGAGCCCCTATGGCGTTCTGGTTTATCAATAGCTACCCACTGCGAAGATAGAGAGATAGCTATACACAACATATCTAAGCACCACCCTGACTACAATTTTGACAAAACTAACGAGAAAGCGCTTAAGATTCCCGGCCCACATTCGTGTCGAGAGTTTGAAAGTTTAAGACCTACCGGGTGTAAAAGTTGTAAACATCAAGGGAACATAACTTCTCCTATACAACTCGGTAAAGTTATAGCTAGAGCTAAAGGCTCTGACAATTCTATTGAAGCTCGTAGTGAATCACTAGATACGATTGTAACTTATCACATACCAGATTTACCGTTTCCTTATTTCAGGGGTAAAAATGGTGGCATATATAAATCGTTACCTGACGATGATGATGACGGAATTCAAGTATATGAATATGATTTTTACCTAGTAGAAAGATTAGAAGACATTGAATTTGAATGTGCTTGGTTTAAGGTTCATTTGCCTAAAGATGGGGTAAAAGAATTTATAGCTAGAACCTCTGACTTATTGACAAAGGAAAAAGCCAGAGCAATTCTTGTAGATAAAGGTATCGTTGTGCATGGTCGTCAAGTAGATTTAGTAATTGAGTACATAGTAGCATCTATTAAAGCTCAACAGAGAGATGTTAACGCCGCTAAAATGCAAAAACAATATGGGTGGAACCCTGGTGATGCGTCTCAGAAAAACAAAATATTAATAGGGAACAGAGAAATAAGTGCCTTCGGCATAAAATATTCTCCTGTTTCTAATGCCTTAAGTGACTTTAATCATACCCTAGTTAAGAAAGGTAGCTATGAATTGTGGAAAAAAGCTATCTCTATTTACGAGAGGCCTGGCATGGAGGTACGAGCCTTTGGTTTATTTTGTGCTTTTGGTTCTTTGTTGATGCCCTTTTTTAAGTCTCGAGAAAAGTCAGCTATTGTAAATTTATACAACGCTGAGTCGGGCCAAGGTAAAACTACAATACTGCAAGCTATGACAAGTGTATATGGTAATCCCGACACGGATGCTAAACTAATTAACTTATGGGGCGACACACAAAATTCTATCATCAATCGTTTAGGGTATATGAATAACCTTGCAACAGCAGTGGATGAGATGTCTAATGTTGACCCCAATGCTCTACATGAATTTTTAAAGTTTGTATCTACAGGACGAGGTAAAAATAGGTTAGGTAACGGAGTTAACAATGAAAGAACCAATGACACAACTTTTAATTTAATTTGTGTGGTGAGTAGCAATACTGATTTTAGAACAGTTATGTTTGCGGATAAAGCCAAAGCAAGTGGGGAGATGGCAAGGTTTTTTCAAGTCCGAGTATCTGCGGATACCAAAACATCTAAAGAGGAAGCGGATAGTTATTTTAGTTTGTTATTTGAAAACTATGGACATGCTGGTGAAATTTTCTCTCAATATTTAATTGCAAATTTAGATAAGGTAAAAGAACAGTTAGCTAGTATGCAGTTACGAATAGACAAAGAGTTAAAAATAAGTGGGCCTGATAGAAAATATTCTGCTTTGTTCGCCGCTGTATTCTTAGGAGCTATAATAGCAAAGCAGTTAGGCATACACAAAATACCTATAGATAGTGTGTACAAGGCTATAGGTGAAGAATTTAAACAAAGTAAGACTGAGATTAAACAAAGAGACTTCGATGCTTTACAAACACTTGGAGATTTTTTACATGAAGCTAAGAGCTGTACTTTGGTAATAAACAACAACATAGATAAACGAACTGGCGTGGCAGAAGCTCCAATTATGAAACCGGTATTAGATTTAAAAGTTCGAGTTGAACCTGATACTCACACTATCTATATACCTGTATCTATAATGAGAAGTTATTTAGAATCACAAAAAGTAGAATACTCAGATTTTATAAAAGGCTTAAATAAGTACAAAGTATTAACAAGAAAATCAGATATTAAAATTTTACATAAGGGTTTAGATATCAGTGCACCAGGTGTAAGATGTTTATGGATTGATAACAAAAACTTCGAAGAACTTCAAATTCAAAACTTACCATTGGACATACCAAAACATGTTAACTAACGGCACAGATTATCAAATTGATTGGCCCAACTTTGAACCAGGGACTTCTATATTTATACCGGCAGTAGATATTGAATCGGCTATCAAAGCGATACAAAAAGAAAGTGAGCGCCTAGAGTTTAAGTACGTGCACAAAGTTGTAATAGAAAACGAAGTTCAGGGAGTTAGAGTTTGGAGACTTGAGTAGCTCCTAGTCATAAACTTCTCTACGATACTCTTCTATAAGCCGTCTTAATTTTCTACTTGTTTTAGAGTTATCAAAATAATCTGACTCAACCAAATACCCTAATTGTTCTTGTCGTTCCTGAGCGTATCGTCTTAACTCTTTTTCTTTTTCCGCCGGCTCCATATTTGGGTTACGATATACTTCATTTTCTAATTTACGAATTGAAGCCATTCTTTCATCTAATGATTTAAGGTTCGAGTAAACGTCAAGAAACTCTTGGTTTTCTTCTCGGTATTTTTCAGCCTTTGCCTTATTCACACCTGTAGTTTTGTCTAGAGCATTATAAGTTTTGTATATTTCATTTACTTGTTCACGTAGTTCATAGAAATCTGATTGATTTCGACTACCTTCTTCTGAAGTATATAGTCGGAAAGTCCCAGGTATATCTCTCAACCCTTCTCGGTCCATCGCCATAATACCTTCAATACCTGTATTTTTAGGTAGTACAATCCCATTTATATCTGCCATCCATCTTTCGGTAAATAGCTGGATGATTCCAGCGGTGTATCCTAAAGTACCACGTAAGATGTGGTCGATATACATTGGTGATATTGTTTTGCCTGTTTCTTCTGCAAAGAAGTTTGCTACACTAATAGAAAACTGCGATGTTGTGCGTGTGTATTGTTCTTCAGGCGCTCCAGAGAATTTTTCTTGTCCTCTTCCTACGATAGGTCTATCTTTATACAGGTCATAATTATAAGCGGCTTCTAAAAAGGAACCAATACCAGTAGGCATAGGACCTGGAGTAGCTATACCTTTTAATAGCGCTCGTTTAAAAGCTAACTTCATTTTTTCAGAATCTTCAGAGTCTTCTATGTAAGCTTGGTATAGGTGTTCTGGAATTACTTTTGCAATCAATGTCCATAAATCAGGTCGTAATGGCATTGTAAAACCTACTGTTTGAAACGTTATACCTAACGGGCTATCTTTATCAACTGAAAATCCAGAAGGGATAAACAACACATTATCTCTATACGCAGGGTCAAGTTCTTCAAACTCTTCTTCACCGCCCATTAACATGTTATACATTATAACTAAAGGAACAGTCTGAGTAAGTGCGTTTAAATTTGAACCTAACGCTTGCATTTTAGTTTGAGGAGAGATGCCATCTAGTAACAGAGTTCCTCCTACTACATTCAGTGCTTGTAGGTTAGCGTTAACAAAAGGCGCAAGTTGTCTAGCTATGTTAACTACTTGAGCAGAACCTGTTCTTCTAAAGTTAATAATTTCAGCTGCTCGTAAGGTAGCAAGGCGAGCATCTTTAGTTTCTAGCATGGTTTGAGAGTATACGGCTTGCCTTATTAAATTATCTGACATCTGCGAAAACTTTTGCAGGGGAGCTACTAAAGTCTCAAGTATTTTTTTATAAGAACTTGTTTCTTGGCTATAACCATTTCTACGAATCTCTTTCTCTACATTTTCTACTTGCTTACTGTAATCTCTAATTCCTGCTACGGTAGCTTTTTTTAATTGAGTTCTTGCGTTACTTAAACCTACTGTAGATAGCGCTATTTCTTTTACTACTTGCAATGGTAACATTACAGGAAACTTAACACCGCTGGTTAAAAACGTAGCGAAAGCATCCATTGGAATTTGGATAATGCTGAATATAGGATTTAACACAATGTTAAGTCTCAAGGTATTAATTATAGGAGCTAAAAATCTAAGCATTGGTAGGGCAGCGGGCTCAAGACCTGTAAAAGCTTCAGACATTATCTTAGACCTATATTGGAATGATTCTTTTTTACCATCCATCCAAACTACAATAGTTGTACCATCATTTTTATTTTTGTTAGTTGTATCTTTTATGACCCAATCATTAGGGCTTGTTCCAATATTACCCATGTATTTTTTAGTCAACACAACTTTATTAACAGCTGACTGATTTTGTACAGATTTTCTTACTATATAGTGAGCCCACTTTTCCATGTTATCAAAAACATTATGCACAGGTCGGTAGGAACCTTTATATTTTTTATCTGTTTGAGCATCTAGTAAACCTCTTGTGTTTTCTTGAGGCCCAATTTTTTCTCCCATAGCTCTGTAAAAAGGAACATAGTCCATTACATCTAATAACTTTTGAGCTTGCTCTTCATTATACAAACCACTTTCTACTGCAAAATTTATAACGTTTTCTCTAACAGCGTTCCAAATATTACTTACCTCTGCCAGTTCAGGATATAATTTAATTTGTTTTAAACCACTTCTTTGTTGCTCTATAGTCATGCTTGGAACTTTAAATCCCGCAGCATAAACTTTTTTAGCTTGTGTATTTTTACCTTGCCTTAACAAGCTAAGAACTTTCTTTTCAACTTTTAAATTAGTGCTTCGTAAACCTTTATTTCTAAGCGCCACAAAATATGAGTGCGCATGCTCTACTACTTTTTGAAGGGGTATGCCTTTTTTCCCAGAGATGTCTAACAATTGTCTTTCTAAATCTTTCATAGACATACCATTTTCTTCTACCATAGCTTTAGACGTATCTTCATCCCACTTTATATCGCCTTTAAATATAAAATTTGTAGCTACATCATCAGCTTTTACTGCTTGACCACTATCTAACATGTAAAAAGCTTTTTCAAAATCTTTTGCAGTAACGCCTTGTTTCCTCATGGATTTTCTAATGGCCCCATTTAAAGCCGCTTCAAAGTTAAATACTTTAGTCTGCACCCATCTCATACCGGCACCTACATACCCAAAAACAGTATCAAATCTAGGGTCATCCCCTGCGGTTACATACTTAGGTACCTTTGGCGGAGGTGGTGGAGCAGCAGGTTTTTGACCTGACTCTTTTAAAAGTTTATCGCCTTCTTGTTCTATGTTAGTTGTTTTTTTAAAGTTAGGGGTTTTACTGTTATCTGCAGGGGTTTGAGGTCCTTGCATCAAAGAAGGTGCGATTGCCACTAAGTCATTTAAAACTGAACGCTGTTGTATGTCTATGTTGGGCGATTGTTTACCCGCCCGACGGTTAACGGAGTTAATCGCGTTTTGAACATATGTAATAAAATCATCCCAAAGTGATTCAAATAGATTAGCTCTCTTTTTAACTTTAGACGGTATCTGCGCCAAGCCAATTTGAAATCTTTCATTGGAAAAAGCTTCCGCTAGAAACTCCAAAACATTAGTCATTCCGTATTCATTATTAAAAACATAGCCTGGAGCTGAAAAATTAGTTGGAACAGGTGGGTAATACGAATCACTATCAAATCCTGCCTCACTTTCAAATCCTGCCTCAATCAAATCCTGCCTCCTATTAAACTCTTTTACATTTTCAATATTTGCTTCATAAACATTTACCATAATGTCTTTTAGTTCCTGCCCAAGCTTGTTTTTAGGTTCTAAAAGATTAGGGTTCCTAATATCATCTAATCTTGGATTTTTAAATAGTGTTTCAGTAATACCTACGGTTGCTGCGTGAACAATTTCATGGATTATAGTAGCGTTCGTTGCAAACATATCTGGCGTAGGTTGTTGAAATTGTCGGCGACTACTACTCAAATTTAACATTTTTATTTTGATTGCGCGGTCAGATTCTGAATAATATCCCAAAACACCTAGTACCATTGGCGAATTTATATCTTCATCCATTCTATCTACTAACACATCATTCATACCTGGTACTTTTTTAAGTATTTTAACAACTGCTTTTTCTGTATTAGTCAAAGTCTGTGTCTCTTCTAACATTTGTAACACATCTACCACATTAGTAGTCTTTTCAGCAGCTATATTATCTTTTATTAAGTTATTAAGATTGCGAGCAGGGAGTGCATCGGTAAAGTCGCTAGTAATACTGTTATTATCTAAAACGGCATCTACATAATTAGATTCATTTTCAATCTGTACGTTTAAGCTATTAACCAAATCAAAAGCTATTATTTTTTCGAAGTTAACTAAGTCACGAGCAACATTAAACTTTCCATCATCAAATTTAAGAGTTAGAGCTGTTTGTAAAGCTACATCACCTTTTGCTTTACCCATATCATCTTGATATTTTTTAGCGGAGGGGGGAGCTTTTACAACTCGTATGTCATTTCCCATCTCTAGTATCGTGGCTAAATCATAAGTAGTAGATTCTGTATATACTTCTGTTAAAAATTGTACAACGGGGTCGCCATAGATGGGGGAGTCAGCCTCATACATTGCTTCTTTTCGTGGATTACGAGACACGTCATCTTCTATTATAT
>Ga0208032_1001146_pt1 | contig 11895 bp, 8 predicted proteins | sample MalvirAntarct_66_FD_184254 | JGI IMG/M metagenome (GOLD analysis project Ga0208032, IMG submission 184254) | Marine viral communities from the Global Malaspina Expedition - Malaspina viral metaG Antarct_66 (SPAdes) (version 2) | ecosystem: Environmental > Aquatic > Marine > Oceanic | place: West... | reverse complement strand
CTGATAAGCAGACGTTGGTGTCGTCAGTTGCACCCGGTTGTCTGGCAGGATCGGCACCGGCTGATTGTCCCAGTATTTGACATCACATTCAGGGCAGGTGCGATCATCATGCCGGAACACAGTTTTACCGTTACGGTCCTGAATTCGGTCGATCAATGTCGGTTCAACCTTCTTCCCGCCATTGACCAGTGCACCATAGGCCGCAACCATATCGATCAGGCGCACATCCGCAGATCCCAGCGCCATGGCCAATTGTGGCGGCATGTTCTTGACGATCCCGAACCGCTCGGCCGTTTCAGACACTTTATCCATACCAATCGCCTGGGCCAGACGCACCGTCATCAGATTGCGGGATTTTTCAATCCCGACGCGCATGGGGGATGGGCCATAGAATTCATTGGAGAAGTTTGACGGCTTCCATTTCCCCAGACCAGGCCCTTGATCAATGACGAAGGGTGCATCCAGAATGATCGTGGCAGGCGTATAGCCGTTTTCCAGGGCGGTCAGATACACAAAGGGCTTAAACGCCGACCCTGGTTGCCGATAGGCCTGGGTTGCCCGGTTGAACTGACTGGTTTCGAAACTCCATCCGCCGGACATGGCCAGTATGCGCCCGGTATGGGGGTCCATGGCGACAATGGCGCCATTGACTTCCGGTATCTGGCGCAGGCCATAGGTGCCTTTTGGATAGGGTTTTGGCGTTTCGCCTTCTTTATCTGGCGTGCTCTGAGTAACCGGGGCGACAAGAATGATATCCCCAACAGTCAGGACATCGCCAACCGAATTGATGGACGGCCCAACAGTGCGGTTTTCTCCCCCACGTGCGATGCGGGCCCAACGAACTTCATCCAAGGGAATTGTTCCGGTGGTTTTGTCCCGCAAGCCAATCGTTGCGGCGTCCTTGTCTACGGATAGGACAGCGGCGGGCACCCAATCCAAGGCACCTGCGGGTATTTCGAAGGCGATCAGTGCTTCCAGCCAGGGTTCATCGTCGCCCACACGCCCGATCGGCCCGCGATAGCCATGACGGTGATCATAGGCGATCAATCCATCCCGCAAGGACTGGCGGGCCATTTCCTGCAGCTTCGGGTCCAGCGAGGTTCGCACCGACAGCCCGCCGGAATACAGGCCGTCTTCGCCAAAGCGATCCCCCAGGGAACGCCGGACTTCTTCCAGAAAATACCCGGCATCAACCAGATCCGCGTCGGCGTGATCTTTAACGACCAGGGGCGATGCTGTTGCGACGGCGGCTTCTTCTGCGGTGATGAAGTTTTCTTCCAGCATACGGTCGATCACCCAGTTCCGACGGGCAATCGCAGCCTCTTTCCGCCGGATCGGGTGATAATTGTTTGGACCTTTTGGCAAAGCTGCCAGATAGGCGATTTCTGCAATCGTCAGATCATCCAGGCTTTTGTCAAAATAGTTCAAGGCGGCGGCGGCAACGCCATAAGACCGATAGCCCAGATAAATCTCGTTCAGATATAATTCCAGAATTCGGTCTTTATCCAGCGCGCGTTCGATGCGCAGCGCCAGGATTGCTTCTTTCACTTTGCGGGAAATGGATACTTCATTTGTCAGCAGGAAGTTTTTTGCCACCTGCTGCGTGATAGTAGACGCTCCAACCAGACGGCGACCCTGAGTGACGTTGACAATATTGGTGACGACAGCCCGGATAAGCGCCTGAATATCGACACCAAAATGTTTGTAGAAATTTTGATCTTCTGCCGCGATGAAACCTTCTGAAACACGTTTTGGAATTGCATCAATGGGAACGAAAACCCGCGATTCAACGGCAAATTCCGCCAACAGGCGGCCATCGCCTGCATGGACACGCGTCGATGTCGGTGGTTCATAATCCGCCAATTGCTTATAATCTGGCAGGCCCTGACCATAATGCCAGAAGGCCCAGCCAACGACGCCCAGCCCGGCAACACCGACCAGCAACCCCAGGAAAAACAGATACAAAAAGGCACGGCCGACAAAACGCATAGGGACTCCCTAAACAAACATCACAGGTATACTGCTGCCTACCATAAGGTCGGACAGATTTGTGCCACGCGGTAGCATATAAAGTCTACACGTTCAGATTGGGCGATTCCATGGTCCAATTGCGGCAAATTCGCTAAAGGTTTGCGGTGCATCTCAGATTTCAGGATCTCAGGACCGCTCCAATTTCTCTTTTCTGTCAAAATACAGATCAATCGACCGCACCATCCCATCGGCCATTTTTGCCTGATGCGATGCTGACATTAAGCTGGCCTCGTCCGACTTATTCGACAGATAACCCAACTCAATCAGGACGGAGGGTATATTAGGTGATTTTAGTACCGCAAAGCCAGCAAAGCGGTGCGGATTACGCAGCAAGCGCGCCGATGTCTGCATTTCATCCACCAGGATCTCTGCAAAATAGGCACTGCTTTGCTTAACACTTTGCTGTGCAAGGCTGATCAGTATGGATGTTACATCGGCTTCATACCCGGTCAAATCCGTCCCCGCCAACAGGTCAGACCTGTTTTCCTTGGTCGCCAGCGCTTCGGCTTCCTTGTCGGACGCCTTGTCAGACAGGGTGTACACAGACAGTCCCCGCAGGCTGGACGAGTTATGGGAATCCGCATGTAGGGAGATGAACAGCCCGGCATTCACTTCATGCGCAACCTGATACCGATCACGCAGGGGAATAAAGATGTCACGATCCCTGGTCAGGACAACATCATACCGCCCCGTTGCCTCCAGCGCTTTTTTCAATGCTTTGGCATAGGACAGAACGACCTTCTTTTCATAGACGCCACTGGTGCTGATGGCACCTGGATCGACCCCCCCATGGCCAGGGTCCAACACCACGACGCGCTTGTTAGAGCCCGGCGGTGGTCCTGGTGTTGCAATCGCCGGGGAAGACCGCGCCAATTCCTGCGCATAGGCACCCCAACCCGCAGATTCCATCGCCACAGTGGACGGGGTGGTCTTAGAGACCGGTCCCAGATCAATCACCACCCGTGGGCCGGAATTGTTCGCGGCGTCCAGAGCAAAATGGCGCATTACGGTCGCCGGGGCGGAAAGGTCGATGACAACGCGGGTGATACCGGGCTTAAAAAGACCGTGGCGATATCCGCCAATCAATCCCCGTCCCCGCACTTCGTCCAGTCCAGGTCCCTTCCAGTCAACAGATGGCAGATCAATCACCACGCGGTCTGGGCCGGCCAGTGTGAACACTTTGTAGGGGACGGCGCGATCAAATTCTAAAACAAATCTGGTCTCGCCCTCGCGCTCTCCAATACGGGCGTCGGACAGCACAGGACCGGATGATTGTGCACTGCTGATTTGCGGTACCAGTAATATTGAGCCGACGAGTAAAAGCATCGCGCGAAGCACGACCGATTGAAACAAGTGATTTATGAGGGGCTTAAGGCACCCCGTGCACGCCTGACGCATTCCGTGCCGCTCCTGACTCGGCAAGTCCCGTCCAGAATTTCATAGTAGATATGCCGTGAGTCGTCAGGAAATTCAAAGCACAAGGACAGTAAATTTATAAGTATCTTGAATTTATCTTCGGTTTAAGATTGTGCAACGCGCCATGCACAGATAGTCTCTCGCTTGAGAGAGTCCGTTTCGTGTCCGCCGCAGGGGGCGAACGGCAGCGCCGAAAAGCGGCGCGCCGCTGGTTTCCTTTGCGGGCCGGGCACAGGTCGGAACGATCCGGGGCACGCCGTTCGTCGCAGAGTTCGAGGACCCTTTTCGCAAAGGGCGCTAAGTCGACATTCTGGGATTGGGTTCGATGTCTCGTCGTTGCCGGGCGTGACGCTCTGCTGCTTTGTGTCCACGGCTTTTCTGACGAAAGGGCCGGAAACACAGGCTAACAGACTCATCGGCGCGTCTGGCTCGGTGGACGATTTCAGGATCGACCTATTCACCCGAACCACAGTGCCGCATTTTGAATTACCCCGGCCTGGCCGGTACTGAACCGCCCGGCGCCGCCGGATATAGTAAATGACGTATTAGAAGCAACGCGAAAGCGACACAATGAAACCAGTGAGCATAAGCGAGACGGAAAAGGGACTGCGTAACGCAATCCCCGTATCCGCAACGCGCCCGGCTCGCGCGACCCGATATCGGCGCTGCGTGGGAACGGTGATGCTTGCGCAACGGCTGCCGACGATCCGCGCGATAAGGGCCGGAGACGTCGAGGTAGGATTATATGACACGCAGAATGTTAATCGATGCGACCCACCCGGAAGAAACCCGGGTCGTCGTGGTAAATGGCAACCGGCTTGAGGAATTTGACTACGAAACAACGACAAAGAAGCAAATAAAAGGGAATGTTTACCTCGCGAAAGTAACGCGGGTTGAGCCATCCTTGCAGGCTGCTTTCGTTGAATATGGCGGCAACCGCCACGGGTTCCTGGCCTTTTCAGAAATTCATCCCGACTATTACCGCATTCCCGTCGGTGACCGTGAAGAACTGGTCGACGACGATCATGATTCCCAGGACGATGACGACGAAACCGCCGATAATGGCGATGGCGTTGAGGATATGGGTGCGGGTGAAGGCGTTGATGAAGCGGTTGAGGAAGCGTCCTTGCGCCGCCCGCGTTTGCGCCGCCAGTACAAAATTCAGGAAGTGATCAAGCGCCGTCAGGTGATGTTGATTCAGGTCGTGAAGGAAGAGCGCGGCAATAAAGGTGCTGCGCTGACCACCTATCTTTCGCTGGCCGGGCGCTATTGCGTTGTCATGCCCAATACGTCGCGCGGCGGCGGGGTCAGCCGCAAGATCGCCAATGTGGCGGACCGGAAGCGTCTGAAGACAATCCTGGCGGAACTGAATGTGCCGGAAGGCATGGCGATCATCCTGCGCACCGCCGGGGCCGAACGCTCCAAGGCGGAGGTAAAGCGCGACTTCGACTATATTATGAAGTTATGGGACGATATCCGCGAAAAGACGCTGGAATCCTCTGCTCCTTCCTTAATTCATGAGGAAGGCAATCTGATCAAGCGCGCCATCCGCGATGTCTATACCAAGGATATCGAAGAAGTGCTGATCGCCGGCGATGAAGGATATCGCGTCGCCAAGGATTTCATGCGCGCGCTGATCCCCAGCCACGCCAAAAAGGTCCAACCCTATAAGGATGATCAGGGCATTCCCTTGCTGCACCGCTATCAGGTGGAACAGCAATTGGCCCAGATCCATGAGCCAACGGTGCAGTTACGCTCGGGCGGATCGATTGTCATTCACCAGACCGAGGCTCTGGTCGCCATCGATGTGAACTCCGGCAAGTCAACGCGGGAACGGCATATCGAAGAAACCGCATTGAAGACCAATCTGGAGGCCGCTGATGAAGTGGCGCGCCAATTGCGCCTGCGGGATCTGGCCGGGCTGATCGTCATCGATTTCATCGACATGGATGAAAATCGCAATGATGCAGCGGTTGAGCGACGGCTGAAAGAGGCGCTGCGCCGGGATCGTGCCCGTATTCAGGTCGGGCGGATTTCCAGCTTCGGCTTGATGGAAATGTCCCGCCAGCGTCTGCGCCCCAGCCTGATTGAGGCGATGAGCCAACCCTGTCCGACCTGTGGTGGTGTTGGATACATTGTTTCGACAGAATCTGCGGCCCTGATGGTTACCCGCGCGATTGAGGAAGAGTGCCTGCGTCGCCGGGCGACCCAGGTCACAGCAAAAGTACCAGGATCGGTTGCGCTGTATGTCCTGAATCACAAGCGTGCAAGCTTGATGGAGATGGAAGGCCGGTATGGTATCACCGTTACCCTGGAAGCGGTCGATGGCATGTTGCCGCCGCACTATGAACTGACGCGGTCTGGTGCCGGCGAAGGTGAGGAAGGGGCGGAGCAGGTTGTTGAACGTGTTCCGGATCGTCCAATTGATCGGTCCGGTGAAACCGCGTCTGCGCCTCGCAGTAATGAGCGCCCACAACGCCCTGCTGCAGAAGGCAACGAAGACCGCAGCGGTCGTAAACGCAGCCGTCGTGGCGGGCGTCGTCGGGGGCGTCGCGATGAAGAATCGGCGGATGCAACGGTCGAAGATCAAACCGCACAGACCAACACCGATGGTGATGACGACGACACCGCTGTCGCCGAAGTCAATTCTGATTCCAACGGCCAGGAAAACCAAAGCAACGCCGCTGAAGGAGGCGATGGCGAGGATAAGACCCGCCGTCGTCGCAAGCGGGGCCGTCGTGGCGGTCGCCGCCGGAATCGCGGTCGGGAAGATGGTCAGGCCGCAGAAGGTCAGAATGGTGAAGGCCAGAATGGTGAAGGTCAGAATGGTGAAGGTCAGAATGGTGAAGGTCAGTCTGATATGCCAGATGGTCAAAGCCAGGCTGACAGCGGGTCGGAGAATTCTAACCAGATGCCACAAGACGGATCCGAGACCACGTCCTCTGAGGCGGGCAACGACGGGGATGAAAAGTCACGTCCACCGCGCCGCGGACGGGGTCGCGGACGCAAGCCATCGGCAGAAGCGGCATCATCCTCCCAGGACGGTCCGCAATTCGTACCTGAAAATGCCGCGAATGACAGTGCGGATGCCGGGCCCGAAACATCTGAACCTCAGGCGAAGGTGAAGCCGGCACGACGCAGCCGTAAGAAAGCGGCAGCGGCAAAGCCGGAAGCGGCGCCAGCCGTTGATTCTGTGACGGAAGAGGCGGCACCGACTGAGACCAGCGGTGACGATGCAAAAGCAGCAAAACCGGCAAAGCGGTCCCGCAAGAAGGCAGCCCCGGCAAAACCTAAACCTGCGAAGGCGGAAGCCACGGCAGGCGAAACCGTTGTGCAAGATACGATTCCGCCATCGTCGACACCTGCTGAGCCCGCCAGGGACCAGGTGATGGCCGCTGCGAATGAAGGGATGACGGATGTCCCCCCTGCATCGCCCACCCCGGAACCGGTCATTGTTGACGAACCACCGAAGAAGAAAAAGCGCGGCTGGTGGAATAAGGTAATTGGATAAAATCGCATGGGCCGCATTCCAATCCGGGATGCGGCCTTGCGATCCTTCGATCCAGCCTTAACTCTGTTCAGAGACGATCCAAACTGCAGATATGGGAGAATTCCATGGCACTTGAAGAAGGCGATGTCGCCCCTGATTTCACCCTTCCCACTGATGGCGGCGATAGCATTTCACTTTCTGCGTTGAAGGGTAAACCCGTCGTTCTGTATTTCTATCCCAAGGATGATACCCCCGGCTGCACCAAGGAAGCCTGTGGCTTTCGCGATGCGCAGGCGGACTTCTCCGGCGTTGGGGCGACGGTAATTGGCGTGTCAAAAGACAGCGTCGCCAAGCATGATAAATTCAAGGCCAAGTATGAACTGAATTTCCCCCTTGCTGCGGATGAAGATGGCACCGTGTGTGAGGCCTATGGCACTTGGGTCGAGAAAAGCATGTATGGCCGCAAATATATGGGCATTGATCGCGCCACCTTTCTGATTGATGCGGATGGCAAAGTGGCAAAGATCTGGCGCAAGGTGAAGGTTCCCGGCCATGTTGAGGCTGTTCAGGCGGCCCTGAAGGATCTGTGACCATCACGTTTGACAGGATGAGCCTGGGGGATGCGGCCATTCAGGTGTTGAGCACCGCCGATGCTCGCCAGAAAGCGACTGTTGCACGGGCTGTGTCCAGAGAATGGTTGTGCCGGAAATTGGGAGCTATAGCAGCGACCGAACCGGTACCGGATCGCCCAGCACGACCGGATCACCCGGTGTTGATGCTGCCCCGCGATGTCCCCCGCCGGAAAATCAATGCCGGTGTGGCGGGGCGAATCGCTCTGCTGCATGCCCTTGCCCATATCGAATTGAATGCCATTGATCTGGCATTTGATATGATTGCGCGATTTTCTGACCAGGATATGCCCGAAGCTTTTTTCGATGACTGGATCGCGGTTGGAGACGACGAGGCCCGCCACTTCCTGATGCTTGACGATCGCCTGCAAGAGCTTGGTGGGGCCTATGGAGACCTGCCGGCGCATGATGGTTTGTGGCAGGCAGCGATGGAAACCTCCCATGATCTGCTGGCCAGGCTGGCCATCGTGCCCATGGTTCTTGAGGCACGGGGATTGGATGTGACACCTGATATGATCAAACGCCTCCACGCGGCAGGGGACCAGCAAAGCGCAGAGGCCCTGACCATTATTCACGATGATGAAATCGGCCATGTTGCGGTTGGAAAACGATGGTTTGATCATGTTTGCGCCACCCGCGGATTAACCGATCCTGTCGCCGCCTGGCAGGATCTGGTGCGCAAGCATTTTAAGGGGGGATTGAAACCACCCTTTAACACAACCAGCCGTGATCTGGCAGGATTCCCAGAACAATATTACGCTGTTTTTGAGGCGTAAAATGGCGCGACCCGGATCGGAGTGTCTCCGACTGGGTCGCATTGTTCCGGCCGGATGTTTTCAGGCTGGCGTGCGTCGCAGCTTTTGCCCGTAGCCCCGCTACGCGCGGCAAGTTGCTCCTGCTCCAGCCTGAAAACCTCTCGGTCAGCGCGATCAAGAATGATCTGAATTTGCTCTAGACGACAGTCAACTGCACATCGATATTGTTGCGGGTCGCATTGGAATACGGGCAGACCTGGTGGGCTTTTTCGACCAGTTCTTGCGCCTTGTCTTTCTCCACACCGGGTAGGGAAACTTCCAATTCAACTTCCAGACCAAAACCGCCTTCTGAGCGGGGACCGATGCCAACGGTGGTGGTGACCGTCATATCATTCGGTATTTTCGGGCCCCCCTGCGAGGCGACGAACTTCATTGCCCCAATAAAACACGCGGCATAGCCGGCTGCGAAAAGCTGCTCCGGGTTTACGCCTTCCCCGCCGGCACCGCCCAATTCCTTGGGTGTTGCCATGGTGACATTAAAATTCCCATCCAGCGTTTCTGCTTTTCCATCTCGTCCGCCTGTGGCTCGGGCCGAGGTGCGGTATTTGACATCTACAGACATAAGGGTGTTCCTTTCAGAATATTATATCGCTTACGATTAAATCGCATACGATATTTAGAAACCGAGATGCGTTTGTCAAGCGCTTGCGATTAGATCGTGCGCGATTTATATTACACTTTCTAGAGAGGAGATACGTTGTGACGCATGACACTTTGGATGATTTAAGATATCCGAAAATCTCGGACCTTTTGTGTTTTTCGATTTATTCTGCCAGCCATGCCATCACCCGTATCTACAAGCCGTTTCTGGATGATCTGGGGGTGACCTATCCGCAATATCTTGTGCTGGTCGCCCTGTGGGAACAGGATAACCAGACTGTTGGGGGGCTGGGACGAATGCTGCATCTAGAATCCAATACTTTGACGCCTTTGCTCAAGCGGTTGGAATCGATGGGTATCCTGCAGCGCCAGCGCGACAGTAAGGATGAACGCCAGGTGCGCGTGGCGCTGACCGGGACTGGAAAGGAAATGCGGAAGCGCGCTGCACGTATTCCTGAATGCGTCAAACAGGTAACGGGAATGGAACTGACAGAGCTTCAGCGATTGCAAAAAGAGATTACCAGGCTACGGACACACCTGGATCAATTCGACCAGGATAAATAATCCATTCAGGACCAGTCCTGCCGGACTCTTTCGATAATCTCTGGCGATAGATACAGGTCCACACGACCCCGGACATGATCGATCAGACGGGCGCTGGTATTTTCCGCAGACCAGTCTTCGGTGTCCTGAACTTGATGTTTTGCCGCGCGGATTTGTTTCGCGCTCTCTACCCGCCATTTTGCGCACCAGGTGATAGACCACAGCCACATCAAACGCCGCATCGGCATCAGATAGGGGGACAGCACATCCCCCAATGCCGTCGGAAGGGATGCACGCCAGCAATCATAAAAGTGTGCGATCTCGTCACGGCTGGGCTCTGAATAGGTCGCGACATCCCAGGTGGTGGATGTGTAAAGCGTGGCATGGGCCAAATCGAACCCCGCCCCGCCATAGCGCCCCTTTTCCAAGTCCACCAGAATGGCAGTGCCATCATCCTTGACCAGAAAATTACCGGGATGGGCATCAAAGGATATCAGGGTCACCGGGGCCTTGGGTAAAGAGGCGATATCCTGTTCGGCGGCGCGCAGTTCTTCCCGGATCATGCGCAGACTGTCGGCGTCCAATTCGGCCTGGGGCAGGAAAGCGGCCTGGCCTTGCACTTCTGTCAATGTTTCCGCCATCGGATCGGTTTGATCTATCAGTGGCGGGCGTTCTGTGCGCTCGGGCAGGGGCAAGGTATGGATCGCGGCCAGGGCTTCGGCAGCGGCTGGCAAGTCATTGGGTGCAGATAAAACGGTGCCGTGAATATGTTCGACGATCAACGCCCCCATAGGAACGGTCTTGCTGGGCGACAGATAGCCGTGGAATTTCGGGGTATGGCCGCTGGCTTTCATCCGTTGAAAGCAGGCCGCCTGATAACGCAGGTTCCGTTCGGCATCCAGGCGCATCTGACTTTGTCTGGGCACCCGCAACAGCAGGTCGCGCCCGGACAGGATGACATGATCATGGGCCAGGCCGGATGTCGGCATAGGGATCAGCGAGTCCAGCGAGATATCTTGGAATCCCTGCATTTTTGTCAATGCTGCATGCAGTGCCGGGATCTGGTCGCTTAGCTGTGTCATCGCGCGCGCCTCCCTTCTTTCAAATAGGCTGCATAGCTGGCCCCGTCATCCACATCCGACAGCGGGTCCAGGAAGCCAACACACATCTCTGCTGGCAGCGTTGCAAGCGTTGCCGTCAGGGCATCGGGCGTCGACCAGGGGACATTTCGCATGAAAGCATAGGGCACCGGTCGTCGTCGTGCCAGGCCGACCAACCAATAGCCACCATCATCCGCAGGGCCGAAAATGGCATCGTTGGTGCCCAGTTTGTGAAAGGCCTGATGAATATGGCAAGGCTGAATGCCAGGTATGTCGGTGCCAATGATGATCGCCGGACCAGGCGGCATATGGCGCAGAACCCCGCTCATGCGGGCACCAAGGTCGCCGCGAGGCTGTACCAATACGGGCAATCCGGCAAAAGCTGGATGGGTCCCATCATCCTGGGCGGCAACCGCGATTGTCAGGGTCCAGGGGCCCGGCTGTAAGCGCCGGATCATGGTTTGCAGAGTGCCGCGATAGAAGCGCCACGCCTGTAACCTGCCGATATCCCTGGCCAGTCTGCTTTTCCCGACGCCCAGACGAGGGGCGCGGGCAAACAAAATCAGGTGTCTTCGCCTTTGGTTCATCGATATATCCATCGCAGCAATCGATTTGGTGCGCCACAGAAATACAGGAAAAGGCATGTCAGATTCTTTGCGCTGCGCCACAGATAACCATCGCGCTGAAACTTATCGGCGGCGGTCAGCAGGGGGGCGTCCAGGGCGACAAGACGCGCCTTGCCAATCTTCCGGACAAGCGCGACATCTTCCATCAGCGCCAGATCCGGTATGCCGCCCAGGCGCGCCAGAAATTCTTTGGAAATCAGCAACCCCTGATCGCCATAGGGCAATCCAAAGGTGCGACATCGCCAGGCGACCATGCGCTCCAAACGGCGTGCAGATGCGGAGTCGGAGTCCAGTTGGAATTGAAAATAGGCGGCCTGATTCCAGCGGGCCGGATCGGTGATAAAGGCCAGGATATAGGCGTCCCACCCCCGTGGCAGGGTCGAATCCGCATGCAGGAAGAACAGCCAATCGCCGAATGCCAGATCCTGGCCCGCGCGAAGCTGCGGTCCGCGTCCCCCCTCCGCCTGGGTGACGCGCGCCTGATGGCGGGCGGCGATTTCCACGCTGTCATCCTGGGACCCGCCATCACTGACAATGACGTCCAGGTCCAACCGCGCCGTGGTCAGCTGTGGTAAAAGTTGCGCCAGTGGCAGGGCTGCATTGCGGGTGGGTATGATAACACTCAGCGTTGGGGGGGAGGCCATC
>Ga0208032_1001142_pt1 | contig 11903 bp, 10 predicted proteins | sample MalvirAntarct_66_FD_184254 | JGI IMG/M metagenome (GOLD analysis project Ga0208032, IMG submission 184254) | Marine viral communities from the Global Malaspina Expedition - Malaspina viral metaG Antarct_66 (SPAdes) (version 2) | ecosystem: Environmental > Aquatic > Marine > Oceanic | place: West... | reverse complement strand
TTTTTAAGGGCCGTTGGCTCATTATGTCCGAAGAATTAGGACTCTCTTTTGTTTTAAGATAATAGAGATAAAACAGGCCTGCCGTCGAGAAATACCGAATCAGAAGAATTAAAAAGAAAATTAGAATATAGCTTATAAAATTACCCATGACCGATTGACCTCACCTAAAAATAGAGGCTTAAAGTTATGAAAAAAAAGGCTGCGTTGGCAGTCCATTATTTTTAAATCGCCCTTACCATTTTAAGGTTTTAGGTTGCCTCAGAGGACATCTTGTTATTTCAAAATTTATCCCTTTACCCTTGCAACACGGTAAACAACCCGCCTCCTTTGAGCCGCAAGGTACGCGCGCTAAAACACCTCTCTCTTGGAGGCCATACCTAGTGTAGGCTATGCATTTATAGCAATCGCAATTATTTTAGGGGTTCCTTTTTCTCTTCTTTTTCAACTTGTTGAGCCAAATGAGGGTTCCTGTTACTGGCAAACTGGTTGCAATTAAACAGGCCAAGGCATAGAGGATTTTTGAGAACATCCCAAAAATAGTGCCCGTATGTAGCGGCTTTATGACCGCGGCTAATTTTTGATTTAAGGGTTTGTCATCAAACCGATCTACTTTTAAAACAGTTCCTGAAGGGTCGATATATAGATGATCCGCCGTCACGGGTGACCAGTTGTGATCACTATACTTTCTAAAACTATAATACGTAGTGGTTGGCGTTGGAAAGGTCACCGAAAGTACTCCAGGATATTTTAAATTGTCATTCGCCAAGGCGATGGCCTGATCATAGGAGATCGCCGGCGCATCTGATCGGTTTACCAATTGAAATTCAGGAGGCGACCGATCGAATATTTTCGTTCCCATCACATACCCTAACCCTTCCCTATACGATTCAAAAGACCAGCATAACCCTGTAATGGCCATGACCAACAAAAAAAGGCAGGCATAAAAACCCAAGGTATTATGTAAATCATGATTAACGCGCTTCCAATTGGCCTTGGTTTTAATCTTCAACCCTTGTTTTAAGGTCTTCCATTTGATCCTTTTGGGAAACCACAGTACAATTCCGGAAATGGCCAGGACTATAAAAATGATCGTGGCCACACCCACAATTGGTCGTCCAATGGTCGTATCCAACAACAGCCACCTGTGCAGTTTAAACATGGTGAGCATAAAATCATCTGCCTTTGTTTTTCCGGTTTTTTGAATGGCTGCGGTGTAGGGATTTACCAAAACTGTACTGCCACGTTGCTCCTTGAGGTCTTTTTTAACCATAAAGGTATAGGCTTCAGAGTCGGTACTCGGTAACGTTACCCCTGTTACAAAAAAACCGTTTTCAGCCTTTAACTCTTCGGCTAAACTGGATACTGTCTGTTTTTTTCCGTCACCTGCTACCGCAAAGTCCTCAGCAAAAAATTCCTTTACATCCTCTTCAAATACCAAAACGGTCCCCGTAAAACAGACTATAAACAGTATAACGCCGCTGGCTAAACCTAACCATAAATGCAGATCATTTATAAAGTTTCTAAAACTGTATTTTTTATTTTTTTTCATAAATTATTGAGAATTAAAAAAGAAAGTGCAATCCATTGGAGTGCACTTTCTATAGGTAGGTATTAAAATGAATAGCTTAGGACGCCTGCGAAATTTCGAGGATCAGTTTGGTTGATGTAACGTGTTCTATAAGCATTATAGCCTATGTCATTAAAGACGTTATTAAGCAGTACCCTAAGGTTCCAATGGGCATTAATGTTGTAGCCCAGCTGTGCATTCACTTGGGTATAGGCTTCAACATTAAAAGGCTGTTGGTTAGGCACAATCCCCTCATGGGTTACCGCTCCAGAACTCCAATCGTTAATGGGACGCTTACCGGTAACATAAATTCCGGATCCCAGCGAGAGACCTTTTAAGGTTTCTTTAAAACTGTAATTGACATACGCATTAAATGTGTGTTTGGGGGTGTTTAAAGGGGCGGATCCATACACATACGACGTGTGTTCTTTATACTGTGCATCGATATAGGAATAGCCGGTAATAACTTCTAAATTGTCCAACAGACGGCCGGTAAGCTCCACCTCTAGACCTTTCCTTTCATCATTCCCACCTTTCTGATAATACCCTGTAGCCACCCAATTGTCGTCGTAAACAGGTAAGTTGATGTCCTTATTATTGATTTTGAAAAAGGTTAAGTTAAAGCGCAGTCTGTTGTTGGCCCAATGGGTCTTTATTCCTGTTTCCAACTGGTCAAAACGTTCATTGCCCAATTCATTGCCATTGAGGTCTAAACGGGTCGCTGTCCTTGGGTACGAACTACTGGTGTAAGAGGCAAATACATTGAGATTCTTAAAGGGCGTAATAATGACCCCTCCCAACGGATTAAAGGCATCGCTTTGCGTAGTTTCTATAGCTGTTATGGTTTGTGTTTTGCTATACCGCGCCCCTAAAAATGTTTTGAGATAGGAATTAAAGCTGATGACATCTTGCGCCACAAATCCTACCGCTTTCGACTGTGCCCCTAAAACCGAAGCATCAGGAAAACTAAGATTTTTAGGTAAAGTGTGAGGGTTTGAAGCAAAAACATCTATAATATCAATATTGGACATACTTAGCGATGAGGTGCTGTAATCTGTCGTGCGATAATCGAACCCTACTTGAAAGGTATGTGAGATGCCCCCAGTTTCAATGTGATCGCCAATGAAATCAAATTGCAGCACACTATTTTGATCTTTTCGGGTAGACACGGCATACCCGCGATGTCTTTGGTTATAGATGGGCTCTCCCGAAGCGTCTTTTACAACCGCACCCAAACTGGCTCCTTTATCGTCTAAATCTAAATTAGATTTGTAAAAAGCGCCGTTCAAACTTAACTTATCGCTGAGCTTTCTTTTAAATCGAATCGCGTAGGTAGTATTGCTTGTTAAGGATTTATCATTGGCAAAACCCAAAAAAGTATCATGGGGCAGATCGTAGATGTTATTGACATTATCCTCACCTAAATTTACGGTACCAAGATCAGGGGTGCGGCTGTCTTCAAAATAATCCATTTCAAAAGTTAAAGTGGTGTTGTCATCCGGTTTCCATTCTAAGGACGGATTGATATAAAATCGATCAGAACCTACCATAGATCTATAACTGTCTGAACGTTCAAGAGCCGTGTTGATCCTGAAGGCCACTTTCTGGCTCTCTACCAACGGACCATAAACGTCAAAGGTGGATCTCGCCTGTCCGTAGCTGCCTAGTCGTAATCCAGCATTTCCGCCAAAAACATATTTTGGGGTCTTGGTCACTACATTGATCACGCCGCCGGGACTCCCCAAATCAGTAGCCACGCCTTGGGTAATGGAGGCTGCACCTTTTAGCACCTGAATATTATCCACACCTTGCATATCGGTTAAAATGCCAGTTCCTCTGAAATCGGAATGGACACGCACGCCGTTCTTTAAAATTGGGATGCCCCTAAAACCACGGGAAGACATGCTTTCTCTTTTATTGCCATAGGTGGCAAACGTATATACTCCTGGCACATTTTTGGTCGCGTCAGAAATGGTTAGATTTCCTTGTTGGGAAATGAGCTTGTCAGAAATTATTGAAATACTCTGTATTTGCTCATACGGTGCCAATGGCAAACGGGTCAAGGCCTCTATTTTGTCAGGATGTTTAAATCGACTTCCAAAAATTTCCACAGCTTCCAATTGGGAATCATCCCTTAATTGAAACGATAATTCTATCTGTTGGTTCGCCGTAATGCTTACTGTTTTAAGCACAGCGGTATACCCAACAGCGGACACTTTAATTTGATAGTCGCCCGAAGCCAGATTATGTAGTTCATAATATCCGGTGTCATCGGCAGAGGTTCCTTTGCTCGTGTTTAGAACCTGTACGGAAGCAAACGGAATCATATCGTTGTGGTGAGTCGTAATGGTCCCACTAATTTTGGATTGGGCAAATGACAATTGTACTGCCAAAAGCAGGAATAAACGTATTGAATTGATCATAGTTAAGTAAAATTATTGGTTTGATTGAAAAATTAAATTAGGGTACTTATTAGGCGCTGTAGCGGTTTTGATAACAAGGGTTGCGCTCTGGTGATAATCCTTGATTTTAAATGAATTGCTTTGATGTTAGCCTGGCCTCTTTTGGGCTATACCGCTTTTTAAACAATTAAATTTGAAAGGAATTCTCTGAAGTAAACCTTATCCCTCCAAGCGGCGACCGCTAGAGTTGCCCTAATAGTGCTGCTTCCGAAAGAAATTTTGCTGAAATGTAAATATTTTGCCATGTCTTATTTTTATTTAGATTAATTATAAATAGATTTGACAAAAATATAAATTGACTCCCCATTAATTATCGGAATTGGGACTAAAACTATCGGAAACAGGATTATGTATGTGAAATCAAAATTGATAGAACTTGATCGCGTGGTGTACAACGTCGATCTTAATGACCATAAGATAATTGAGGACAGAATGGATACCCTGTCCGTTCAAAAAAGATTACATAACGACTCGGAAATCTCCAGTAATTTGGTGTGTACAAAAGGCTTATGTCTCATTGAAACTGCCATCACAACACGATATCAACTAACCAATCAGCTCAGTGTTACGGAAGATTACGTACAGATTTTTTGTATGATGGACGGCTGTTCAGTAGGGAAAAATTCCTGTAACAAAAAATGTCTATTCAATCTGGGAATTATGCATCTGGTGTATGGTAAAGGCTTAGAAAGCAGCTTAGAGATCGTTTCGTTAAAGAAATCGAAATATCTATCCGTGGTGATGAGTCGGAAATATTATTTGAGTCTGTTCTTTCATGAACCCTGGATCAGTCATTCTAAATTTTACCGAGCGGTGATGGAGCAAAAATCGGTGGGACATGGCGAGATCACTTTTCCTCTGGACGCCTTATTAAAGCGCGTTTTAAATGAATTGATGTTACAGGCCTTTCCTGAAAAACACGCTAAACACTTGACCGATCTCAAATTAAAAGAAATATTTTTGCATATTCTGATCAAATTTTCTGAGGCCATTACCAATAAAACAGCCATAAACCGAGAGGAATACGACAAACTAGAAGCCGCAAAGGCTTATCTGACCTTGCATTTTGATCATCCGCCATCGGCCAAACAACTCTCTAGGATTGTTTTTTTAAATGAGCTTAAATTAAAGCAGGGGTTCAAACAATTGTATCATACCTCCATATATGCTTATGTGATTTCCTTAAAAATGGAAAAAGCACAAATGATGTTGGCCGAGCAACATACAGTGCAAGAAATGGCGGAAATTCTTGGCTATAAGAGTGTGTCCCATTTTATCAGTACCTTCAAGAAAACATTCGGCTACACTCCAAAACAGGGATTGCTGGATCGCATTGAAAAATCAGACGCGCAAAACGCTGTCTAAACCTATTTATAACAGAGGTCAGGTTATGGGATCCATCTTATCCTCGTATTTTTAGAGCCGTTTTTAGAGCAGCCTTCTTCAGGAAAATCAGTGGTAAGCTTGCAAAAAGGATTTCTTAGGATAATTCGTTTCTAATCGCTATAAAAGTGACCCCTGCAAAACACCTCACGAAAACTAAAAATTTTTTATACAAGGGCATAAGATTAGGATTATCTTTAAACTTCAGATCCTTTAGTTATACTGCTATCGCTCACAACACAACATCAGTGTAAACCTAGAGCCCAATTTTTAACTGGAGATAGTCCTTAAAACCTTTTAAATGCATGACAAAAGACGAATTAATCACCCTATTTGAAAGAGATTTAAACAAAGTAATCGCGGAGTTAGAGCTGTATAAGAGCGAAGCTCAAATCTGGCGGGTGGAACAAAATATATCCAATTCGGCCGGCAACCTAACCCTGCATATCATTGGTAACTTACACACCTTTATTGGTAAGGAAATTGGAAAAACAAATTATGTTAGAAATCGAGCACTCGAATTCACCCAACAAAATGTCTCAAGAGAAAATTTCGTCAGAAGCATCATTGAAACTATAGCTATGATTAAAGACTCACTTTTTCCGATGTCAGAAGAGGCATTAAGAAAAGAGTATCCAATTTTAAAATTTTCTAAAATAGAGTCCACGGAATTCCTTTTGGTTCATTTGGCGACGCATTTGGCGTATCATCTTGGCCAAATAAACTATCACAGACGGCTTATTGAAGACGTTAACGAGAACTCCATATAACACCTACAAAAGAAAAATGAAAAAACTCAATTTAGCTTTAATTTTATTTGCGGTACTTTTCCAAAGTTGCACTACTGATGACTGCGGCGATTGCTTTACGCCCCCGGAAAATTTTAGATTTGAACTTGTGGACAAGACCAGCAGAGAAAATGTATTCAGCAACGGCACTTTCGACCCAAACCAGATCAAAATCACCAATATTGCGAACAACCGCCCGGCGGAATTCAAATTTATTTCTGAAAATGATATAAATCTTATACAAATCAATGGCATCGGATTTCAAACAGAAACTGTTCGCCTGCAAATTGATCTGGGAAATACGCCTGTCTTCAACTTTGTTGTCGATGCCGAAAGAAAAAAGGAAGACTGTTGTAGTTTTACAGAATTTAAAAACATTAACATCACCAATTCAGATTTTGAATTGGACGCCAACACGGGTATTTACCGAATACTCGTGGAATAAGATGTTGTACGCTCACTTTTTATTCCTTTTCACCCTAGGCGCCAAAATTAAGACCTCCACCCACAAAACGCCAACCCCCTATTAGGTTATAAATTAGGAATCGCCTAGCCCTTTGTTTATTGGTATTCCGGGTTCTCGAAATTCCACCGTTTACCGTCATCCCAGTCGTCTCTAGAATTGCCATACTGTGGATAGCCGTCCTGCGCCTTCAGTGTGGCGGCCAGATGCAGCAGATTATAGGTCATAAAAGTGGTATTCCGATTCGTAAAATCTGAATCCGTGCCAAGCGGTGGCGAAATGTTTTTGCCCTTCCAATGGGTATCGCCATAACTCGGTCCCGGACCCACTGGGCCAATCCATCCTGCATCGGCTTGAGGCGGAACTGAATAGCCAATGTGTTGTAGCGCATACAGAATGCCCATAGCACAATGTTTAATACCGTCTTCATTCCCGGTGATGAGGGTACCGCCCACTTTTCCGTAAAAAAGATACTGTCCTTTAGCGTTGGTCTTTCCGCTCATCGCATACATGCGTTCAATAAATTTTTGGGCGATGGACGATTTTTCGCCGAGCCAGATGGGAGTGCCTACAATCAGGATGTCGGCAGCAAAAATCGTTTTGAAAAGTTCCGGCCAGGCATCCGTTTCCCAACCGTGTGCGGTCATATCCGGCTGAATGCCCGTTGCGACCTCATGATCTATAAATCGAATATTTTTTACGCGGACCCCTTCTTTTTCCATAATGGCTTTTGACACTTGAAAGAGCGTATCGGTGTGACTTTTTTCGGGAGTTTTCTTTAAGGTACAGTTGACAAATACTGCACTCAAATTTTTAAAGTTGTGATGGTTCATGGTCCTTAGTTTTCAATAGTTAAGCTGTAGGTTGTTATTAAATATCCAGTTTTTTGTTGCTGCATTGAGATGGGACGCTACCCGCTGCAGATGTAACGCCCTTCAATTTAAGCTATTTTAATTTGACCACACGCGATTTTTATAAATTTGGACATCGCAATTACGGTAATTATCTTTCCTATAACCTGCTAAAAATGTAGTATTTTGCAGGACATCGCATAGGTTTGGCATCAACTTTAAATTTGGAATGTCATTCTAAGGCGATTTGCAAACCGCGTGATGTGGGCATACAATAGGACTGCTAAACGCTTAGACATTATTTGATTGGGTACCACATTCAACATCTTTTTAACAATGCATATGCCACATTCTTTTAGAGAACGTTTACTTAAATTTGGCATTCCTGGTCTTGCCGTCATCAGCATTGCAATTCAATTTTATACTGCACATACTCAAAATCTCAGTAAATGGAAAGGTGGTGGCTATGGCATGTATACTGAACTGCATTACCTCTACAATCAGGTTCACATCACGCAGCTATCGGTTGATTCTCTAAAAAAAAATCATCCCAGTATACAAAAAGCTATAAATACCGTAAAGCTGATGCCCAACAGGGCCAATCTTCAGAAAGCCGGCGAACACATTTTAAAAATCACCAAAAAGGACAGCATCCACATTCAACTTTGGAAACCTCAAGTGCGTTATAAACAGCAGAAGTATACGAGAGTCTTGGTGGATGAACTTTTTCTAAAATCCACTGACTTTTGAAACATTGGATCTTTATAAAGGATAAAATGGCGCATCCGATGGCCCTGGCTTCCCTATTGCTGCTGGTGATGTTAAGCATTTACAGTGTCCTAAAGGCGGTTGACAATTGGCAATGGAAAGTTGCGGTCATTTGTATCGGCATGTTGAGTTGGTTATTTTTTAAAGCTCGCTTCAAACACCGCATTATTTGGATGGTCTTCATTGCACTACTTCTCATCGACCTATTTTTTGACTATTTTACAGTTGCCAATCATCATTTTATGTTCGTGCTCGTCGTTGGCGCTGTACTAAGTTACAACTATCACCAACGCAATGATCTCCTTTTTATAAACATTCAGTTGCTCTTGGTTGTAGTGCTAGCTGCATCGGTTTTGCAAAAACTCATGTCGCCACAATTTATATCTGGCGAATTTTATTATTTTATGATGAACCGGGGGTTTCTATTTAAAAACTATATGGACGTCGTTCCCCAAACTGCTGAAATTATAAAGTCTAATGGGGACCTGTTTTCCGCTCTAAAACAATCAGATCCCAACCTAGGGCTGACCATGACCTTCAGGGATGTTGTTCCGAATCTTGGCCTCATCAGTCAGGTATTTGCATGGACCACAATTGCCATGGAACTGTTAGTGGCCTCTGCCCTACTTTTAAAACCAAAACATACGTGGACGCACGTGTTATTAATCCTGATGATCATCGGCATTCTCTGCACTAGAATTGAAACGGGATTTATGGCACTGCTGGCCATCTGTGGTCTTATTTTATGTGAAAAGGGATTTCTGAAAGGGATCTATGTCATTATTATTACAGGATGTATTTTGCTTATTGCGACAAGAATTGGGATGCATTAAGGCTAGGTTTTGGGTTTATATAACCCACTGGTCCTCCATTGGCGTCTTTAAACCGTATCTCACTGTACCACACCTGCAAAAAATAATGACATCAACTTGGCCCTTCCCTGGTAGGGCTCTAAACTTAAAATCCTTTTTTAATAAAGGTATAGAAACGGATTCGTGGTATGTTTTTTGAGCAATAGGCCACCATAATAAACTAAAGGAAGCAATGAGGCAAAAAGAAGGTTACGTGGCTATACAAGGCGCAAGACAGAATAATTTAAAGGATGTATCGTTAGAAATTCCCCGAGATGCCTTAGTTGTATTTACGGGGGTCTCGGGCTCTGGCAAATCATCGCTTGCATTTGGGACGCTCTATGCTGAAGCCCAGCGCCGCTATTTAGAGTCCGTATCGCCCTATGCCCGTCGCCTTTTTCATCAGATGCCTATTCCCGAAGTAGACCAGATTGATGGCCTGCCACCGGCAGTAGCCTTGCAGCAGCAACGAGGCTCAGGTACTACACGATCTTCCGTGGGGTCAGTCACCACATTGTCTAATTTGTTGCGCATGCTCTATTCTCGCGCTGGCGATTATCCAAAAGGCCAATCGATTTTGTATGCCGAAGCGTTCTCCACCAATACGCCTGAAGGTGCATGCCCAGAATGTCACGGTCTCGGAAAAGTTTATGAAGTCACTGAAAAAACCATGGTTCCTGATGACACCTTAACCATAAGAGAAAGAGCCATAGCCGCATGGCCGACCGCATGGCAGGGACAAAACCTCCGTGACATTTTGACCACTATGGGGTATGATGTGGATGTCCCTTGGAAAGAGCTCTCCAAAAAAGATCGCGACTGGATCTTATTTACCAAAGACCAACCTCAAGTCCCCGTATATCCTGGCTATGATCGTGAGGAGGTACAACGGGCTATAAAACAAAAAATAGAACCCAGTTATATGGGTACGTTTACCGGAGCCCAAAGATATGTGTTGCACACTTTTGCCAATACCCAAAGCGCATTAATGAAAAAACGGGTGTCTCAATTCATGTTGAGTAGGGATTGTCCGTCCTGCAATGGCAAACGGTTACGTCGTGAATCGCTTTCGGTGACTTTTGCGGGCTATGATATTGCCGATATGTCGAGGTTACCCTTAAAGCAATTGTTAACCATTTTTACACCTTACAGTGACGGTTCTGCACCGAGTTTAGCAAAACAAGCTAAAAACCATCAAGAAAAAGTACTTGTGGCGCAACGCATTGCTGAAGATTTAGTAGCGCGCGTTACGGTGTTACTCGAATTAGGATTGGGCTATTTATCTTTAGAACGCAGCACCCCGACCTTATCTCCTGGCGAGCACCAACGCTTGCGATTGGCCACCCAAGTACGCAGTAATTTATTTGGGGTGGTGTATGTGTTGGACGAACCTTCAGCAGGTTTGCATCCCGCAGATACCGAAGCCCTTTTAAAAGCACTAGACGGACTGAAAGCATCTGGGAATTCGCTATTTGTGGTGGAACATGAGTTGGATGTCATCCGTCATGCGGAATGGATTGTTGATGTTGGTCCTGATGCCGGTGAAGGCGGTGGTGAGATTTTATATAGCGGACCGCCAGAAGGCTTAAAAAATATTAAACGTTCTAAAACTAGAGCACATCTTTTTAACGATCAACCTTTTATCAAACCGACACCGCGACAACCGTTTGGTTGGCTAACCTTAAAGGATGTTACCAGAAATAATTTAACAAATCTTGACGTGTCTTTTCCATTGGGCGTGTTGACGAGTGTTACAGGCGTGTCAGGTTCCGGAAAAAGCAGTTTGGTAAGTCAAGTTTTGGTGGAATTAATGTCTGATCACCTTGGCAACGCCATTCCTTCTGAAGACCATTTAGAAGATGCTTTACAACAAGATACCGTAGCCACATTAACCGGCGGCATTACTGACGGCGCAGAACATATTAAACGTATGGTGGTAGTCAACCAGAAACCAATCGGTAGGACGCCTCGTTCCAATCTCGCTACCTACACCGGATTATTTGATGTGGTGCGGAAATTATTCGCAGCGACAGAACTTGCCAAATCACGTCGTTATACTGCCGGACGATTTTCATTTAATGTGGGTAAAGGCAGATGTCCAAATTGTGAAGGGGAAGGTTTTGTGATGGTCGAACTCTTGTTTTTACCAAGTGTTTATGCCCCTTGTCCAGTGTGTAGTGGCACACGCTACAACGCTCAAACTTTGGAGGTGACGTATCATGATAAAAACATTGCGCAAGTTCTAAAAATGACCGTCAATGAAGCGGCTGATTTTTTCAAAAACGAAGACCGCGTATTGCGAGCTCTCAACGTTTTACAAGAAGTCGGTTTGGGCTATTTGCGTTTAGGTCAACCCGCCACTGAACTCTCCGGTGGGGAAGCGCAACGTATTAAACTTGCTACTGAACTTCAACGTCTGAGTCGTGGGAAGACGCTCTATATTTTAGACGAGCCGACTACAGGATTGCATCCTACGGATGTGGAAAAATTGCAGTTGCAATTAGCGAAATTAGTAGACGCTGACAATACGGTAATCGTTGTAGAACATGATATGCAAGTGGTCGCGGGAAGTGATTGGGTTATCGATATCGGACCTGGTGCAGGGGACGAAGGTGGAAAAATAGTGGCTGAAGGCATTCCGGAAGCAGTCGCTAAACATAAAGAGAGTAAAACAGCTGTCTATTTAAGGCGCACCTTTAACGGGCATCAGTAGGTGAACATGTGCTTATAAACTATTGTATATGAAGTGGTAGCTTGTAATTTATAGAAG
>Ga0208032_1001140_pt1 | contig 11909 bp, 6 predicted proteins | sample MalvirAntarct_66_FD_184254 | JGI IMG/M metagenome (GOLD analysis project Ga0208032, IMG submission 184254) | Marine viral communities from the Global Malaspina Expedition - Malaspina viral metaG Antarct_66 (SPAdes) (version 2) | ecosystem: Environmental > Aquatic > Marine > Oceanic | place: West... | reverse complement strand
TGTCTTGCACTATCTCTGTTAAGGATACTGAGTGGCCTGATGTAGGTGAGTGGATGTGGAAGAACCGTAACACCTTCAATGGTATTGCTGTACTGCCATACAATGGGGGTACTTATACACAAGCACCCTTTGAAGATATAACTGAGGAACGATTCAACATGCTAGAGCGTAGCTTGAATGACATTGACTTGACCAAGGTTATTGAGGCAGTAGATGAAACAGATCTAGCAGGTGAAGCAGCCTGTGGTGGTGGGGCTTGTGAGCTTATTTAGCTTTGCAGCAACAAGCCTACTAGGGGGTGTGCTAATGACAGGCACCCTTTACATACTCTTTTGGCAGGGCATAGAAGAAACCCCAAAGGAACCAGTAAGCATAGTATGTATGCAAGATGCTCCCATAAGGTATGATTGGAACAACAACTTAATAGTAGAAAGGATGGAAGAATGAGTACTAAAGACGAGGAGGGAGTGTTCCGAGGTGAGGTATTTGTTAGGCCTACACTGAATCAGGATCATGGTTCACTTGAGTTGGTATCAGGTATCACAATGAAGTCTATTGAGGAGGCAATGCATACTAAGATAGTAGAGCTAGAGGATGAAGCAACGATTGCTGCACTCATAGAGCTAGGCTGGACACCTCCAGAGAAGTTGTGGACACACTAGGTAGAAACAAATAAGCCCCTTAATTGGGGCTTTTCTTTGTGTGCTATTTAGTCCAATCTGTGAGTGGTAATGCCTTTTCATATACAGCCTTGAGTGCATTAGTCCTCTTCACTAAGGACACTTTAACCCCCTTCTTGTTTCTATAGGTACGGGATAACTGCCCCTTTGCTGCCTTGAAGTCCTTATCTCTTACCGCTGCACTTAAATTAGTCCAATCATACACACCTTTCTTATCCTTCAGTGTGCCTATATTATATACAACTTCAGTTAACATAAGTTTACCTAGTGTATCTAGGCTACTCCACTTATGGCTAGGGTACTTAACTTCGTACTCCTTCTTAGCTCTAGCCTCCGCAGTACCCATGTCTTCCTTGAACAACTCAACTGCCTCCGCCTCAGTTATACCACCACTTGCAGTGACTGCATCTGCTTCTGCCTGTGTAGCAAACTTGTGACCATATGCTATAGTGTCTGCACCACCTTCAGCGGAGGCATGAGGTAGCCACTTCTTAGTAGTCGTATCCCAATTGGATGAATCCTTAATTACACCACGGTCATTCTCTTCACTCTGAATAACACTGTAGACTATACTTTTAATACCACCATCTAAGGTGTTCACTGATGCGATACCTAGTCCTCTGTCTGTCTCACGAGGGACAGGAAGGGGTGTAGCAGCCTCTGTGAGAGCTTCTTCTGTCTGAGTAATAGAAGTACTAGGGGTAGCCTCAGCAGCCTCCATAGGAGGTTCTTCAGTGTCAGCTACTGGAGTCTTATATGCACCATACTCCTCTGGGAAGTCCTGATCATCCATATCATAGAAGGTAGGCTCCGACCCCTTAGCTTCTTCCTTACGCATAGCTGTAATAGCAGCATTCAATGCAGCCGTATCATCCCCTTCAACAGGGGTAGGTACTTTGGGTGACTCACCACTGATACGAGCAGGAGTAACCATAGTAGGTGTTTCATCTGTTGCTAAGCCTCCTTGGTTATAGCCAGTTACTAATCCACCTTCAGCTAGGAATAAAGGTTGGCCCTTAAGGATTACCTCTTTCATCTTAGGTGTTATCTTTATGTGTGAGTAGGCGGAGTTGACTGCATCATACTCTTGGTATCCAAACTTCTCCTTGTACTCCTTCAACGTATAAGGCCTATCATCTGGTGTCTCTACAAAGTTATGCTCTACAAGGTTCTGTAAATATATCTCATGATCTTCCTCTAGCTGCCAGTCCTCTGTCCTAGTACCATTCTCAATTCGGTTACCAAACTCGTCCCTTCTAACCCAATCCCTACTGAACCTTTCCCATGTCATATCATAATTAGCCAACCCACCAAATGCACGTTCATGCATTTCAAAGTCAGCTTCCATAGCCTCCTGATCAGCAATAGGTGCGTCTTCTGGGTTACTTGCAGGCTTAACATTACTGTCAGAAGACCTCTTACCAAATTCTATCTTAGCTCCCTTATCTATCTTCTTAACCATCTTGCCTAGCAGAGTAGGTAAAGTCACATCATACATCTTCTCTAATGCTTCTATCTGCCCCGGCTTTAAGCCGTCATACAAGGAAGAGTTTGTTTTACCATTGGGCCATGATATTGAATCATATCCTTCCTTCACTGCCTTATATAACATAGCATTCAGCACAGCACCCATCCACTTCTCTTTGTTCTTTAGTGGTGCGTTGGGTCTTAAGCCTCTAGTGAAGTACTGGTAGCCCTCTTCATTCAATATTCTTAATTGGGTTTGGTGGTTATCTAGTACCTCTTTTGCTTCTTCACTTTTATTCTCAGCCATACTTAAGGTTTTGTTAGCCTCTCTGAAGTTAGGCTTTGACTTTGCTGTCACTAGCTCATAAGGACTCTTGGCTCCAGACTCTTCTAATATATTATCTTGTAGTGTCTCCGCCTTCTTTACTTTCTCCTCTGCATCCTTATAGGCTACCTTAGACTGGGTAATCTGAGTCTCTATATGTGGCCCCATCTTATCAGGGGGTAGTTTATAGTAGGGTCTGTTCTCAATATTACCCTGACCTTGGTGCCAGTCAGACTGTATCTCGTCTAAAGCTAAGCTATTACCACCACCAATTTCTCTGTCAGTAACACGGGCATGGAATAAAGGGTTTCTCTTACCGGGCCAATGGCTACTCTGATATGTCTTATCATCCGTGGCTTTCCTTCCCTGATTAATCTGAGTAGTGAGTGTAGAAAGTTCCTTATCAATCTCTATCGTCCGTTTGTTTCTAGGAAGCTCCTTTTCTACAGCTCTATCCATTTGATACCAAAGTGCATCTTCATGTAAGGCATTTCCATCCTGATCAATAGCATAGGATGCTGACAAATCATCGTTTTCCTCAGTGAAGTCCATATCATCCATTACATTATCAACCATAGCCTCCCTTCTAGGATTTAATAGCTTAGCCCTTTCCTCTATGAGTTTCTCTCTCGCTGCAATAAGCTTGTATCTCTCTGCTTTCAAAACTCCTTGCTTAAGTTCCCCTGCATCACTTCCTGTATCAAACTTAAATACTAACTCTCTATAGTTGGTGCCACCCTCTGCTATGTAGCCCCCATAGGCCTCGTCTGCACCCCCTTCAGCTTTATACGGGAATACCTCAAGGGTAATAGCCCTATCCTTTGCCTGTCTAAGTGCTTCATCCAGTGTCACCTGCTTATTGCCCTGCTCTTTGAGCCAGTCACTGTAGGTACTCCACTCTATCTCGTCCTCTTTAACCTTACTATTCTTACCAGTTAACTTATTAAGTAGGTTAGATGCACTTATAGTGTTATGTGTCTTTGGGTCATTGATTAGTGTAACGATAGCTTCCTCAATGCCTGAGGTATAACCAAGCTCGTCCACACTAGTAGTGGGGGATGTACGTGCCGCAGGTAGTAATAGGGCAGGCTTCTGTAATAGTGATGGCCCTGTAGTTGTATCACTGACAGGTATGTCTCCGGCTGGCATATTCTTTACATCAGGTAATATGTCACCTCGTGTTAACTTAGCAGCACTCTTAGTGCCACTCAAGATACCACCACCTATTAGAACCTCACCAATGTTAGCACCTGCCTCTACAGACATACGTGCTTCTTCAGGTAACTTGTTCCATAGATTCTGTACAGCTTCTATACCTTCAGGCATGTAGCCAAACATCCAAGCATTCTCAGGATCTTTAACAAAACCCATGAAAGCATCAGCACCTTTACCTATAAGGTCTTTACCTGAATCACTTAACCCTTGGCCCAGTTCAGTACGGGGTACATAGTCTAGTGCCTTATCCCTGACCGCCTTACTACGTTTCATCTCCTCTGCGGATACGCCAGTAGCAGCATCAACTAAAGTCTGCCCAGCACTAAGGATAGGCCCAGCAACACCAGATACTACATCAGCACCAAAGTCTGCAGCAGCTGCAAACCCCTCACCTACTGTCATGTCTTTAGTCTTTCTTGATGCTAAACCCATTATAATCGTCCTCTAATACTAGCAGCTATTAAGATACCTTCATCATAAGCACTAGCATCATCTATAGTAGTACCTGTTTGCTGCATGTATATCTCATTGACTTCCCTTCGTAGGTTCTTAGGTACACGTACCCACTTAGCCCTAACACTAGGATCAAATCCTTTCTCTGCTCTATGCTCTTCAAAGTCACCTTCTGCACTCTCTTTAGCGTAGGCTCTAACCATAGACATTGCTTCACTTATAAGGTTCTTCTGTGTAGCTAAAGACCCCTCTTGGTAATACTCTGATTCAATGACGGGTGCCATTACACTATCCAAGAAGTCTGGCATATACCTACGTATCATTGCATCAGCAGTCTTGTCACCAGTTGGTGATAGCATTAAGTATGGCTTGATACCTTTGTTGATTAGTTCCTTCTCTACATCTGAACGCCTAGGTAGGATCTTCACACCAGTTAGCTGTGTATAGATAGGTGCTACTCTATATTGATCCTTCTCACGTACAGCAGACTCAGCAGCTTGTAGCTTACCTCCAGTGAACAATTCTTGTATTGGTGTAGGTAGGTTAACAACAGCCTTATTAACAACACTCTCAACGAAACGACCCTGCCACCCCTTTGCATCTAGGATGTTAGCATCTCTCATTAAGTTCTGTTCTTCATCAAAGGCAGACACAACATCCCTAACAAACTTTGCAGGGGTAGCGTATTGTCCTACTATGTCACCAACATATTTACCAATGGCTTCAGCAAGCTTTTCAGTGCCTACATCAGATGAACCAATACCTACGTCTGCTAATGCATCAGAGAAGTTACCAATCATATAGTTAATGTTTGAAGCTTTAGCCTGCATACCTGTTAAGCCCTGTGCAATATCACCTGCAGTAAGGTTACTTATACTGGCATTCTTATCTGTGTCACCTAAGGTGTTCTTAGCTGCCTTTACTATAAGGTCACCCATGAACAGGTAGAAAGGAATAGGGAACATTGCTGACGTATCTAAGGTAGAACCATCTGCAAGTACTACTTCATTATAAGGAGACTCATTCTGTTTATCCCACCTGATATACACGGCAGTTGCTAGTGCTGCACTACCTACTATACCATCAGCAAACTGTTGTTGAGCCTGCATAGAAGTTCTCTTAGCTCCTGCTGCACCTGCTTTGGTTAGGTTCTTTGCTGCGTTGCGTGAGATCAAAGCATGGCCTAAGCTCATAGGTGAGTACCTATACTGAAAGCTTATAGCGTTAGCCATGAATCGTGCAAAGGGGAATGCACCAGTACCAATAATAGGTGCGAAAGGTAGCATCTCTACAGTCTTGACTAGCCCTTTAACTACCGGGTTAGTTGGCATGTTAGCAAAGGTCATAGACAGTGCATCATCTACAGCCTTCTTAGCTACATCTGTAGGTATCTTACCACCCTTAGCTAGGAACTCAGTTAGGTTTGGAACACCACCTAGATCTCTCATTTGCTCACGTACACTGTTAGTGAATACACCAGTTCGTAAGATCTGATCTTGTGCAATGTTCAAACTGTTCAGTAACAAGACTGACTTAGGTAAGGATTCAGTGCCTGCCTCTTGTGTAGTACGAAGTAGGGTGTGGTGTAGCACCTTATGCCCATCAAGTAGCAAGTCCACTAGCTCCCTATTGTCACCATGACGAGTCACAATGTCTGCTACCATAGAGAATGAATCACCTGCAATATGCTTCATACCATCTACTGTACCTGACCATGAAGGTGAAGCACCATTAACACCACCAATAGCTCTAGCCGAATGACCAATAGCTGCCATAGTGTTAATAAGTAGCTTACCTGCTACATGGAATCCCACTGCAGTTGAACCTGAGACTATGTTACGTGCTGTTGTAACAGGCTGAGAAGTCATTATTGCTCTACGAATACGGTCAGCTTTCTTAGTACCATCATACATAGTGTGTAAGACACGCAATGCCCAAGAAGAGTTAACTATATCCTCTGCCTTTGCTACTGCTGTACCTGCCTTCATCTCAGGTGTAATACCTTGCAGCTTGTCAGTAAACTTACGTAATTGACTTGCTTGGTTTAGTATCTTACCAGCTGTAGAGAAGTCTACTTCAGTAATAGCAGCAAACTTAGCAGGGGTTATACCCTGTTCATCTAGTAGTCCTTTCAACTTAGTCAATGAATCCGCTAGTTGTTCAGGGTTTGCAAATTCTGTAGCATTTAGCTTAGCCATGAATGCATCATCAGCATTATCTATTGTAAAGAATACTCTGTGCATTGCAGTAGATACCTTCTCTCCTACTCTAGGTGCCAATTCAGGCATCACATCAAGTATCTCTGCTACAATAACCTTAGCATTACTAAGCTCTTCAGCAGTTAAACGAGTAGTACCACTAGCAGCACTGCCTAGTTGCATCTCGTGTATTTCATCAAACACGGTGAATGATTCAGCAGCTTGATCTGCGGCTGATTTGTCAGGGTCAAACTTAGCTGAGCCTTTAACCTTTACCTCTGGGTCTAAGCCTAGACGTTCACGTTCCTTCATTAACTTCTCAGTTAACTTCTCTTTGTATGACTTGTTAGCTAAACTACGCTTAAGGATAGTAAGGTTCACTGCACCTGATAGTCCAGCTGATAGTAAGCCTACACCGATGATAGTACTAACGTCATGTTCATCACGTAGTCCAGCTTCCTTCTCTAAGGATTGAACTGAACCAGCTTGTAATGCACCTAGCATACCATCAACAGACACAGTACCAATGATACGTGCTTTGTTGCTTCGTATTGCCATAGACAGTGCAGTCTTTGCTGCAAGCCTACCACCAAGTACTTTAACACCAGCAGCCATACCAAGGGTAGCAATGATAGTAGGGTCTGCTACAGTTGAGATCATAGAATCCATGAATCCATCATAGGCATTACCACCACCCTTCTCATAGAAGGAAGGCATGTCATTAAATGCAGTGTAGAGTAGGCCAAAGTTAGCCTTCTCTTTACCACTAGCACTATTTAACCAACCAATACCTAAGCCTGTAGAGGCCATATTGTTCTGCATCCAACGCATCTTAGTAAAGAATCTTTCAGAGTAATCCTCTTCAGACTCCCCATCTTTACGTGCTCCTGCCTTACCATAGCGTCCTTCCATAAAGATACCAATACTCTTCTGAGCATTAGAACTATTAAAGAAGTCTGCGGTGATAGCATCTGGATCATCTGGTATGTCGAGTACAGGTGCATCTGGTACGATAGCACCCATCTCTTGTTGCATAGAGGATTTGGGTGTAGTAGACCCCCGTGAATTTTGTATTAAACTAAAGTCTACCGCAGAATCTGCTGGAGGCATTGCCCCCCTTACAGGAGCCGCCATTAACTCAGGCGCACGAGAGTCCCTTATTAAACTAAAGTCTACATCAGACTCCTCTTCCTCCCTATCTATATCTAGCACTGCTGCACTAGTATGCCTAGTACCACTACTAAATATTAAGGAGAAGTCTACATCATCATCTTTGTTATCATTCATATATTGTTACTCTTCAGATGATTGCAGGGCTTTTATGTTCTGTTCCGCAAATTTAAGCTGACTGTAAGTAGTACCATGTGCTCGTAGTAAGTCTAGGCCATGCTTAAACTCTTTATCAGTCATTGCATCGGAATCATAACGAAGCTTCATATACATATCACCTAGCTGCTTCTGCTCCTTAGGTGTTACATCTTTCATGTTAGCAGCAGATCTACGTCTGTAGTAGTCTTGCTCATTTTCATGTAGACGGTAATCTTCTGAGAAGTCCTCTGGATCAAGGGCTACTTCCTCTACTGCAGGAGGAATCTTCTGAGAATACTCACTTGATAGATCCGCTAGCTGTGTAGGTGTCATAGGTGTAGTAGTGAATGTAGACTCGTCAGATATAATAGCCGCAGACTCTGCAGTTAACTTATCCTGAAGTTCTTGCTCTGTACTTTCTGCTTTCACTATCTCTGCGTCAAAGTATTCCTGACCATCATATGCGAAGAACACACTGTTAGCTGCATCCATAACAAGATAAGTTGTATCTGCCTTTATCTTAGTAACATTAGTAGGGAACAAGGGTAACTCTAGTTGTTCCTTACTTATATTAAGTGTAGCTGCAAAGCCTGCAAGATGATTAGACATACCACCACCATTACGTACTACCTTACGTGCCATCTTAAGGAAGTCATAGGTAGCTTTCTCTCGTGCTACTTCTTCTACTTCTTTACTCATCTTCTTTGAAGGGTCTAAGCGTAGTGTACCGGAGGAGTCATAAGTCCATCCACGATTCTTAGGATCTGGGAAGGCTTGGTTCAGTCTACGTTCCAACATAGCACTGTAAGATAGGTTAAAGTGACCAAAGGATAGCTTAGGTAGATTTCGTGCAGTAGTGGCACCTATAGACATATTCTGTAAGTTAATGGTGTCTTCAAGTAGCTTAACCTTCTCAGGGTCAGGGTTATCAGAGCGTAACATGTTATCCAAAGATACAGTTGCAATATGAAGACCTTCCTGTGCATTATCCCCATAGTAGTTACGTAAAGAGTTACGCTCCCAAGTACTAATCTGATTCTGTAATTCAAGTACTGATACATTCTCGTCTACTGCAAACTCAGCAGCAGCTAGACGGGCAGGTTGCATGATATTATCAATCTCTGCTTGCATCTCAGCCTTTTCACTTGCTGTTGTAGCTTGCTTTAGCTGGAGATGGAATAAGGATAGCTTACCTACTTGAGTCTGCTTAGCAAACTTTAAGTTGATCTGTTGTGCCTCTACAGACATCTCATTAGATGTTTGTGCAACAGAAGCACTGGAGTCAGCTAATGTAATAGTACCCCTAGTAGCATCACCGTAGGTATAAGCACCCTGTGCAGCTGCCTGTGCTTGCTGTAGGGTCATACCTGTAGCATCTTCTAGGGTAGAGGCAGATTCAGTTACTAAGCTTTGATACCCTTCATCAGAACCACTACCCTTTATGCCTAACATATTACCAAGTATAGAAGAACGGTCTGGTCGAGTAACATTACTACTTATCTGAGTAGGATCTATTGTACCCATCTGTACATCTTGCCATGTGGAAGTAACGCCACCCTCACCTACGACTACCTGAGATGCAGGTTTAAATGTACCACCTGTACGTGCTACTTCAGCTCGTGAGGATTTGAGGAAGTCAGTAATGGATGCTTCACTCTGGCCCATAACCATTTCTACTTGGTCATCATTAAGCCCTAGGTTCTGTACTTCACTAGATAATTGAGTCAACCTACGTAGCTGGTCTTTCTGCTTCTTATAGAATGGTAGGCCAGACTGATATGCAAAGTCTGTACCCTTTTGAATTCGGTCTTTTGTCTCTTTATGCTGCTTCTCTACTGTATTGCCAATCTCGGTCACTGCACCAGCAGCGAAGGCTCCTAAGTTAAATCCCATTACGCTTCCCTCCGACTCATTAATCCTTCTGGCTGCATCTCAAGTGCTTCCTCATGTGCATCTTCAACTATCTCTTCTTGCTCTTCCACACTCTCGTCAAAGAAACCCTCACTAGCAGCACCACGAGCTTTACGTAACATACCCTCACTAGGGCTATCATCAGGCTCATTACCTACAGTGTACTTGATACCAGCTACATCTGCTTGAGTGATTAGTAACTCCACTAGAACTGGAGAGATAAGTAGACCAACATCTAAGGTATGTAATCCCTGCATAACTCCTGTAGATTGAATAAGATCAGCTACGGCTACAACGGTAGTGCCTTCCTCCATTGAGTTTACCATAGGCTCCATCAATTCAGGGTCAGACAGTCTAGGTATGTAAAAGTCCAATGCCTCTTCAGAAGTATTATACTTAGGTGGCTGTTCCCATGGACGACTCCTAGGTTCAGTAGTCAATGATTGGCCCGGTATAGGCGCATCAAGGAACTTAGCATTATCTTCAGGCATATGTCTTCCTCACTTCTCTGATCTGTTTCACATAAGATGCTATGTTGGATTGTGTATTTTCACCATCTCTTGAGGATTTTCTTGGCTGCTTCCTACCAAGTAACCCTGCCGTTGGTGCAATGTCAGCTTTGTTCTGCATGTTCTTAATGATGTAGTCTGTGCTGCCCATTGCTTTAATTATATGTGAACTCAAAATATGTCTCCTAATATTGTGCCAGTAGTAGGGGATAGTAGTAGTTTAAATAAACCGCCACCAAGGTCAGAAGAGGATTTATAATCAGCTTCCATTTGTGCAATAGTAAGTGCGCTATCACCTATCATTTTCTGCATAGCCATCTTAGTAAAGCGATCCCTGCCATTCTCAGCACTGTTCCATGCCCACTCAGACTTATCACGGTAATCCTGCCATAAGTCATTATATGCATTGTTAGAGATGTCAAGTAAAGATTTAGCATTGATCTCGTTAGATCGGTTAACAGCCGCAGTGTCTGCAGTAGCAATATCTCTGCGCCATTGTGCATTAGACTGATCAATTACAATACGGTTCTGTGAGTTAAACTGCTCACGTTGGTTAGATAACTCCGAGTTAAACTTACTAATAGAGTTACTCTCACCTGAGTTAAACTGTGCTTGAGCGTTAGCCTGTGAAGCGTTGAACTGAGACACGTTACTCTTCATGTTAGAGAAGAACTGATCTGTCTGTTGCTGTGATGTAGCATTGAATTGCTTAGAAGCATTGTCTGCAGCAGCATCTGTTAACATAGACTGTATACGAGACTGTGAATCAAACATAACAGCCTGTTGAGCATTTGAAGTATTAGCCATATCCATATCTAAGAATGACTGAGCATTCTGTTGTGCTGAGGCTTGTCTGTTATTCAAGCTAGACAAGTCTAACTGAGATAAGGTAGAAGCTTCAGCCATAACAATAGCCTGCCTGTTAGATAGGTTACTCAAACGCATTGTGTTGACAGCTTGAGAGTTCTCTAAGGCAATCTGTTGGTCTGCAGTGAAACGCATATTAGCTACTTCACTTATCTTAGTAGCATTGATAACTCGTGACTGGAACCCTTGATCAAACTCTTGACCTATGAACTGTGCACGTTGCTGTGCAGATAACATGGCACGTTGTTGTCTATTGTTAAGGTTAGTCATCTCAAAGGAGGCAAAGGTCTGTGCATCAGCAGTAGCAATAGGCAATGAAGCCTCCAGTGCAGTCTGAATGAGTGCCTGACCTGCCATGCTAGATGAACCAATACCTCGTGCTGCCATCTGTGCAGTCACATTACGCATAGCACCAGCTGCCCATGCAGGTGTCTTACCGTTTTCAAAGGAGGTCATTAAGGTAGCAAGCTGACCTTGTACAGTAGCCTTAGAAGATGGGTCTGCCTGTGCTGCAGTAATCTGTTCAGTGAATTGTGCGGCCTTCTGTGCATCTGCAACTGGGTTAACTAACTCACCACCTTCAAGTGTACGAGTAGGTGCACCTTCAACTTGAGTAGCAGTTCCTTGTGCAGCATCTAGGTCACCTACATTAGTAGAGTCCTGTGTAGCAGCATTAACTTGTGCATTGTTACTTACAGTACCCTTAGCAGCTTGTGTAGCCCCTACATCCTTTGTTTTGGTTGTAGTTACCTTAGGAGCTTCTAGTACCGTTGGTGCAGCAGCCTCTGTTGTAGTGGCCTGTGCTGCAGTTATTGTAGGGGCAGCCTTCAGTTGACCTGTTAAAGGGTTTACCTGCTGACCTTCAGTGAGAGGGGTGGACATTGCCATTGTAGCAGTGCCAGTGGGTAGGCCCGGAGCAGTAGCTCTACCTGCAACAAGGTCACCTAAGGACTTGTTAGCAGTCGGGGCTGCAGGA
>Ga0208032_1001139_pt1 | contig 11914 bp, 15 predicted proteins | sample MalvirAntarct_66_FD_184254 | JGI IMG/M metagenome (GOLD analysis project Ga0208032, IMG submission 184254) | Marine viral communities from the Global Malaspina Expedition - Malaspina viral metaG Antarct_66 (SPAdes) (version 2) | ecosystem: Environmental > Aquatic > Marine > Oceanic | place: West... | reverse complement strand
GTCGACGATCGGGGAGAGCGTGCCGTCGAAGTCGAGGAAGATCATCGGCTGTCGGCCCTCGAACTGCGCGAGGATCGCCTCGAGGTGGTCGAGGGCACGCGGCAACGTCGCCACGCGGACAGCCGACGATGACTGCGCTGGTGGAGGGCTGGCCTGGTCAGAGTCCATGGGTCACCTCGACGCTCTCGGGACGCTTCACGGGAGGCTAGCGCGGCGGGTGTTGCAGCCGCGTGAGCAGGCGGTGCCTATCGCGCATACTGAGTTGGCACGAACGATCCCCCAGAGGCCACCTAACCAGAGAGAAGCTCCCGTGATCCGCGCGATCCGCCTCGTGACGCTGCTCCTCGCTGTCCTCGGACTCTTCGAGTTCGTTGGTGCCCCCAGAGTTACGGCACAGGAAGCACCCACCGAGGCAGCATCATCCGCGTTCCAGGGCTCGCTTCCGTCCGGCGGTGGGATGGTGCTCATCGAAACGCTTCCCGGGGCGACTCCCGACGCGCTCGTCGACGAACTCATCGAGCGTGGCTGCCAGGTGGAAGTGCTCGCGATCACGCGAGGGGGCTCGTTCCAACTCTACGCACCCGAGGCACCGACGTTCGCGAATGCGGCGTTCCGTGCGAGCTTCGAGCCCGGTGCGCTCGCGCTGGTGCGGTGCGCTCGACCGGAGATCCCGGACGAGCACCTCCTGCGGATCGTCACCAAGGACCGGGCGCTACCGGCAGACTTCGTGCCGGACTCGCTCGCGCTCCTGCCCGACGACCTCGTGATCCCGGGCGGTGGGGCGCAGTACCTCACGGAGGAGACCGCGGACGCCGTCGCGCGGCTCATCGAGGGCGCTCGGGCGGCAGGGCATGAGATCGCGGTGCGATCGGCGTATCGCTCCTACCAGGAGCAGGTCTTCACGCACGACCACTGGGTGAGCGTGCTCGGCCTCGATGAGGCCAACCGACGCAGCGCACAGCCGGGCCATAGCGAGCACCAGCTCGGAACGGTCGCCGACGTCACGAGTGCCTCGGTCGGATGGGAGCTGGAACCGGCGTTTGGTGACACGCCCGAGGGGCGCTGGCTCGCGCAGCATGCGTGGCGGTTCGGCTTCGTCGAGAGCTACCCCGAAGGCGCCGAGGAGACGACCGGTTACCGCTACGAGCCCTGGCACCTGCGCTACATCGGCGAGACACACGCCGACTGGATGCGGCAGACGGGCCTCACCCTGACCGAGTACCTCGCGAGGATCGACGCCGAGGCGAACTGACCGCGCCCGGGCAGCAGATCGCTACCGGTCGGCGACCAGCGCCGGGCGGGAGATCGGCTGCGGTGCGCCCTCGGAGGCTCCAGGGGCAGGCTCAGCATCGTCCTGCAGGAACGGCTCCAGCTTCGCGACCTGGTCCTGGTAGACCTCGGGCGGCAGGCCGACGTAGCCGACCTCCTCAACCAACTCCTGCAGGTTCTCGACGTAGAAGTCCATGAACGCCCGTGCAGCTTCGTTCTCGCGGAGGATCGTCTCGGTCGTGTAGATGAACAGTGGCCGAGACAAGGGCTCATACGTGCCGTCGAGCGCGTTCTGGAACGTCGGCTCGACACAGCCGTCGCCATTGTCGATGGCCACGGCCTTCAGGCGCTGCCCGGCCTCCTGGAAGTAGGCGAACCCGAAGTAGCCAATCGAGTTCGTGTCGTTCTCGATGCCCTGAGCGAGGATGTTGTCGTCCTCGGACGCCGTGAAATCACCGCGGTGACTTGCTTCCTCGTCGAAGCCCTCGATGACCGCCTCCACGAAGTAGTCGAACGTGCCCGAGTCCGTCCCCGGCACGTACCCGACAATAGGCTCGTCGGGATACGACGGGTCGACCTCGCTCCAGGACGAGTACCCGCCGTTGCGGAAGATGTCGTGCAGTTGCTCGACGGTCAGGCACGACACGAAGTCGTTCGAGGGGTGCACCATCACCGTCAGCGCATCGATGGCGACCTGGAACTCGACGATGTCGCCGCGGCCTTGCTCGGCGCACATCTCGGCCTCGGCGTCGCGCATCGCCCGCGAGGCGTGTGCGAACTGCGTCTCGCCGCGACAGAACTTCTCGATGCCGCCACCCGTCCCAGAGAACCCGACGTTCGTCCGGACGCGGGACACCTTCGAGAACTCCTCGGCGACGGCCTCACCGACGGGGAAGACCGTCGAGGAGCCATCGACGCGCACGGTTCCGGTGACGTCGCCGGGGCGGGTGTCGGGGTTGCACGCGGCGAGCACGGTGAGCGCCGTGAGCATGACTACGAGGAATGCGGAGCGGGACAAGCAGCGACGATTGAGGAGATCCATGGACTGCCTTCTAGGCCTGCTGTGCGCCGAGCCTCGTCTCCGAAGCGAGCGCCGAGCGACGCCCCGCGCGAGGACCGTCGATCCTGCCTCGGGCAGGCTAGCCCGTCCTCAGGCGGTCGTGGAAGCCGAGTCAGGCGAGGCAGTGGCTTGATCAGCGACGCCAGCGTCGATAATCTGCCCTGACAACTGGGGGCGGGGAAGTTCGAAGGTCCCCCAGATGGCCAATGATCTGATCCCGGCCTTAGCGGCGCTACTCGTCGCTGCCCTGTGCGCGTACTTCACCCTCCACGAGCGAGCGGTGAGCGCCTCAGAGCCTCGCGCGTCCGACTCCACTCAGTGGAGTCACGAGCCAAGCGCCATCGAGCCCGGCCCGCGCGATCGCTGTGAGTGCGGGCACACCTACGACTGGCACCACTCCTGTGCACGCGACATCTGCGGGTGCCGCCAGTTCTCCTACCTGCGCGAGACAAGAGAACAGGAACACGAGGCGGCGTAGGTCACAGGCAGCGGGCAGGGCCCCGTGTACACCGAAGGTGCCAGTGGTGTGTTCGTCGCTGTCCTCGTGGCGATCGTAGGTGCGATCGTCCTGAGCGCGGCCGGACTGCTCGTGCTTCGCGAGCAGACACCTCTTGAGTTGGTCACCCCCTCAGCGACGGAGAACGTCGCGTCTCAGCCTGAGACTCCCACATCGCCCACGCCGGCGACCGGCGTCACTCCCCCAACGCCGACCGCTACCACGACACCCTCCGGCACCCCGGTCGCGACGACCGCCACACCGACCGAGACGCCCGAGCCCGAGCTCGAATACGTCGTCGTCGCTGGCGATGGCGTCGAGGTCCTCGCAGCCCGCTTCGGAATCCCGGCAGACGAGATCATCGAGCGAAACAACCTGCAGCCGCCGTACACCCTGTCGATCGGTCAGGTGCTGATCATCCCCACCGACGAGTAGCCCTGCCGCTACCGCTCCTGCCTCCGCCCAGACGATCGGGGCACCACGCCTTCCTTGCCCACTTGATGAGGCATGATGGAATCGTCCGTGGACACTTCATCTGAAGACTGTCCACTTGAGGAAGGTTTCGTTATGTACGAACGCATCATCCTGACCGACGACGGATCACCGCTCTCGCGCGCTGCCATCCCTCGCGCCGCTGCGCTCGCCGCCGCCGGTGATGCCGATGTCCTCGTGATCCGCGTGTCCGAGGCGGCCGGCGTGAAGCCCAACGACCTCGACGACGACGGTTGGGACGCATACTTGAGCGACGAGGCTGCCGAGCAAGCCGCGGCCGATCCGCTGGAGGCAGAACCGCACCTCAGCGAGGTCGTTGCGGACCTGCGCGCACGAGGCGTGACGCACGTCGGCTCGCTCGTCGTCCACGGCGAGCCTGGCGAGGCGCTGGTCGAGGCTGCGGACGAACTCGACGCGGATCTCATCGTCGTGAGTTCGCGCGGAATGAGCGGCATCCGCCGGGCCGTCCTCGGATCGGTAGCGGAGCAGATCATCCGCAACGCACGGAGCGTGCCCGTGCTGCTGTCGCCACCGCCGGCGGACGGGCCGGAGCCCGGGATCCACCGGGTGCTCCTTCCCCTCGATGGGTCCGACCTGTCCCAGACCGCGGTGCCGCACGCTGAGTACCTCGCCCGCGCGCTCGGCGCCGAGCTCACGCTGATCCAGGTGACGGACTCTGAGGCAGGCCTCCTCGCGGCGAGCATGCCGGTCGGCGCCCCGCCGAGGGCGGCGATCCCCGTGGATGCGGCGAACCAGATCGCCGCCGAGCAGCGGGCGGAGGCGGACGTGGCGCTCACCTCGGTCGCAACCGCGATGCAGGAGCGTGGTGTGGCGAACGTGGCCACCGAGGTTGTCGCCGGCGAGCCGACCGAGGCGATCCTCGAGGCGGTGGACCGCCTCGGAATCGATGTCGTGGTCATGGCGACGCACGGTCGAGGCGGACTGGGTCGTCTCCTCCTCGGATCGGTGGCGGACGCCGTCGCCCGGAACACGGAGCGGTCCGCCGTACTGCTGATCCGGCCGTCCGAGGACGACTAGAGCGTCAGTGAGTCTTGTGGGCCTCGACGGACTGAACGATGCATTCGGGATCGACGGCGTACTCCGGTTCGACGCCGGACCGGGCGGGCTCACTCGTGGCGTCGTCCAGTCCTCGGCCTGCGAAGCCGAGTTCTACCTCCACGGCGCGCAGGTCACGCGCTGGCGCCCCGCAGGACACGGCGAGGTGCTCTGGCTCAGCCCGACGGCGAAGTTCGAGGGCGGACGCGCCATTCGAGGTGGCATCCCCGTCTGCTTCCCGTGGTTCGGTGCGCACCCAGACAACGGGTCAGCGCCCTCGCACGGACTCGCCCGTATCCGGCCATGGGATCTGCGTGGCACTCGGCGGATCGGAGACGTGGTTGAGGTCGACCTCGGGACGTACATCGCGCCGTGGGAGTGCCGCCTGACTGCGTCGTTCGGCGAGACGCTGACGGTCGCCCTCGAAATCCGCAACGCAGGTGATGAGAACGCAGCGTTCGAGGCGGCACTCCACACCTACCTCGCCGTGAGCGACGTTGAGGCCGTGGCGCTCTCCGGCCTCGAGCGCGCGCCGTTCATCGACATGGCAGCGGGGCGCGTCCGCCAGAACGCCGAGGGCGCTCCGCTGCATCTCCGGGGCGAGGTGGACCGGCTGTATCCGAACAGGAGCGGCCTTGTCACGGTGCACGATGAGTCACGGCTGATCGAAGTCGATGGAGGCGGGGCGCGCTCGACCGTGGTCTGGAATCCAGGGCAGGAGCGTGCCGCGCGGCTCGCCGACCTCGGCGAGGGGTGGCGGCAGATGGTGTGCGTCGAGACGGCCAACGTCGCGGGCGACCGCGTCATGCTGCCGCGCGACGGGACGTGGCGTATGTCGACCACGATCCGTCCGGTGTCCCCGAAGCAGGCGACGAGTTAGGCGAACACCGGATCCAGATCTGGTTTGACCTCTGCGAGGCCATGCGAAGCGATCCATGCCGTGCGTGCCTCGGACAGCACGCGCTCGGACTGCTCGTGGCGTGCCGCCAGGACCTGGACCTGCCACCCGATGCCGTGCGGCAGGGCCGAGGTCCCGGCGTAAGCGCCCTCGACCTCCGGGAGCTCCGGGCGATCGCCCGCACCAAGCAGCAGCAAAGAGCCGAGGACACCCGCCGTGCCTACCGCTGCATTGAGGAGGCCGCGCTGCTCGCTAGGCACGAGCACGCTCCGGCGGGAGTACCGCACGAGGCCGGTCTGCGTCCTGACGCGCAGGCTCGATTCGAAGCGATCGAAGGCGAACCGCTCGCCGTGCGCGATCCGTCCGAAGGCGAACGTATCCGCGTAGGCGATGCGCGCGCCCTCGTGGAGGACGATTGCGGTCGCCTGCCGCGCGACGGCGCCGGCGTGCGGGATGGTGAGGCCCGCGTCGAAGTCGAGGATGGCGCCCCGCTCGACTTCGATCGTCGTAGCGAGCAGTGCGCCTGCACCTCGTGACACGAATACCTTGGCCGCTGAGGTCGGCGCGACCGTGACCCGGGCGCCCTCGGTGAGGTGAATGCCGATGGCGTAGTCGTCGCCATCGAGCATCCCCGCTGTCACGTTCCGGAGGAAGTAGCGCGGGAGCGCGCCAGCGAACGCAGGGAACGGGCCGCGCATCTCGAGCGCCGACGTCGAGGTGGCGCGGAGCGTGACACCTCGGTCGGCGGGAGCGAACCGTGCGGTGAGCGACTCCCTCACGAGGCGAAGAAGCGGACGCCGGCGCCCTCGTGTCGCATCGACGCGATCTCTTGCTTGGGGAGGAACGAGGCGAAGTCGGGACCGCCTTCGCTGTTCACATCGTCGGCGAGTGCGGGGATCTCGGCGCGGTGGCGGTGGAGAGCGGCCTGCGCGTCGCGGTGTGACACCGGCAGCAGGCGCATCGCGGCCTGGTGGAGCGTATTCGCCGTCGAGAACAGCATCGCGGCGACGAGCTCCGTGGCAGGCACCTCGAGGGCTGCTCCGACGACGCCGAGTGCGACGGCGTGCGTCCCCGGCGCGTCGTCACGCTCGACCGTATCGAGGTAAGTCGCGATCAGATCGTGAGAGACCTCAGGGTGGGCCAGCACCTCCTGCAGGAGACGTCGTCCCGTCGAAGTCGAGGCGTCCCGGAGCTCGCTCGTGCCCTTCGTGGCATAGAGCTCACGGTCGACGCGCATGACCTCGCCGATGTCGGCGAGTCGAGCCGCCTCGTGCGCTCCCGCGAGCGCTCGCGCGTCCGTCGTCGCGACCTGCATTGATAGCACCGACTGCACGAAGCCCTCGACGCCCACCGCGTCCGTCACGCGCCTGTCACGCACGGACTGCTCGAGGCCGTACGAGTGCGCGAAGGTACCAACGGGGAACGACGAGTCCATGAGCTGGAGCAACAGCAGGCTCGACGCGACGTTCGATGTGGTCATAGCGCCCTCAGATCAGGAAGTACCGCTGGGCGAGGGGAAGCGACTGCGCCGCGGGCGCGGTCACCAGCTCCCCATCCACGCGGACCTCGTACGACTCGGGGTCGACCTCGACGGTGGGGAGGGCGTCGTTGCGGAGCATGTCTGCCTTCGAAATGTCCCGGGTGCCTCGGACGGGCTCGACGAGGCGACCGAGGTTCAGACGCTCCTTCACGCCGTTGTAGGCAGCCGCGCCGCTGACGAAGGTGATGCAGGTCTTCGCGATGACCGAGGGGTGCGCGCCGAACATCGGGCGGTAGAGCACGGGCTCGACCGTTGGGATCGAGGCGTTGGCCTCGCCCATGATCGACCAGGCGATCGCGCCGCCCTTCACCACGAGCGCCGGCTTCACGCCGAAGAACTGCACGGGCCACAGCACGATGTCGGCGAGTTTGCCCGGCTCGAGGCTGCCGACCACGTGCCCGATGCCGCTCGCGCGGGCCGGGTTGATCGTGAGCTTCGCGATGTAGCGCAGCACCCGCTCGTTGTCGTCGCCCTCGCGGTCCTCGGGGAGCGGGCCGCGGACGTCCTTCATCTTGTGCGCCGTCTGGATCAGTCGCGTGAAGTTTTCGCCAACACGACCCATCGCCTGCGAGTCGGAGGAGTACATGCTGATGATGCCCATGTCGTGCAGGACATCCTCGGCGGCCATCGTCGACATCCTCTGCCACCTGCGGGTTGAGGTGGTGGCAGACCATGAGCATGTCCATGTGCTCGGCCAGCGTGTTCACCGTGTACGGACGTGTCGGGTTGGTCGAGGATGGCAGGACGTTTCGCTCGCCGGCCAGCCGCATGATGTCCGGCGCGTGGCCACCTCCCGCGCCCTCCGTGTGGAACGTGTGGATCGTGCGTCCGGCAATGGCCGCAATCGTGTCCTCGACGAACCCGCCCTCGTTGAGGGTGTCGGTGTGGATCGCCATCTGCACGTCGTAGGCGTCCGCGACTCGGAGCGCGGCGTCGATCACAGCCGGAGTCGACCCCCAGTCCTCGTGGACCTTGAGGGCGCACGCGCCGGCCTCGACCTGCTCTCGGATCACCGCCTCCTGCGAGGAGTTCGCCTTCGCGAACACGCCCCAGTTCACCGGGAGGATGTCCGCTGCCTCGAGCATCCGCTCGATGTGCCACGGGCCAGGTGTAGCGGTCGTCGCCCGCGAGCCGTCGGCCGGGCCGGTGCCGCCGCCAAGCATGGTGGTGGTGCCGTTCGAGATGGCGGCCCACGCCTGCTGGGGCGCGATCATGTGGATGTGTGAGTCGACGCCGCCCGGGGTCGCGATCATGTGCTCACCGGCGATGACCTCGGTGCCGGCGCCGATGACGAGCTGCGGGTGGACGCCGTCCATGATGTCCGGGTTGCCCGCCTTGCCGATGGCAGCGATCCGCCCGTCCTTGATGCCAATGTCGCCCTTGATGACGCCGAGCACCGGGTCGAGGATCAGGACGCTCGTGATCACGGTGTCAGGCGACCCGTCCGCCGACGTCATGCTCGGCGACTGGGCCATACCGTCACGGATCGTCTTGCCGCCGCCGAAGACGGACTCCTCGCCCGGTACCGCGTAGTCGTAGTCCACCCGGCACACGAGGTTCGTGTCAGCCAGCTTGAAGCGATCGCCGGTCGTCGGCCCGTAGAGCGAGGCGTAGCGGTCGCGGGAGATGCGGCTCATGACTGCCCTTCCGAGCTGGTGAACCCGCGCTCAGCAGCAGTGCTCAGTGCCGCTAAGCGGACTGCCTCGCCCGTCGTGTCGCCCTCGACGAGGGCGTTCATCCCGAAGGCAAGACGTGCACCGCCGAACGCGACGAGGGCGACCGTCTGCGCCTGGCCGGGCTCGAAGCGCACGGCCGTACCAGCCGGGATGTCGAGCCGCATGCCGAAGGCCGCAGCGCGATCAAAGCCCAGTGCTCGGTTCACCTCGAAGAAGTGCGCGTGCGATCCCACCTGGATCGGCCGGTCGCCGGTGTTCGCGACCAGCACCTCGGCCGTCGCGCGCCCCGCGTTGATCTCGATGTCCCCGTCCTCGACGAGGTAGGACGAGTTGCCACCCGCCATGGGAGCGTCCTGTCTAGCCCGCGCTCGGGCGGATGGGGTGGTGACAGGAGACGAGCTTCGTCCCGTCGGGGAACGTCGCCTCCACCTGCACCATGGGGATCATGTCGCTGATGCCGTCCATGACGTCCGTCTCGGAGAGGACGGCAGCGCCGATCTCAGCGGCCTCGGGGACGGAGCGGCCATCCCGAGCTGCCTCGATCATCGCTTCGGAGATCAGCGCGACGGCCTCGGGGTAGTTGAGTTTCACGCCGCGCTCGCGCCGCCGCCGGGCGACCTCGGCGGCCACGAAGATCATCATCGCGTCCTGCTCGCGCGGGGTCAGACGCATGCCACAGCCTCTCGGTCCACCGTTCGCCGTGCACCTCTCCTACGCGTCAGGACGCATCGAGGCAGGCGTGCAATGTCCTCGGCGGCTGTTGCCGAGCTATGTCCGCTTGAAGAACGTTGTGTTTCGCGTCCCCTCGCCCGTGATTTCGTTCCTGAATCGGTGATGTCTCTGGTCTACATCCGTACAGACAGAATGCAGATACAACCCGGCAACTCAACGTTCTCAACAGAGCAATCCCGGAGTAACGGCTCGCCCTCACTCTCACTCAATCGCGAAGCGCGTCTGCGGCTCTTTGACGCGCGATAGAGAGAGGGAATCTCTTTGGGTAGTAACGACTCGGATCGCTTGCTGAGTTCACTGACGCAGGGCATGAACCAGCGCTGGTCGCGCCGGCGCATCCTGCGTGCCGGTGCTGGCGTTGCCATGCTCCCGGCCTTCGGTGGCCTGCTCGCCGCCTGCTCGGACGACGAGGCAACAGCGGGCGCCGACGCCACGACCGCTGCCGAGGGCACCGCGGCTGCCCCGACGGACGCGTCCGGAGACACCATCAAGGTCGGCATCTTGCACTCGTTCAGCGGCACCATGGCCGTGTCCGAGGTGTCGGTGGCCGACGCCGAGAAGATGGCGATCGACGAGATCAACAAGGCCGGTGGTGTCCTGGGCAAGCAGCTCGAGACGGTCATCGAGGACGGCGCATCCGACTGGCCGACCTTCGCCGAGAAGGCCCAGAAGCTGATCTCCAGCGACGGCGTCGCCGTGACCTTCGGCTGCTGGACGTCCGCCAGCCGCAAGGCCGTCCTCCCGGTGTACGAGGGCGAGAAGGCGCTGCTGTTCTACCCGGTGCAGTACGAGGGCCTGGAGTCGTCGCCGTACATCTACTACATGGGCGCGACCACCAACCAGCAGATCGTCCCCTCGATCGAGTATCTGCTCGAGGAAGGCAAGACGAAGTTCTTCCTCCTCGGCTCCGACTACGTGTTCCCCCGGACTGCGAACACGATCATCAAGGCCCAGCTCGAGGCCGCCGGCGCGGAGACCGTCGCTGAGGAGTACACGCCCCTCGGTCACACGGAGTACTCGACGGTCATCTCGAAGATCCAGGCCGCGCAGCCGGATGTCGTCTACAACACCCTGAACGGTGACTCCAACGTCGCCTTCTTCAAGCAGTTGCAGGCTGCCGGCATCACCGCCGAGGACCTCACGACCCTGTCCGTCTCCGTCGCCGAGGAGGAAGTCCGCGGCATCGGCGCGGACGTGATGGTGGGGCACCTCACCGCCTGGAACTACTACCAGACGGTCGACACGCCCGAGAACGAGACCTTCGTCGCCTCGTTCAAGGCGATGTTCGGTGAGGAGCGCGTGACGGCCGACCCGCACGAGGCGGCCTACATCGGCGTCAAGCTCTGGGCGATGGCGGTCGAGAAGGCCGGCACCACCGAGGTTGAGGCCGTGAAGGAAGCCATGGCGGGCCTGGAGTACCAAGCGCCCGAGGGTCTCGTTACCGTCAGCGGCGAGAACCACCACATCTCCAAGACCGTGCGCATCGGCCAGATCCGCGAGGACGGCCTGATCGACTCGATCTGGGAGACCCCGGCACCCGTGGAGCCCGACCCGTACCTCGAGACGTACGAGTGGGCGACGGAGTTCCACCGGACGTAGTCCGGAGAAGGAGAGTCATGCGGCCTCGATCCATCGGGGGATCGAGGCCGCTCGGACCGGGACCACGGGGAGATCCATGGAGTTATTCCTGTCTCAGGTATTCAACGGCCTGAGCGTGGGTTCGATCCTGCTATTGGTAGCGATCGGACTGGCGTTCTCGTTCGGCCTGATGGGCGTCATCAACATGGCGCACGGCGAACTGATCATGGTTGGGGCCTACTCCGCATACGTGATGCAGAGTTGGCTCCCGACCGTCATCGGCGACCTGGGGAACGACCTCTATCTCCCCGTGGCCCTGGTGCTCGCGTTCCTGATGGCAGCGCTGATCGGGATCGTGCTGGAGCGCGTGCTGATCAGGCGCCTCTATGGGCGGCCACTCGACACGCTCCTCGCGACGTGGGGCGTGAGCCTGTTCCTACAGCAGGCGGCACGCTCGATCTTCGGCGCGCCGAACGTGCAGGTGGTCGCCCCCTCGTGGCTCCGAGGTGGACTCGAGATCACGAGTGGACTGACGCTGCCCTACCCCCGGCTGTTCATCCTCGCGCTGGCGATCACGTGCCTCGTGGGCGTGTACGTCTACCTGTTCCGCACGTATCGAGGACGGCTGATCCGCGCGGTCATGCAGGACCGCCAGATGGCGGGCGCGCTCGGTGTGAAGACCTCGCAGATCGATGTGTCGACGTTTGCGCTCGCGTCCGGGCTCGCCGGCGTGGCCGGGTGCGCCCTCGCGCTGCTCGGGCCCATTGGGCCGTCGCTGGGCACGTTCTACATCGTGGATGCGTTCCTCGTTGTCGTCCTTGGGGGCGTCGGCCAACTGCTCGGCACCGTCGCCGCCGCGGTCGGCATCGGCGTCTCGACCGCGGCGATCGAGTACCAGACGAGTGCCTCCCTCGGGAAGGTGCTGGTCTTCCTGCTCGTCATCCTCTTCCTGCAGTGGCGCCCCGCCGGCATCATCGCGAGGCGCGGACGATGACGACGGCCCCCGCATCGATGGCGCCCCGGGAGCCGGTCGGCTTCGTGCAGAATCGCCGGCTCCAGATGGAGATCGCGCTGCTCCTGCTCGGCCTCGCGCTGCTACTCCTCGCCCCGCTGTTCC
>Ga0208032_1001133_pt1 | contig 11953 bp, 9 predicted proteins | sample MalvirAntarct_66_FD_184254 | JGI IMG/M metagenome (GOLD analysis project Ga0208032, IMG submission 184254) | Marine viral communities from the Global Malaspina Expedition - Malaspina viral metaG Antarct_66 (SPAdes) (version 2) | ecosystem: Environmental > Aquatic > Marine > Oceanic | place: West... | reverse complement strand
CATCGCCCCAGTCCATAGCCAATCCTTTACCAAGAACTGCGCGAGACATATTTCCCCAATAATTATCAGCCATTACTTATTCTCCACTGTTTTATCTCTGGTCGCATAGCTACCATCTCTGATCTTTAAAAGTTTAGCCTTGTTCCTGTCTCGCTCACGTATCATCATTTGAAGAGCTTGATCAATAATCTCTCTACGAGCTTTAAGGCTCATAGAGTTTAGACCTTGCAAATCTAAGTTAGCTGCACGCTCTCCGTCTGATATGTTGCCTCCAAATGTAGCCTTTAGAGTTGCTAGTGCGCCTTTAGATAACACATTCATAAGTTTTTCAGTGGCTACATACTTTGGATCACTAGGATTCGTTTTGCCTTTAAGGTACATAGCTATACTGTCACCAAAACTACTAGTGTATGAATTCTCATTAAGCTCAAGAGCCTGTTCTAGAAGCGCAATAGCACTATTTTGACCTACGATATACTTGTCAGTCTCAACAGACAGATCTAGCTCAGGCGTAGTTAATCTATTGGCTTGGTCTGAAAGAGTCTTAATCTCTAGATCTTTTCTAGCTTGTTCTCTTTCGTAATAGTCTGTTACATACTTAATGTAGTCTTCGTCACCTCTTTTGTATCCCAAGTCAGAGGCAGCTTTTGCTGCTACAGTTTGAGGAAGACTTTTCTTATTGTCTGATTCCCATTGACGCTTTTCTTGTTCTGAAAGAATGTCATACGCTCTTTCTTGAGCTAATAACATTCTTTCGTTTTCTGTTGTTAAGAACAGCTCTTGAAGATTCCTGTTATAGTTTCGCTCATCTGTCTGCAGTAATGTGGCTGTAGCAAGCTGCTCTTTAAGAAGATCCATACCAAATCTAGAGTTCTCCAGAAGAAGTTGATTTCCTGTGCTTTGTGCAGCCCTACGCTCTGCTTCTATATCACCCAAAGCTCCACTGACATTGCTAAGCCCATCAAAGAAATTGCCAGACTGCGTAGGCTTGCCTAACGCTGCTGCAATTCGGAACCACTTTTCTGACTCTGATGGACCCTTGCTTTCTTGTCCTGCTAGATTGGCCATAGCCTGCTGATACGCACCTACGCTCGTATTATATTCTTGACCTAAAGATTCTATTCCTGCGTCTTGGCTTGTTTTTTGGCTGTTCTGGAGCATTTTTCGCATGGCTATAACATTAGGCGACATGGCTTGTGTTGGCAACGTAGCCTCTTCAATTAAGGCGTCCATGTCCAGAGGATCGCCCTCTAAAGTTGTATCAGGAGCTATTAAAGTTTCTTCTTCAACCTCAAACTCTCCACCAGGACCACGAGAACCACGAAGACCACCTTGAGCGTAGCCTTTAATATAGCCGCCGCGTGCCAATCCAGTCCTATATCCAGATTTAGCACCTGTGTTAGCAGAGTTGGTGTATTTATTAACTGTATTAGTGTTGTTATCAGATTTATTGTTATCTCCTCTATCGTAAGAATCTTGATCATATATTAAGGACATAAGTGCCTCTTCATTGCCTAAACCACCGACTGTACTAAGAGTATTACCCATACCACTATTAATATTTGAACCCGTTATATTTGCCAATGCTGACCCAGGTGAAGTAACTGCTGTAGACGGCATCATTCCTACTGGGGTGGCTGCTGGATTTACATAACTAGAATCAGTAATGTTGCTAGAAACAAGACTGTTGTCATTGTTATTGTTAAAAAGGTTACCCAAGCCAGCGTTTAAATCGTTTACAAATCCTTGACGATATTTTTCTGCGCCTTTGAATACATTCATTAGATCGTTATCATAGTCTTCTAAAGTAAACTCGCCACCTGGGCCGCGATTTGTAAGACCTGCAAGGCGAACATCATTATTATCTGAAATAAATTGATTATATGTATCAAGTTGATTCGCATCATCAGCGCCATTGCCTCCTCCACCGCCATTACCACCACCGTTGCCGCTACCATTGCCACTATTGTATTTTGGCTCACCACCTTGTTGCTCAACCCAATCTAAGTCGGCAACGATTTTATCCCACGATTTACCAGTAGAGGAGTCACGCATGTTGTCCAATAATGCTTGGCTATAATAGTCTAATCCGGGAGCGCCAATATCTCGCCCCAGATTCTCCAAATACTGATTGTTTAATTGAGATTTTATATAAGCGGGGTTTATACCGTAACCTCCAGTCATTACCATAACCTTTTCCCCTGTAATGGGGTTTGTATGCTCAACCGCAGCTTGAGTAACGGCTTGTCCTTCACCCGCTTGAAAAGTAAGCCAATCAGGAATTTGATTTGTACGCGGCGGTACTGGTGGCATAACTGACGTATCGCCAATAAGAGTTATCTCAGGTATCACAGCTGCATTAGCTGCCTCCAAAGCTGCTAATCCTGAAGCACTGAGCACATTAACGCCAGAGGTTAAGTCTAATCCACCTGTGTCAGCTCCTGAGTCAACGACATTATCAGGTATCACATCGACTGGCGCATGGGCCACTGGAGTACCCATGCCGCCACCGTAAACTGGAGCACCTAGGTAATTACCGTAGTAATTACCCATTTGGTTCATCATGTACTGGTTGCCAGTGTTGTTAATACCTCGGTCAATCATTTCCTGATCGGCATTTCTGATGAACTGATTACGCTCGGCATCGTTTACTTGTCGATTCTCGTCATCGTAGAGTCTTTGCCTTTGTTCAGGAGTAGGTCCATAGCCAATCGCAGCTGGATACTCCATGTTGTTATTCTCATTCTCTCGGCCCAAATACTTTTCATACATTTCATTTACAGTATTGGGCGCTACGCGCTTAGACCCAGCAAACTGCTTATTGGCGTACATTGGAGCGCCCTGCAGACGCTGATCGTATTGTGCAGAGTAATTGTCGTAAGCCGCCCGGTCTGATGCAGAGTTGGCCTTCTGTGCGTTATAAGCAGCAAGCTGGGCTTCTTCTGTGATCGCCTCTTTAGCAGCGTTTTTTGCATCTGCGTTATAGGCAAATGTCTCACCAGGATTTGTGGCGCCTGCATATCCAAGCTTAGCCGCCGAACCTACGCCGTACTGTTTCTTTAATTTATTTAGATTAAAGCCCATGTCAAACTCCTATTATTCTGGATTCAAGCCTTTATACGTTGCAAAGCCAGAGGCCAATTGCGACAGAGGTGAATTATTGTAAGTTGCGCCAGTCGTGCTGCCAGAAACAGTTTGCCTTTTGTCTGTAATTGGAGCCATTCCACGAACTTGTGTACCGAGCCAATCCATCTGCTGCTGTGGGTAGAGCTGCTGGTTCATGAATTCTCTCTCTGCAGCTGACAATTCTGTTTGAAGCTGCATTTGTTCTGCTTTTCCTGCGGCTTCAAGAGCGGCGAGATCTTTGTAATTAGCATCTTGAGACGTTGTGGCCATATTAGCCATACTAGTCAATGCGCCCATCTGGCGTTGCAGGTCTTGAGCTTCGGCTTGCTGAACTTGCGAAGCTGCATTTAAGCCAAATTGCTGCTGACTTTGACCAGCTCCAGTACGTGCCTGAGCTAAGTTTCCAAGCTGAGACATTTGTTGTCCAGTCAGCTGACCAGTGGTTGATCCCAAGCTGGCAAGCTGAGACGCCTGCTGCCCAGTTAGCTGACCCATAGTTTGACCTAACTGAGCTTGACGATTTGCGTCTTGACCCATCATCTGACCCGCTGTGGAGGCTGCTTGCATCTGACGACTTGCATCTTGACCAGTCAGCTGTCCAGCTGTGGAAGCTGCTTGCATCTGACGACTTGCATCTTGCCCAGTTAACTGGCCCATGGTAGAGGCAACCTGAGCCTGTCGAGCAGCATCTGCACCAGTAAGCTGGCCTGCTTGCTGGCCTAAATTAGCGTACTGAGAAGCGCCCTGCAGCGTGCGACCTAAATCGGCGCCGGAAATGCTTCCTACCGTTCCGGCAAGACTAGCCTGTCGAGCCTTGTCAGCTGCTGAGGCTTGCATAGCCTGAGCGTAACCTTGCTGCATCATGGGGGCTTGCTGCCTTAGCACAGCCTCTTGCGTGTCTCTTAGAGCCCTAGATCCAAATTCACCCATGCCTCGACTGCCAAATTGTCCGGCTCTTATAAAAGAGTCAGAAACGCCAGGAAGCAAGTTCTCGGTCAAATTTCTAGTGCCTTGCTGTGCCAGCGCATCCATGACATTGGTCTGATACGGATTCATGTACTGATCAATGTTTGATACTGAAGACTGAGATGCTTGCTGTAAATAAGGATTAGCAGCATTCAAAGCCTTGTCGGCTAATGCTTGAGCGGTAGTGCTTTGCGATTGATTCATGTACGGATTGGCAGCGTTCATACCACTAGCTCCAGCTGCTTGCTGAAGAAGAGGATTAGCTGCGTTAAATCCGCTAGCTGAAACTCCAGCCTGCAAATATGGATTAGCCGCGTTAAAGCCGCTAGCCGCTGTTCCAGCCTGAAGATACGGGTTAGACGCATCAGACGCGCTCATACCTGCCGCTTTAGTTAAGTAGGGAGATGCTGAGCCGACAATATTATTTGCATTGGTCTGAGCCTGATTTAGCAAGGGCTGAGCAGAGCCAAGAATATCTAAGTTTCCGGCTTGAGTAAAAAGATTTTGCCCTGCGTTTAGATTCTGACCAACCAGATCGTCTCTTAAATAATTAGCTTGAGCAGTGCCCAACGCTCCAGCAGTTCCTGCTGTAGACATGCCTTCCATGCCAGTTTGAGCTTTACCGAAATTTTCTTTATAAGCTCCTTGTGCGTTCTGAATACCAGTGTAGGCTTGCTGTTGCAGTGGAGATAATTCAGCAACAGTAGGCAATGCATACGCCTCATAAGGTTTATTAGCTATGTTTGTAGCCCAATTTACTTGGTTGTAAATCGCATCCTGCATCCACTCTGGCGTTTCACTGGTGCTGGCGCTATAAGATGTTGCACTTTGAGGGTTTCCTTCAAAAATACTACCCATTTGATGCTCCTTTTAAATACTGTAATGGGGATTTAGCGTTAGGGCTAAACTTTCCTTTAGCTAAGACTTTGCCTTTGTGAGATCGGATATTTTCTCTCATTGTATCAAGTGCCGCTGCACCTGCTTTGCTAGAGCCATCGCCCAGCATAGCAACAGTCTCTGCATCAACTACAAACTCGCCATCGGACAAATAAGCTGGTATTTCATCAGATCTACCTGTACCTCCACCTCTTACATAGCGAGATGCTTGGCTTAACGGACCGCCTTGATTCATACGCATCGGACCGCCTCGATAGTAACCGTTAAAACCATCGCCCGTAGACTGCATATTATACTGTCCAGAAGTCATATTGTTAAAATTCCCCGCCATATACTCCGTCAAAGACATATTAGCTCGGTTGGCGTCAGCCCGAATGGCATCCCAGTCCCAAGACTGAAGAGGTCTATTAAAGTATTCTTTTTGCTGTGGAGACATTTCCTCAATAGCCATACTAACATCTTCAGGAGCTTCTATGGCTCCAGCGGCCAAAATTCCTAAGCCAGTAGTCCTTAAAGGATCTTCTTTCAAGTAGTCCATAGCGTTGGCAAGGAATCCCTGCTCAGGCAAAGCCGGGCTATTACCAGCAGTTCCTAACCTGTAGGGCTCTGCAGCAACATTTGGAGAGCTCATTATTCCGGCAGTAAAGTCTTCTCCAAGAGGAGACTGGGCGCTCGAAGCAGCAGCAAATGTGTCTGGCGTATTAGGAATGCCGTTTGTGTAAGCTTGACCGTCATAGTAGCCAGTGATTTTGTCTCCACTAATCTTGTTGACTAAAGGACCGACGCTGTCATTGCCTTGCATTCTAAACTGGAATCCTACGTCTTTATTGCCGCTGTAATCTTTACGGCCAGCAAATGTGTTTTTCTCGTCTTTTAATCCACTAACAACAGACTCAGCTGGCTTAGGACCAGACAACAAAGACTTTCCTGCGGTAAAGAGACCCGCTGTCGCTCCGCCAACAACAGCTTCTTTAGGCTTGTAGCCTGCAGTGAGCATGTTACCAGTTTGATCAACGCCAGTTTGAAATGCATTAGCTAGTGTTGACTGAGGTCCGGCGCTAGAGCCTGTTCCTGCAAAGTTTTTGAGAAGCTGTCCACCTGCGCCTTGTAACGCACCTTGAGCAAAACCCTCTCCTGAAATAGCTCCTGCTGCACCGCCGACTAAACCGCTTCCCAGCGTTGCTATTGCTCCTGGTGATGTTAATCCTAAACCAAGACCTTTATTAACAGCTTGACCTGCTGCACCACCAACGCCTCCAGAAATACCACCCATTACTGCAGCACGTAAAGGGTCTCCACCAGTCAGTGCTGCTGTACCTGCGCCAAGAACTGCGTTGCCTGCAACTGCCGAACCTATAGCGCTCGTAAAGCCCATAGCCTCACCAATACCCGTCGCTAGCGGACCACCAAAAACCATCAGAGCAACAGGAAGAACCGTCTTGAATATCTTTTTTAAACTTTTATATTCTACTAATCCAGTGTTTGGGTTTGTCGTGCCTTGGCCACCCATCCTTCGTAACACTTCAGCTTCACGAGGATTGATGTGAGCTAACATACTGTCGCCGCCTTGACCTTGATTAGCTAAATGTCTTCCAGCGACCATTAGACCGCCACGGGCAAAACCTTGAGCCATGCCTCGATCTTGAAGACCGTAAAGGGCAAGCAAAATAGAGATAATAAATACAGGGTCAAACTCAGGAGGCGCATCGCCTTCATCAATTAAGCCGTCTTCAATAGCCGCTTGAACCATTTCAGCGTACATTTCAGGATTCTGAAGAGCCGCTTCAAGCATCTCAATCGCTTCGTCTAAGTCCTCTGGGACCATAGCTGTGCGAGACAGACGCTCCTCTATGACATCAATGCCTTGACTGAACTCTGGACTCTGACTAGCGAACTCTATAATTTGTTCCCGCATTTATTTAACTCCTACACCAGTCGTGTTTTCTGTATTCATTATTAAGAAAGCCATAAATAAACATGTCTTCATCGTCATCGTATGCTTTTCTCATTGTCCCTTCTTTTAGAAATCCCAAATGCTCGCAGAATTTCTGAGAATCTGTATTACTGGCAGCAACCAATGCTGTGGTCCTAACTGCTTTGAGTTCATCAAAAACCATTTTAAATAAGCCGTTAAACATTTTAATAGTCGCCTTTGGCGTCCATTGACAAGTGGCGGCAATGTTTATGTCTATATTTCTTTTAGTAAAATTTGTTAGCAAAATAACACACGTAAATTCGCCAGCATCATCAACAGCCGATAACGCTCTAAAAACACTAGGAGCGCTCTTAATTCCTAAGTATTTTCTTGCCCATTTTTCTGCCATTTCTTCGTCTTGATAGCCAATATATTTCATAATGTTGTTTGAACAAACCTCTCTGCCCAGTCTCTCCATTCGGTAACAGCGTAGCTGTACGGGTCTGGAAAGTCCTCTACTAAGTTAGTTGCCCTGACATATTGCATAGCCCAGTCTTGCCACTGAGTGACATCATCTAACGGCTGGAAAACCCCATACGCATCAAAGTCAATGATTAGAGAATCAGCCCAATCTTTTAGCTCGATTCCCACAGGTAGCGTTACGCTTATGCTCATCCTAGATCAGTCCCATCGCCACTATCAAAGTGCGCGATGATCTGACCCATCTGGTAATCGCCGTATAAAGCATTACTTTCAAACTTAACTCTAAGCTCTCTTCTCTGCTCTTTTAGCATAACTATCTGCTGATAAGGTTCAGAGGCCGACTCAGGAAACTCAAATGTTGTACTGATAACTTCTGGTGCTCGTGCGTTGGCTCTTCCCGTTATATTAACAGTCATCGGACCGCTTTGCACAAAGTCCGGCTCAATCGTTGTGCAGCGTAAATATCTATTATTTCCAGTAACTAGGGTAGATAAGTCAGCTGTCTCAAAGTTAGACTTAATGGGTCTTACTGATGGGCCATCATACTCATCAGACTTAAACTCATGACGCCAAACTTTATAGCCGCCGCCATCATTTTTAACGCCTGTGAGAACTGGGGCAGCAAATGAGTTGTTAAAGTGTCCAGCAGACCTTCCATCGTTAGGGAGCTCAGTATCATACCAAGTCTGCTCTCGCACGTTATACACGACAGCGTGGGTGCATTCTGTCGCTGTTCCGCGAGGATAACACCACCAAATCTCGCCGTATTTTGGCACTTGAAAACAGAATGTTTTGCTTTGCTCGTTGACGTTAATGCCGTCAAAAAAGTAATTAAGATTCATGCTGTTTGGTACTTCGCGCACTACACCGTTAAACATGTAGAATCTATCTACGCCAGCCCAGTAAAATACTCCATCGTAATCTACCACGCAGAACTGAGACATAATTGAAGTGCCGGTCGCAATAATGTCAAACTGGAATACTGTTGATCCGCCTGTAAAAGTAGCCCTTAATACCGCGTCAAACGCCCAAAATATTCCTGCAGGGGCCGTTCCAGATCCCGCTCTCATTGGTAGACCCTTGATGATCTTTTGCCCCCAGACGCGAGCTAGGCCGCTACCTGAACCAGTTAAATCCGTTGGCTCTCCAGGAACTGACCAGCCAATAATGCCATCAGTACCATAATAAAATAAGTAAGGATGAAGACTAACAATTCCGCCAGTCACATTAGCGTTTGGAGGAAGTGGTATGCTTTTCAAATCGCCAGTTCCTAAGACTTCTCCAAAGAATATTTGACCATCCTGATCATTGCACACACAAGTACCATTTGGTGCCACTGAGGCTATTAAATAGTTTTGATTAGTAGATGAGGCATATTGGACATCAAACATCCAATAGTTGAAAGGATTTGCTAGCAGAGGATCAGATCCGTAGTCGAATTTCACTAAAGTAGACGTAAGCGTGGTTAATGTGTTGGTAATGATAAATCCATTAACCTGATCACCTGTGGTAACTGAAGTAATGGTGATTACAGCACCTACCGCAGCAGCAGTATAGTTAGGCGTGGAGGTAAATGCGGTGATATTTGAGGCAACATCTGTTGCTGTTTGATTTAATGTACTGTTAAAGGCCACAGCTCCAGACATAATGTCAACGCCATTGACAGCAATCATACTTACTGATCCGCTAGCGCCAGCCAAAGTTACAGTTCCATATGCGCCTACAGCAACAGGTGTTCTGTCGGTAATAACTGAACTGTTACTTGTAGCGTCTAGCGTAAATCGCTCTAATTTATTTGCGCTGCCCGAATGACAGTAGACGTATAGCATCTGCGTAAACGTAGAAAATCCACGGCTTATTTCTTGTAATAATTTCTGAGTAGTTTTGTATCCACCCATTTTGCGAGGAAGCCCTCTTTGCCAGCGCACCCACTGACCATCCGTATAATTATCACCCTCAAACTTGGTTCCATCTCTTTTGATTCCTGGAGATGATTTTAATACAGCTGTTTGAATAGGCATATTAGTAAGTGCCTCCGTCTGCTGGTCCAATCGCGGTCCATGCAGTCCGTTGATTTACAGACTCAAATATAGCGATACCTGTAGATTTACCGCCCAAATTTATTAATGCAGCTCCTGCGGAGGTGGCTCCAGTACCGCCATTGGCGATAGAAATAGGTACGCCAATAGTTGCAGTGTCAGCATCTAAGATCACACTACCATCGCAATAAAATATACCGCGCTCATTGGTGCTCAAAGTAACACCTGTGGTTCCGCTAACTTTTACTGTGAATGTATGTGACCCAGTAGTTCGATTATCAATCCAATACTGTTGAACAGTTGCAGGTATAATAATGTTTCTAGCGCCTGTGAGCGCTCCAGTGAATCGATAAGCAACTCTATTTAGCTGGGCTCCAGACAACACAAAGTTGCCCGATCCGGGCACATCAATTACTGTGTAATCAAATGCGAAAGTCGCTGATTTACCAAATCCTATAGTGTAGAAATTAGTACCATCAGAAGCAACTATTGCTGACTCTCCAGGCTGAAAAGGAAGCGGAGACGTACCATCAATCTGAACACTGCCTGTTGGCGTTACCGCAACTTGGCCTGATCCTGAATTACGCAGATAGAGAAACCAATTATCGCCAACAATAGTAGGGTCTGGTAGTGTCAAAACACCTCCAGCTCCAGTCCAGTTGTACATCCTTGCTCGATCATTATCGCCAGCAGTATAGTTCGAGTTAAATGCTGTAATAGGTACTGACTGAGATAAAACAGTGCCAACAGCAACAATGCCTGTGCCAGCCAATGCCGAGGCGTTCGCGCTCGATGTGGTGGCTCCATACTGCAGGATTTGCCAAGTGCCGTTTACGCTAGTATTACTAGTTAAGTAAACTTGCCAAATTTGTCCCGCAGCGATTGTACCGACTTGAACACCGCCAGCGTTTAAAACCGTAAATGTATGGCTACCTTTATTGTTAAATAATATCGTATTACCCGTACCACTTTTAGTGGCGTCAGGTAGGGTAATGTTAAAGTTTATCGCAGATGGGGTAACATCCATGATTCTAGTGGCTAAATTGACGTTTGTAGACGTTTCTTCTGGCCAGCTCAGCACAATGCTGGCAGTTAAAGCAACAGCACTATAGCTGATTTCACTTGGATAAATGTTGGCACCGCCAAACACATCTGTATAACTAGGCATTATGCTTCACTCCTGTTTGCTGATCGGTCCATGATCTTAGCCAGATCTTCGCCGTTTAGTGCTTGTGCAGCCCGGTCGTACATACCAGTCCACATCGGAACGCGCTCGTCATTCTTCAGGAATGGAGTCGCCTCTAACAATGAAGCATATAATAGTACATCTGGCGCGTATTCTGTTAGCCAATTGGTCTGTAAATCGTCGCCTAACAGGGCAGGTTGTTCATAGTATAATATTTCCATGGTACTTGCAGCAGCAGGAGTGGGTACAATTAGCCAATGATGGTAGTCATAATCGGCATAAAACTCAGGAGTGCCCGTTTCGGACTCATCTGGCCAGTAATTACGGCAATACTCGTAAGACCGGGAAAACAATGAAGTGCCCGCAATGTTCATAGAAGTGGTATCTCGCCACCTATCGGGCTTCAAATACGTTGAAACGCCCGCTGATAAGGGTAAATTCACCGCCCGTATGAATCCTTCTATTTTTAGCTCACGAGCAATTCGGCGCTCTCCCAGCGTAATTAAGCGTGGAAGCTGGTCAAATACGATCTGATCACTCGCTTCGGTAAATCCTCGCTCTAGGTAGCGGCGAAGGTCCACCAAGAGGCTGTCATAGGTCATCGTGTAGCTCATATTATTTCTCTCTACTAACAGCTTTTACTTTTTCTACGGTACGCATGGCACCTAATCCTAACATACCCATGAGCACTGGCATCATCTCAGCCAGCTCTATCATGGGTATCGAAATATCTTTACCTGCAAGCTCCAAGCCCATATTAGCAAATGGGATGATGAGGAAATTACCCGCCATCCCCAGCGCACATATCCAGCCAATCGCTGGTCTCCAGCCTGCCACAAACATACTGTGGTGGGCGGCTTCGACCTTATTAACCTCAATCTGGGCCATGGCCTCCCTGCTCGCCATAGTCGCAATTTCATGGGCTAACCGCTCACGCAGATCTTTATCAGGTATTACCTTGTCAAGAATAGCGGAAACTGGCCCGATTAACGCACTTATTGCAGCTAGCATAGCAACCTCTTAAAAGTTAGTTAAGGCGTAGCAGGTCAATGTGATTTATTCAGCTACCCACTCGCCTGTTTGGTCGTTAAAAATATAGCCTGTTTCAGCGGGTTTTGTAGCAATCTTCCACGCTAACTTATCCTCATTAGTCATGTCTACAATATGCCATACGTCTTTAAAACCATCATCAGTTGCTGCATATTCACAACCACTCCCTTCGTGACCATAGGAGGCATCGAACTTTTTATACACACCTAATATAGGGGCGTCAATCCGCACAAAGGGAACCCAGTCAGGGGGGATTAACCCAAATACTTGGATGAGATTACTCTCGTAGGC
>Ga0208032_1001129_pt1 | contig 11965 bp, 9 predicted proteins | sample MalvirAntarct_66_FD_184254 | JGI IMG/M metagenome (GOLD analysis project Ga0208032, IMG submission 184254) | Marine viral communities from the Global Malaspina Expedition - Malaspina viral metaG Antarct_66 (SPAdes) (version 2) | ecosystem: Environmental > Aquatic > Marine > Oceanic | place: West... | reverse complement strand
TCCGCCTATTGGGCCAGCCGCCCCTATCGCGGGACCGAACAGCATCTGGGCGCCGCCTGCGAGGCCTTGGCCGAATATCTTATCAAGGACGATCGCAATGGCGTGTTTCGCCGGCTGGCATCGCGCTTGCGCGTCGATGCGTTGAAGCTGCACCGATTGTTCGAGCTGGTGCCCGACGATGATCCGCATCCCGAACGCGAAAGCGTGCGCCGGGCAATCGGCGTGCTCCAGGCCGTGCGCCTGGCGCTGTTGCAGCACATGTTCCTCAAGGCGATCTCGGTTCCGGCATTCAGCCGTGCCAACGACATCAGCCGGACCGATGTGCTGGAAATGGTCTTCACCCTGCGCATCGACGATGCGCTTGCCCAATTGCGCCGCGCCTTTCCGACCAGCTTCCCGCGCAAGGACGATTTCGCGCTCAACGAGCCGGGCGAATATCCGCGCGGCGAGGGCGAAGGTTATGCCGCGATCCGGCGCGATCACATCGATCCGATCGAACAGGCCTACGAACTGTGCCTGCGAATTTCGACTGCCATCGCGAACGAGTTCGGCGCGCACGGCTGATTGAATTCGCTGCGGTTCGCGCGCATTGTCCTGCCCTGTCAGCTGGGGGGAGGACGAATCGATGGGCAATTTCCTGTGGGGTGTGGCCGCCGGGGTGCTGGGCGTTGCGGCGCTCGCCTTTTTCGCGTTCACGATGTTTCGGCGCGGGCCGCTGACGTTCCAGATCGACGGGTTTTACACCCACGTTGCCGATGGCGATGTCGGCCCCCTGATCCGCGACGTGCAGGCGGACGTCCCCGATGCCGCGGTGTGCAGGCTCGACGACCGCATGTCCTGTTCGATCCGCGACGCGGTGCAATGCCACAATGAAGCCGGCCGCCCCGATTGCGACGTGCTGCTGCTGTCGGGCGGCGGCCAGTGGGGCGCCTTCGGTGCGGGGCTGTTCGACACGCTCAGTCGCAACAGCGGCAACGAACTCGCCCTTGGTGGCGTGGGCGTCATCACCGGCATTTCCACCGGCTCGTTGCAGGCGCTGATGCTGATGGTCGCGCTCGATCCGAAGCAGACCCCGGATATGCGCCGCTTCGCGCTCGACCGGCTCGTCTGGGGTTACGCGCCGGAGCGGGAAAGCGATGTGGTTAGGCGCACCGGGCTGATCGGCGTTCCGCTGTTCGGTTCGGCGGCAGGCACGCGGCGGCTGCGCCAGCGCATCATCGAAGCGCTCATGCCGGGCGGCGACGAACGGCTGATCGAGGCGATCGGGCAATCCAGCATCGAGGCTTTCGCCGGCTTCGTCGAAGCCGAGCGCGGGGTGTTCCGCTATGCCGATATCAAGGAATTGGTGAATGCCGCCCCCACGGCCGCGGCGGCAGCGGAAGCGCTGGCGGCGGCGACCATGGCCTCCTCCGCCATGCCGGTGTTCCACCAGCAGCTGCGCGTCGCGGGAAGCGATGGCGAAGCGCTGGCGCTCTACGATGGCGGGGTGCGCCGTTCGGTCTTCTTCGACCGCGCGATGGCGGCGGTCGACCGGGAAGTGCGCGAACAGATGAAGGGCCATGCGCTGGCCAAGATGGCGGGCGGTGCGACGCAGGCCGCGATCGCGCAGGATTACGAAGATACTGCGCCCACGGTCTATGTCGTGCGCAATGGCCCCACCGTGCGCAAGCGCGATGCCGCTTTCAACACCAGCTCTGGTCCGCTCAAGAACGGCCAGCGCGGGTACGATCTGCTGGTCAATGAAAGCGAGATCGGGGCCATTGCGGGCCTGCGCCTGAACAATCCCTACGGACGGATCATGCTGACCAGCGCCGACCGCTACGACACTTTCCCCAGCGACGTGGGCGAGAATTTCAAGGACGACGAAATGTTCAAGCCCGCCTTCATGGCGCGGCTTCGCGACCTCGGCCGGCACAAGGCCGAACGCCCCGAAGGGCCCTGGTGGCCCCTCAGCAGGATCGAACAGGTCTGAGAGAAATCTTTCGGGACTGTTGGTGCGGTCGAGAAGACTCGAACTTCCACGGCCTTGCGGCCACAACGACCTCAACGTTGCGCGTCTACCAGTTCCGCCACGACCGCACACAGTCTGCATCGGAGGCCCATCACAAGGACGGCCCCCGCCGGTAGGAGCGCGCCACTAGCAGCGAGGCTGCGCTGCCGCAAGCACCTTTATCGCATGGTAGCGCCGGTTAGCGCGGAGCCCAGCCGATATCCGCGAACACCGCCGATTTCGGCACATCGGTGACCGCTTCGTTGATCGTTAGTTCTTCGCCCGGGGCCAGCGTCGATTGCGGCGGCTGGACCACCCAGCTGTACACCTGCCGTTCGCGCTGGTCGCGCAGCACGATCAGGATCGGCGGGATCGGGCGGGATTCGCGCGCGGTATTGGTGACGATGATGCGCGCGCCGAAGAATTCGGTCCCGTTGGGCAGCGTGCGGCGTTCCTGTTCCTCCACCGGGAAGGCGAGTTCCATATCGGGTTCGGCAACACCGAATAGCGGGCGCGAAACCGGTACCCATTCGGGCAGGCCGACGTAATTGACCGCGGCAATCGTGGCGAGCGCGATGGCGGCGAAGATCGCCGCTGCCCAGGTCCACAGCTTGGCGATGTTGCGCCGCGGGCGGAACGGGGGCGCGTGCTCGAACCGCGAGGGCCCTTCATCGATTTCGGCGGCAGGCGCGGGGGGCAGGTCATCCTGCACTTCGCCATAGGGCGGGGCGGTTTCGTCGAAATCGGGACCATCTGCCGGCACGGGCCGGTCCGGGGTTTCGGCAAAGGTGAACCCGGGTTTCGCTGCCGGATCCGGCTGTTCCTGCGTATCTGGCGCGCTCGCTGCGGGTGGGGGCGGCGGCGGAGCGGGTGCAGCCGCCGGTACCGGTCGCGAGACGGGCGCCATGTCGCCGGGCGTCAGCCGGTCCGCGTCGGGCCCGTCCTGGAACCAGCTGTGCTTGCATTTGGCGCAGCGGACGGTGCGTCCGTCGATCCCGATCGCACTGTCGGGCACGACATAGCGCGTGGAGCAAGCTGGGCAGGCGATAATCATGGTGACCCAAGGCTTAGGCCGGTGCGCGAATCCCGACAAGCGACTGTACTGTTCGCAAACCCCCATGGGCGCTTTTTTCCACATGCAAGCGCGGTTATAGGCTGTGCCCGACGATGATGGGCGCCTTTTTCTTCTCGATCGACCGGGCTGCGCGATGAGCGTGGCCGAGCAGGAGATCGTCAGCTTCGACAATGTCGGATTGCGTTACGGTACCGACCGCGAAATTCTGTCCAACGTGTCCTTCACGCTGTTTCCCGGGCGGTTCTATTTCCTCACCGGTGCAAGTGGTGCGGGCAAGACGTCCTTGCTGAGGCTGCTTTATCTTGCGCAGCGGCCTTCGCGCGGGGCGATCCGCATGTTCGGCACCGATGTGATCACCCTGCCCCGCGAACGGCTGCCCGCCTATCGCCGCCGCATGGGCGTGGTCTTTCAGGACTTCCGCCTGGTCGACCACCTTTCCGCCTTCGACAACGTCGCCTTGCCCTTGCGCGTCTCGGGCGTGCGCGAGGCCGATTTGCAGGGCCCGGTGGCCGACATGCTCGAATGGGTCGGCTTGGCGCATCGCGCCGATGCCCGCCCCGCAACCCTGTCGGGCGGGGAACAGCAGCGCGTGGCGATCGCGCGGGCGGTCATCGGCCGGCCCGACATGCTGGTGGCGGACGAGCCGACCGGCAACGTCGATCCCGAAATGGCGCTCAAGCTGATCCGCCTGTTCGAAGCGCTCAACCGCCTTGGCACCACGGTGGTGGTGGCAACGCATGACGTGCACTTGCTGAGCAAGGTGCCCGATTCGCTGATCATGCGTCTGGACAAGGGGGTGCTGTCGGACCCTACCGGCGCATTACGCTATCCCCCGCGCCGGATCGGGGCGGGGGAATGAAGAAGCCTCCCGTTCTTGCCGGTGCTGCCGAGCGCGGACTGTCACCTTTTCGCGGACGCCGCGCCGCGCATCTCTTGCCCCAGGCGCGGCTGGGTGGGCCGATGCCGTGGGTGATCGCCATCATGGTTGCCCTTACGGTGCTTGCCGCAGGTGGCGGACTTGCGCTCGCCAATCTCGCCGATCGGGCGCGCGGCGAACTGGCGGGCAGCGCAACCGTGCAGATCGTCGATCCCGACCCGCAATCGCGCTCGCAGCAAGCCGATGCAGCGGCCACCCTGCTGGTCCAGGACCCCGCGGTCGCCGGGCTGGCGATCGTCCCGCCCGAAAGCGTTGCGGATTTGCTCGAACCGTGGCTGGGCACTGACGATCCGGAACAGGCGGTGCCGCTGCCCGCGCTGATCGACCTGCGGCTGCGGGACGGCGCCGATGCCGCCACGCTGGACCGGCTGCGCAGCCTGCTGGCGGATGCGGCACCCGCTGCCCGGATCGATGCGCAGGCGCAGTGGCTGGCGCCGGTCCTCGATGCCCTGTCGGCGCTAGGATGGATGGCGTTCGGACTGATCGGCCTGCTTGCCTTCACCAGCGCGGCGGCCGTGTGGCTGGCCGCCCGCAATGCGCTGGGGGGCAATCGCGACACGATCGAGATCGTGCACCTGCTGGGCGGCAGCGACGCGCAGATCGCGCGGATATTCCAACGTTCGATCCTGGCCGATGCCGTGATCGGCGGCGCGCTGGGTCTGGTAATCGGGATGGCCGCCGTGTGGCTGATGGGGGCACAGTTCGCCGCGCTCGATTCGGGCCTCGTATCCAGCGGGGGGCTACAGGGCCGCGATTGGCTGGTCTTGGCCCTTGTCCCCGTGGGGGCGGTTGCTCTAGCGGTGCTGACAGCACGGTTTACCGTGCTCGCTTCGCTCAGGAAAATGCTGTGATCCTCCGCCTCTTCGCTGCAGCTGTGCTGGTCTATGCGTTCGGCTTCCTTGCCTTTGCCGTCTCGCTGCCCAAGCCGGTGAGTGGGCAGCGCACCGATGCCGTTATCGTGCTGACCGGCGGTCCGGGCCGCATCGCTCGCGGGCTGGAAGTGGTCGACGAGGGGCTGGCCGAGCAGATGTTCGTTTCCGGCGTCGATCCCGAAGTGACCCCGGCCGAATTCGCCAGCGAATTCGACGTTCCGCGCCGGACAATGGAATGCTGCGTCAAGCTCGGTTATCTCGCCGTCGATACGCGCAGCAATGCGGGCGAGGCCGCGCAGTGGCTCAAGGAACACGATTATACGAGCGTGCGCCTGGTAACCACCGACTGGCACATGGCGCGGGCCGCCTCCGAATTCGCCGGCACGCTGCCGCCGCAGATCGATGTGCTGAAGGACGCAGTGCCCTCGCATCCGAACCTGCCGACGCTGTTCCTCGAATACAACAAGCTGCTCGCCGCGGCGATTTCGCAAGGTCTGCCAGACTGATCCGCCTATGCGATTGTTGCGTAACCTTGCCTTCTACTTCGCTTTCTATCTGGGGAGCCTGCTGATTACCTCGGCATCGCTGGCGGTTCTACCGTTCAGCGTGGAAGCGTTCCGCCGGCAGGTGCGCAACTGGTCGCAGTGGCAACGCTGGTGCCTCACGCATCTGCTCGGCTGCGAGATCGTGCTCGAAGGCGGGCCGCTGGCCGAACCGGTGCTCTATGCGATGAAGCACGAAAGCTTTTTCGAGGCGATCGATACGCCCGCACTGTTCGATTGCCCCAGCGTCTTCGCCAAGCAGGAATTGTTCAGCATCCCGTTGTGGGGGCGCGCGGCAGCGGCGTTCGGGCTGGTGCCGGTGGAACGCAATGCCGGGGCCCGCGCGCTGATGACCATGATCCGTTCGGCCAAGGCGCTCGCGGCGGATGGGCGTCCCCTGGTGATTTTCCCCGAAGGGACGCGGGTGCCGCATGGCGAAAAGCGTGAACTGCAATCCGGCTTTGCCGGCCTGTACAAGATGCTCGGCCTGCCGGTAGTCCCGGTCGCGGTGGACAGCGGGCCGGTCTATCACCGGCTCTACAAGCAACCCGGACGGATCACTTATCGCTTCGCCGAACCGATCCCGCCGGGCCTGCCCCGGGCCGAGGTGGAAACCAGGGTGCGCGAGGCGATCAACACGCTGAATCCCTGAGGACGCCACCCGGCGCAACGTTATCGATCTTGCGAAAAAGGCACGCCGTGCAGTCATTTATGGCGCTATGGAGTGGTCTCTGTAACACTAAATTGCGCATACGCGTCTGTCCGGTCTTATCGTAAACGGGTCGATAACCTTCTGCTGTCTATCGCGAGCGGATGGATTCGCCGTCCGCCCCCAATCCGAAACCGGAAAAACTGCGCCTGGCTGCGCTGGGCGAGCTGGGCGTGCTCGACACCGAGGCCGAGCGCGAGTTCGACGCACTCGCGCGGGTTACGGCCTCGATCATGGGCGTACCCAATGCCGGGATCAGCCTGGTCGATGCCGATCGCCAGTGGTTCAAGGCCTCGCACGGGATCGAGATCGGGGAAACGCCGCGCGATATCGCCTTTTGCGATCAGGTGGTGGCTCGCGGCGAGGCGCTGCTGATCGCGGATACGCTCGAGTCCGAAGAGTTCGCCGCCAACCCGCTGGTCACCGGACATCCCAGGCTCCGGTTCTACGCCGGCGCGCCGCTGATGCTCGACTCGGGCGAGTGTGTCGGCAGCCTGTGTGCGCTCGATACTGTGCCGCATCCCGATTTCCCCATCGAGAAACTCGACCGGTTGCGCGATCTCGCGACACTGGCATCCGAGTTGCTCGAGGCGAGGGGGCGCCGATTGCGCGGCGAGATCGCCGCCAAGATCGTTTCGGCCACGCCGCATGCGGTCATGGCCGCCAACCACCGCGCCGAGATCGTCTACTGGAATACTGCCGCCGAGAAGATGTTCGGACTGCCCGCGGCCAAGGCCATCGGGCGCAATGTCATGACCATCATCCCGAAGAAGTTTCACCATGGTCACCAGGAACGCTTCGAAGCAGCCGCAGAAGGGGGGCCGACGCGCCTGGTAGGGACATTCGTCGAACTCGAAGCGCGTCATGCCGACGGCACGGTTTTCCCGGTGGAACTGTCCTTGGCACCATGGGGCAGCCAGGACATGGGCGGGTTCGCCGCAGTCATTCGCGATACGACCGACCAGATGAAACTGCGCGCCGAACGCGACCGCAACAAGCAGTTCCTCGACGCGGTGGTGTCCAATCTGCCGTCGATGCTGTTCGTCAAGGACACCGACACGCGCCGCTACCTGCTGGTCAATCGCAAGGCCGAAGAGGTCATTGGTCGTTCCGCCGAGTCGATGAAGGGAAAATCGGATGCGGAACTGTTCCCGGGAGCGGGCCAGACCTTCGAACACAATGATTTGAAAGTGATCACCCAGGGGGGAACGAGCCAGACCGAAGCCGAATTCGAACGCGATGATGCCACGCGCGTCCATATCAGGACGACGCGGGTGCTGATCGATGGTCCCGACCGGCCCAACCAGTATCTGCTGGGATTGTCCGAAGACATCACCAGCATGCGCAAGACCGAGGCCGCCCGCTGGCGGCTGGCCAATTACGATACGCTGACCGGCTTGCTGAACCGCGGCAGCATGCTCGCCCAGATCGAACGCCTGATCGAGGCGGAGCACCGCTTCGCCATTTTGAACATCGACCTCGACCGGTTCAAATCGGTGAACGACCAGTTCGGCCATGTGACCGGGGACGAAGTGCTCAAGGTGGTCGGCGCCCGCCTTGCCGACCTGTCCGACGAGAACACCCAGATCGCCCGCATCGGCGGCGACGAATTCGTCTGCCTGATGACGGGCGAGCGATTGCGGGAACGCGCGGCGCGGTGCGCGGAGATGATCATCGGCGGGCTCCGGCAACCGATCAAGACGCGGGGCATTACCGCGCATCTCGGGGCTTCGATCGGAGTGGTCCTCTATCCCGACGATGGCCGCTGCGTCGAATCTCTGCGGCAGAACTCCGACCTCGCCATGTACCGCGCCAAGAACGAGGCGAAGGGCGAGCCGTGTTTCTTCGATGACGAGATGGATGCCGCGGAGCGCGATCGCCGCACGCTCGAGCGCGACCTGCGCACGGCGATCGAAGAAGGCCGGATCGACATCGCCTACCAGCCGATCGTCTGCGTTGCGACCGGCGAGATAACCAGCGTCGAGGCGCTCGCGCGTTGGAGCGAACCCGATCGCGGCGCGATCCCGCCCGACATTTTCATCGCACTTGCGGAGGACTGCGGGCTGATCGACGAACTGGGCGAGCAGATCCTTCGCCGCGCCTGCATCGACGGTCTGGCCTGGCCGGAGAAACTCAAGGTCGCGGTCAATCTCTCGCCGCGCCAGTTCTACTCCGGAATGCTGACCGATACCGTACTGCGCGTGGTCGAGGAAACAGGTTTCCCCGCCCACCGGCTACAGTTCGAGATTACCGAGAACCTCGTCATCCAGAACGCGGCGGAAGCGTTCTCGCAGCTGGAGGAGCTCAAGAGCCACGCGATCGGGATCTCGATCGACGACTTCGGCATCGGCTATTCCTCGCTGAGCTACTTCCAGTCGTTCAGCTTCAACAAGGTGAAGATCGACAAATCGTTCGTGTCCGAACTCGACCATTCCAAGGCCGCGAAGGCAATCGTCCAGGCGGTGGTCGGATTGGCCACGCAGCTCTCGATGTCCGTAGTGGCCGAAGGGGTGGAAACGCCGTTGCAGCGCCAGATGCTCGAAGACCTCGGCTGCAGCCATCTTCAGGGCTATCTTATCAGTCGCCCCGTCTCAGCCAGTGCGATCAGCGCCATGGTGATTTCCGAAGCAGCGCTGCTGCCGGCCTGATCTGGATCCAGCCGGCTGAGCTTTGGCGCCTAGTGGTCCTTGCGCCCGAAATCGGGGCGCGCATCATCCTGGCCTTCGTCGATGATCGACCGGCGGATGGTGCGGGTACGGTCGAACAGGTCGAACAGCGTATCCCCATCGCCGTTGCGAATTGCCCGCTGGAGCAGGCTGAGATCCTCGGTGAACCGTCCCAGCACCTCGAGCACGGCATCGCGGTTCGACAGGAAGACATCGCGCCACATCGTCGGATTGCTGGCCGCGATACGCGTGAAATCGCGAAACCCGCCCGCTGAATACTTGATCACTTCGCCGCGAGTGACCTCTTCCAGGTCGGATGCGGTCCCGACGATGGTATAGGCAATCAGATGCGGAATGTGGCTGGTCACCGCCAGCACGAGATCATGGTGCCGCGCATCCATGACCTCGACCGTGGCGCCGAGCCCGACCCAGAAATCCGCCAGCGCATCGACCGCGGTCTGCGGCGTATCCTCGGCCGGCGTCACGATGCACCAGCGCTGGCGGAACAGCGTGGCAAAGCCTGCATCCGGACCGCTGTTCTCGGTCCCGGCAACCGGATGTGCGGGAATGACGATGGCCTCGGGGAGGGCTGCGCCCAGCGCTTCGCACACGCTGCGTTTCGACGAGCCCACGTCGCTGACGATGGTGCCGGGCGTGATATGCGCCGCAATCGCCTGCGCGGCGGCTGCCATCGCGCCCACCGGCACGCACAGGATGACGAGATCCGCATCGCGAACGGCGTCGGCCGGCGTTTCCCCGACCGTATCGACCAGGCCCCGCGCCGCCGCCTGCGCGCGGACTTCGCCATCGGCATCCCAGCCCGTGGTGGTCAGGTCGGGCAGGTTTTCGCGTACTGCGAGGCCGATCGACCCGCCGATCAGTCCCAGGCCGATGATCGCGACACGGCGGATGGTCATGCCGCGTTCCCGCACAGGCGCTGCAACACGCCGGCGATATCGTCCATCTGGCTGGCTGTGCCGATGGTGATGCGCAGCGCCTGCGGCAGCCCCTGGCCCGGCAGATGACGCACTGCATAGCCCGCTTCGGCAATCGCGTGCAGCGCGGTTTCCGCTTGCAGCGCGCCTTCGAACAGGACCAGCACGAAATTCGCCTTGCTCGGGACCGCACGCAGCCCGTGATTGCCAAGTGCTTCGATCGCCTGTGTAAAGCGCTTGCGCTCTTCGCGGTTGGCCTCGCGCGAACGGGTAACGAATCCGTGGTCGTTTACCGCGGCGATCGCAGCGCGCTGTCCGCCTGCGGTGACATTGAAGGGGCCGCGGATGCGGTTGAGAACGTCGATCAGCTCGGGGGCGCCCGTCGCCCAGCCGATCCGCTCTCCTGCCAGGCCATAGATCTTGGAAAAGGTCCGCGTGACCAGCACGTTTGCGGCATTAGCAGCAAGCGCGAACCCGCCATCGGCCTCCTCGGGTTCGAGATATTCGGCATAGGCCTGATCGAGCACGAACAGGACGTCGGTGGGCAGGCCGGCGTGCAGGCGCCCGATTTCGCTACGCGGCAGGTACGTGCCCGTGGGATTGTTCGGATTGGCGAGGAAGACCACCCGCGTGCGGTCGGTCACCGCAGCCAGCATCGCATCGACATCGGCGCCGAAATCGGCATCCCCGACTTCGACCGGTGTCGCACCGCAACGGCGTGCGGCAATATCGTAGACCGCGAAGCTGTAACGGCTGAACAGCACTTCGTCGCCCGGCCCGGCAAATCCCTGCGCGGCAAGGTTGAGCAATTCGTCCGATCCGGTGCCGCAGACGATCCGCGCTGGATCGATGCCGTGTTCGCGGCCCAGCGCCGCGCGCAATGCGATGGCGTCCGGATCGGGATATTCTGCGGGGGCGTGATCGCGCGCCAGCGCCGCCAGCGCTGCGGCGCTGCAACCCAGCGGGTTTTCGTTGGCGGACAGCTTGGTCAGCCTGCGCCCGTCCGCGCCGGTGGACTTGCCCGGAACATAGGCGTGGATGCCCGCAATCCAGGGCTTCATCACGGGTTTTCCCGCGCGTGTATCGTTCTCTGCCATAGCGGCTTTGTCGCATGGAAGAATATCGGCCCTTCGACAAGCGGCAGGCTTGTGGTTAGAGGCAGGCTTTGATTGTTTCCGTCCAAGGTCCGATTGTGTCCACCGTCTCGCAAACCCTTGTCCTGCCTCATGCCCTGCCGCTCGATGGCGGCGGCGAACTGGCGCGTGTCGAGATTGCCTACGAAACCTATGGCACGCTCGATGCGGACCGATCGAACGCCATTCTGCTGTGTCACGCGCTGACCGGCGACCAGCATGTCGCCTCGCCGCATCCGGTGACCGGCAAGCCCGGCTGGTGGCAGCGCATGGTGGGACCGGGCAAGCCGATCGATACCGACCGCTTCCACGTCATCTGCGCCAATGTGATCGGCAGCTGCATGGGCTCGACCGGGCCGGCCAGCGACGCGGGCGATGGCAACCCGCATGCGATGCGCTTCCCGGTCATCACGATCCGCGACATGGTGCGCGCGCATGTCGGGCTGCTCGACACGCTGGGGATTGTTCGGCTGCATGCGGTGGTCGGCGGATCGATGGGCGGGATGCAGGCGCTGAGCCTGGCGGCGAACTGGCCCGAGCGCGCCGAGCGCGTGCTGGTGATTGCCTCGACCAGCCGCCATTCGGCACAGAACATCGGCTTTCATGAACTGGGGCGGCAGGCGATCATGGCCGATCCGCGCTGGCAGGGCGGCGATTACTATGGTGGAGAGGCGCCCGAAAACGGGCTCGCCGTCGCACGGATGGCGGCGCATATCACATACCTGTCGGAAGAAGCGCTGACCGCAAAGTTCGGGCGCAATCTGCAGGATCGCCCCGATGGGTCGAAAGGCGCCAAGACATTCGGGTTCGACGCCGATTTCCAAGTCGAAAGCTATTTGCGCTACCAGGGCAGCGGATTCAGCCGCCGCTTCGATGCCAACAGCTACCTCTATATCACCCGCGCGATGGACTATTTCGATCTGGCAGAAGAACATGGCGGGCGGCTGGCAGATGCTTTCGCTGGCACCACGGCACGCTTCTGCCTTGTGAGCTTCGACAGCGACTGGCTCTATCCCACGGCCGAAAGCCGGCACGTGGTTCACGCGCTCAATGCAGCGGGTGCTGCGGTCAGTTTCGTCGAACTATCGGCCCCGCATGGCCATGAC
>Ga0208032_1001124_pt1 | contig 11987 bp, 9 predicted proteins | sample MalvirAntarct_66_FD_184254 | JGI IMG/M metagenome (GOLD analysis project Ga0208032, IMG submission 184254) | Marine viral communities from the Global Malaspina Expedition - Malaspina viral metaG Antarct_66 (SPAdes) (version 2) | ecosystem: Environmental > Aquatic > Marine > Oceanic | place: West... | reverse complement strand
TGGTAGAACAGGTCGGATTCCAGGAAGATCTGGCCGTCGGTGATGGAGATGACGTTGGTCGGGATATAGGCCGAGACGTCGTTGGCCTGGGTCTCGATCAGCGGCAGGGCGGTCAGCGAGCCCGAACCGTAGTCCTCGTTCAGCTTGGCCGAACGTTCCAGCAGGCGGCTGTGCAGGTAGAAGACGTCGCCCGGATAGGCTTCGCGGCCCGGCGGGCGGCGCAGCAGCAGGGACATCTGGCGATAGGCCACAGCCTGCTTGGACAGGTCGTCATAGACGATCAGGCCGTGCATGCCGTTGTCGCGGAAATATTCGCCCATGGCCGTGCCCGAGAAGGGCGCCAGGAACTGCAGCGGGGCCGGCTCCGACGCCGTGGCGGCGACGACGATGGTGTATTCCATCGCCCCGGCCTCTTCGAGGGTCTTGACGATCTGGGCGACGGTCGAACGCTTCTGGCCGATGGCGACGTAGATGCAGTAGAGCTTGGCGCTCTCGTCGTCGGTCTTGTTGACGTTCTTCTGGTTCAGGATGGTGTCGATGGCGACGGCGGTCTTGCCCACCTGACGGTCGCCGATGATCAGCTCGCGTTGGCCGCGGCCGACGGGGATCAGGGTATCGATGGCCTTCAGGCCGGTCTGCATCGGCTCGTGGACCGACTTGCGCGGGATGATGCCCGGCGCCTTGACGTCGACGCGGCGGCGCTCGGTGAACTGGATCGGGCCCTTGCCGTCGATCGGCTCGCCCAGCGGGTTGACGACGCGGCCCAGCAGGCCCTTGCCGACCGGCACGTCGACGATCTCGCCAAGGCGGCGCACGTCGTCGCCCTCGGCGATGGCGGCGTCGGCGCCGAAGATCACGGCGCCCACATTGTCGCGTTCCAGGTTCAGGGCCATGCCCTTGACGCCGGCCTTGGTGAACTCGACCATTTCGCCGGCCTGGACATTGTCCAGACCGTGGATGCGGGCGATGCCGTCGCCGACCGACAGCACGCTGCCCACGTCGGAGACATCGGCTTCGACGCCGAAGTTGGCGATCTGCGACTTGAGGATGGCCGAGATTTCAGCGGCGCGGATGTCCATGACGGGCTCTCTGTTCTTCAGTCTTCTGCGGGTGCGCCGATCAGGCGCGCTTCATTCTTGGGGCGGGGAGCGGGCTTACGCTCGCTTGAGGGCGAACTTCATCTGGTCGAGCTTGGTCTTCAGCGAGGCGTCGAACAGTTTCGAGCCGACCTTGATCTTCAGGCCGCCCAGGATGGCCGGATCGACCCGCGTGGTCAGTTCCGGCGCCTTGCCCAGGCTGGCGTTCAGCGCGGTCTTGATCGCGGCCAGCTGCTTGGCGTCCAGCGCCTGGGCCGAGACGACCTCGGCGGCGACGATGCCGGCGTGCTTGGCGTAGCGGGCTTCGAACCCGGCGATCACATGGGGCAGGTCCCGCGCGCGGTGGTTCTGGGCCAGCAGGCCCAGGAAGTTGGCGGTGGTCTGTTCGAACTTGGCCTTGGCGGCGATGGCGACGAGGCCCTTGCCCTGATCCTCGGCCGAAATGACCGGCGAGGTCGCCAGGCGGCGCAGGTCGGCGCTCTCGATCCAGGCGGCCTTCAACGACGTCAGGTCAGCACGGACGGCGTCCAGGCGGCCGGTTTCCAGCGCCAGATCAAACAGCGCCTGTGCGTAGCGATCGCCGACTTCCGTCGTTCTGAAATCATCAGCCACTGATTAGGGTCCGAGGTCGTTGTGTCAGGGTCGCGACCGAATGCGAGGGTCGCAACGGTCAAAAGCTTGAAATGCTTGCGGAAAGCACGACAGAGGCCGTATTCGTGAATACGCCCCCTTCAAGCCGGGCGCCTGATAGCACGGGGTTTTGCTGCTCGCAACATTGTGTGAAGGGGTGATGAAGCCGCACCCTGTCGCATCGGGTGTCGCACCCCGGTCATCCCTCCATGTGAAATCACGGGCCGACCTGCCGACGAGAGCCGAGATGAAACCGCACCCGCTGCTGATCACCGCCGCCTGCGCCCTCCTGGCGCCCTGCGTCGCCGCCCCGTCCCACGCCCGGGCCGGCGGCCTGACCGCCCCTGCGGACGCTCCCCGCTCTGTGCGGCTGATGAGCTACAACATCCGCTATGACGCGCCCGACGACACGCCGAACTGGCTGCAGCGCCGGCCGCACATGGCGCGCCAGATCGCCTTCTTCGATCCCGACGTCCTGGGGGTTCAGGAGGCGCTGATTCCGATGATCGCCTATCTGGCCGATCAGGCGCCGGCCTATGACCATTACGGCGTCGGCCGCGACGACGGCGCCCAGGCGGGCGAGACGACGACCCTGTTCTGGCGCCGCGCCCGATTCGAAGCGGTCAGCACCCAGACCCTATGGTGCTCGCCCACGCCCGACCGTCCGTCCAAGGGGTGGGACGCCGCCCTGCCGCGCACCGTGACCCGCGTCGTGCTGCGCGACCGGGTCAGCGGCCGGCTTCTGGACGTGCGCAACGCCCACATGGACCATGTCGGCGCGGTCGCCCGTGAACAGTGCGCCGCCCTGGCCGCCGATCTGGCCCCGGCGACGGTCGAGGGGGTGACGGCGGCGGTGGTGCTGATGGGGGATTTCAACGCCGGGCCGGACACGGCCCCCTATCGCCGCGTCCTCGCCGCCGGGCTGCGCGACGCCCGCGCCGTCAGCCCCGTCGTGTTCGGTCCCGCCGGCACCTACAACGACTTCGACATCGCCAGGGACAATGACGGCGTCGCCATCGACCATGTCTTCGTCGCTCCCGGCCTGTCGGTCGAACGCTACGGCGTACCCACCGATTCCTTCAGCGGCCAGGTGATCTCGGACCATTTCCCCCTGGTCGTCGATGTCGCGCCGGACGAAAGATGATCGCACAACTGAGGGCCGGGGTGCGACCATTGCGCCGCCCCCGACCGCTTGATCGGAACCTGCGGCGGCCCTAGCGCTTAACGCTGACGCTTTTCCACCTAGGACACCTAAATGCTCGACAGCATTACGCCCCTGCTCTCCGACCCGGCCGCCTGGGCCGCGCTGGTGACGCTCATCGTGATGGAGGTCGTGCTCGGCATCGACAACCTGATCTTCATCTCGATCCTGTCGAACAAACTGCCCGAGCATCAGCGCCAGAAGGTGCGGCGCATCGGCATCGGCCTGGCCCTGGTCATGCGCCTGGCCCTGTTGTCGATCATCGCCTGGCTGGTGGGTCTGGTTCAGCCGGTCTTCACCCTGATGGGCAACGAATTCTCGTGGAAGGACCTGATCCTGATCGCGGGCGGCCTGTTCCTGGTCTGGAAGGCCACCAAGGAGATCCACCACACCGTCGATCCCACGCCCACCCACGACGTGATGGACAAGAAGGACGTGATGATCACCAACGCCGGCGCGGCGATCTTCCAGATCATCCTGCTGGACCTGGTCTTCTCGATCGACTCCATTCTGACGGCCGTCGGCATGACCGAACACCTGCCCATCATGGTGGTGGCGGTCCTGGTCGCCGTGACCGTGATGCTGCTGGCCGCCGACCCGCTGGCCAATTTCATCAACGAGAACCCCAGCGTCGTCATGCTGGCCCTCGGCTTCCTGCTGATGATCGGCATGGTGCTGATCGCCGACGGCTTCGGCTATCATGTGCCCAAGGGCTATATCTACGCCGCCATGGCCTTCTCGGCCGGGGTCGAGGCCCTGAACATGCTGGGCCGTCGCTCCGCCACGAAGAAGGAAAAGGCCACGGCCGCCCGCGCCCAGGCCAACCAGGCCGAGGCCCGCGCCAGGAAGGCCGAGGCGGAAGCCGCCGCCGAGAAGGCCTGAGCCGATGATCCGCCTGTCGTCACGCCTCGCCGGCCTCGTCTCCGGCCTGCTGCTGGCGACAGGCGGCGGCCTTCCGGCCCGGGCCGAGGTTCCGGTCCAGGCCTATGAAGTCGTGCGCGCCTATCCGCACGACAAGACGGCCTTCACCGAGGGCCTCTTCTTCCACGACGGCGCCCTGTACGAGAGCACGGGCCTCTACCCCTCCTTCATCCGCCAGGTTCAGCTTGAGACGGGCGAGGTGGTGCGCCAGCGCGACCTGCCGACCGTCTATTTCGGCGAAGGCATGACCACGCTGAACGGCAAGCTCTACAGCCTGACCTGGCGCAACCACATCGGCTTCATCTGGAAGCTGGACGACTTCTCGCCCCTGGGCGGCTTCTCCTATCCGGGCGAGGGCTGGGCCCTGACCACCGACGGGCGGCGGCTGATCATGAGCGACGGCACGGATCAGCTGCGCTTCCTCGATCCCGACACCCTGGCCGAGACCGGCCGCGTCTCCGTCACCGCAGACGGCGAGCCGCTGGATCAGATCAACGAGCTGGAATGGATCGACGGCGAGGTCTTCGCCAACCTGTGGCAAGACAACCGTATCGCCCGCATCGACCCGGAGACCGGCGTCGTGAAAGCCTTCATCGACCTGACGGCCCTGGTCCCCCAGGATGCGGGCCTGGACCCGAACGACGACGTCCTGAACGGCATCGCCTGGGACGCAGGCGGCAAACGCCTGTTCGTCACCGGCAAACGGTGGCCGCAACTGTTCGAGATCAAGCTGCGCTGATCCCCGACACAGCGAGGGGGCGGACGCCTGCATGCGTCCGCCCCCTCGCCGCCTGTACTCCGGCTTAAATCAGCCGTGCAGGTCGAACCGGTCCAACTCCATGACCCGGGCCCAGGCCGCCACGAAGTCCTCGACCAGTTTCTTCTGGCCGTCCGACCCGGCGTAGACCTCGGCCAGGGCGCGCAGCACGGCGTTCGAGCCGAACACCAGATCGACGCGCGTGCCGGTCCATTTCGCCTCGCCCGTCTTGCGGTCTCGGCCTTCGAACACCGCCTTGGCGTCCGAGGTCGCCTGCCACTTCACGTCCATGTCCAGCAGGTTGACGAAGACGTCGTTGGTCAGGGCGCCGGGCCGGTCCGTCAGCACCCCGTGGGTCGCCCCACCGACGTTGATGTTGATGGCGCGCAGCCCCCCGATCAACGCCGTCATCTCGGGCGCGGTCAGGGTCAGACGCTGGGCCTGGTCGATCAGCAGGGATTCGGCGGGAACGGCGTAGCGGGCCTTCTGATAGTTGCGGAAGCCGTCAGCGACCGGCTCCAGATAGCCGAAGGATTCGACGTCGGTCTGGGCCTGGCTGGCGTCCGTCCGTCCCGGCGTGAAGGGCACGACGACCTCATGTCCCGCCGCCCTGGCCGCCTGTTCGACACCCGCCGCGCCGGCCAGCACGATCAGGTCGGCCAGCGAGACCTTCTTGCCGCCGACCTGAGCCTGGTTGAAGGCGAACTGCACGCCTTCCAGCATCTTCAGCACCCGCTCCAGCTGCTCGGGCTGATTGACGGCCCAGTCCTTCTGCGGCGCCAGGCGAATGCGCGCGCCGTTTGCGCCGCCCCGCTTGTCCCCGCCCCGGAAGGTCGAGGCCGAGGCCCAGGCCACGCCGACCAGTTCCGACACGCTGAGACCCGTGGCCAGCACCTGGGCTTTCAACGTGGCCACATCGCCGGCGTCGATCAGCGGATGATCGACGGCCGGCACGGGATCCTGCCAGACCAGTTCCTCCTTGGGGACTTCCGGGCCCACGTAGCGCGAGCGCGGCCCCAGGTCGCGGTGGGTCAGCTTGAACCAGGCGCGGGCGAAGGCCTCGGCGAAGGCCTGGGGATTGTTCAGGAAGCGACGCGAGATCTTCTCGTATTCCGGGTCGAACCGCAGCGACAGGTCGGTGGTCAGCATGGTCGGCCGGCGCATCTTCGACGGATCATGGGCGTCGGGGATGATGAAGCCCGCATCCTTGGCCACCCACTGGTGGGCCCCGGCCGGCGACTTCTCCAGCTCCCATTCGAAGGCGAACAGGTTCTCGAAGAAGAAGTTGCTCCACTGGGCCGGGGTCTGGGTCCAGGTGACTTCCAGGCCGCTGGTGATGGCGTCCCCGGCCTTTCCGCTGCCGAAACTGGAGGCCCAGCCCAGGCCCTGCGCCTCCAGGCCTTCGGCCTCGGGCTCGGGTCCGACATGGTCGGCCGGGCCGGCGCCGTGGGTCTTGCCGAAGGTGTGGCCGCCGGCGATCAGGGCGACCGTCTCCTCGTCGTTCATCGCCATCCGGGCGAAGGTGTCGCGGATGTCGCGCGCCGCCGCGATCGGATCGGGATTGCCGTCCGGGCCCTCCGGGTTGACGTAGATCAGGCCCATCTGGACCGCCGCCAGCGGGTTCTCCAGATCGCGAGTATGCTCACGACCGTCCGCGTTGTCGTCGGTCACCAGCACGGCCTCGTCAGCCGGCTTGTCCACGCCGTGCGAGCCGCGCGCATAGCGCTCGTCGCCGCCCAGCCAGGTCGTTTCACGGCCCCAGTAGACGTCCTGATCCGGCTCCCAGGTGTCCTCACGTCCGCCGGCGAAGCCGAAGGTGCGGAAGCCCATGGTCTCCAGCGCCACATTGCCGGTCAGGATCAGCAGGTCGGCCCAGGAGATGGCCTGGCCGTATTTCTGCTTGATCGGCCACAGCAGGCGGCGCGACTTGTCGATGTTGACGTTGTCCGGCCACGAGTTCAGCGGCGCAAAACGCTGCTGGCCGCGACCGCCGCCGCCCCGTCCGTCGCCGACGCGATAGGTGCCCGCGCTGTGCCAGGCCATGCGGATGAACTGGGGCCCGTAATGGCCGAAGTCCGCCGGCCACCAGTCCTGCGAGTCGGTCATCAGCTGGCGCAGATCGTTCTTCAGCGCCTCATAGTCCAGTTTGGAAAAGGCCTCGCGATAGTTGAACCCCTCGCCCAGCGGGTTGGAGCGCGACGAATGCTGGTTCAGCAGGTCGGTGCGCAGCTGCCCCGGCCACCAGTCGCGGTTCTGGACCCCGCCCCCGGCCACCGGCTCGGTCTTTGCGGCTGAGAACGGACATTTGGCTTCGGTGGTCATGGCGGTCTTCCCTGTGATGGCGCGATGCGGCGGGCGTGTTGACGATAGCCCCTCGGCTGACGTGGCTATTCAACGCGGTCCAGCTTCATAAGACCAATCGATTATCTTTGATTTTTGTATAGACCCGCTCTATTCGTCCAAAATGCTCCCCACCCTGCGTCAACTCCAGTATCTGAAGCTTCTCGCCGAACACGGCAGCTTCTCCCGCGCCGCCGAGGCCGCCCACGTCAGCCAGCCTGCCCTCAGCGCCGGGGTGCAGGAGCTGGAACGGATCCTGGGCGCCCCCGTGGTCGAGCGCGCGCGCGGCGCCGTCATCATGACTGCGGTGGGGGTCGAGGCCGTGCGCCGAGCCGAGGACGTGCTGGCGCGGACCGAGGACCTGGTCGAGGCGGCCAAGAACGCCGGCCGGCTGCTGTCGGGCCGATTCCGCCTGGGCGTCATCCCGACCGTGGCCCCCTTTCTGCTGCCCGCCAAGCTGCCGTCGCTGAAGATCGCCTATCCGAACCTGAAGCTGTTCATCCGCGAGGATCTGACGCCCCGTCTGATCGCCGCCCTGAAGGCCGGCCAGATCGACGCCGCCGTCATCGCCCTGCCCTATGAGGCGCCGGGCGTCGAACACGCCCGCATCGGCGACGACGAGATCATGGCCGCCGCCCCCCACGACCACGCCCTGGCCGCGCCAGGCCCCATCCGGCCCGGCTCGCTGCGGGCCGAGGACCTGATCCTGCTGGAAGACGGCCACTGCCTGCGCGACCACGCCCTGGCGGCGCTGGACATCGAGGCCCCGCGCGGCGACGACGTCTTCGCCGCCACCAGCCTGCACACCCTGATCCAGATGGTCGGCTCGGGCCTGGGGGTCAGCTTCCTGCCCAAGATGGCGGTTCAGGCCGGCCTGGCCGACACCCCTTCCGTCGTCATCCGCGCCTTCGAGAACCAAGCCGACGGCGTCCCGCCCCACCGCGAAATCGTCGTCGCCTGGCGCTCCGGCTCCAGCCGCGCCGCCGAGGCTAGGCTGCTGGCCGAGGCGCTGAAGCTGGATTGAAGAAACCAGCTCTTCGGCGACTTACGGCGAATTCACTTACATAAACCAATGTTCACTGGATGAGCGGAGGGACGCGGTTCACAGACGGCGGGAGGAGTGAACGCCCATGAAACGCCTGTTCGCCGCACTGACGCTCAGCGCATCCGCCGCCTGTGCGCCCGTCGTCCAGGGCGGTCCGCCGCTGGACCTGCCGCCGGGTCTGGCCGAAACCGCCCGCGTGTCCTCCGTCGTCCTCTCCAGCGAGTGGTTGGATGCGAAGGACGACTTCACCGAAACCTTCTCGGAAGAGGTGATGGAGGAGCTGGATATGTGCGCCTACGGGACCTATCCGGTGCAGGTTCGCGTCCATGTCGAGGACCTCGAGCGTGCAGGCCGCCTCGCGGTCCTGCTCAGAGGCGACGGCGAGCATCGGCTGCGCGCGGTCGCCGAACTGGTCGATCCCGCCCGTCAGGGCCAGATCCTCGGCCGCTATCCGATCGAGGTGTCCGTCGGCGCCGGCGGCCGGATCGCCGGTCTGGCGGGCGACCGGCAGATGATCGTGTCCGAGGCCTTCGGCCGCGCCCTGTGCGACGCCGCCTTCGCCCGCAATCCTCGCCGGCCTGGCCCGCACAACGCCACGGTCGGATGAGAACGAAAGGAGTCCGCGGATCGTCCGCCGGCCCTTTTGTCTTGCGCAATTAGATGACGTATGCGGCGGTAACTCCTCAAATGGGAGAGCGAGACGATGAAACTAGGCGATCTGATCGATGAAACCCTAAGCGAAATCGCTAGAGGTGTCCGAGCAGCCAAGGAGCGATCATGGGAAGTCCTCGCAATAGCCCCCGGTCGCATCAACGGCCAACAGACTACAGAGATCACCTACATCGATTTCGACGTTTCCCTTGTAGTCTCCGAAGGGGGAGAGCTCGCTTCGTCTAAGGATGGCCGTTTGGGAGGAGGGCTGACGGTAGCGTCTATTATGAAGTTCGATGGTTCGGGCGGTTCTACCGAGGCATCCAAAAGCAGCGCATCGTCGCAGTTGACACACCGCGTCTCCTTCAAAGTGCCTGTCTGCATGGGCGCTACCTTCAGCGCCAAATAGAATAGGGCCGACGGATCGCTCCGCCGGCCCTTCTGTTTCAGCGATCAGTCGCCGGATTATTCAGCCGCGATCGGCGCCTCGGTTTCCGGGCCGCGGGCCAGGTTGCGCAGGACGTAGGGCATGACGCCGCCGGCCAGCAGATAGTCCATCTCGGTCTGGTTATCGATGCGGCAGCGGACCGGGAAGCGGGCCATCTTGCCGTCCGACGGACGGAACAGCTCGACCCACAGGTCCTGACGCGGACGCAGCTTGCCGACATTGGCGTCGGACAGGCCGCGGATGGTGACGATCTCCTCGCCGGTCAGGCCCAGCTTCTGCCAGCCGTCCTGTTTGAACTGCAGCGGCACGACGCCCATGCCGACCAGGTTGGAGCGGTGGATGCGTTCGAAGCTTTCGGCGATGACGGCGCGAACGCCCAGCAGGCGCGTGCCCTTGGCCGCCCAGTCGCGCGACGAGCCGGTGCCGTATTCCTTGCCGGCGAAGACGACCAACGGCCGGCCTTCCGACTGGTACCGCATGGCGGCGTCATAGATCGACATGGTGTCGTTCGACGGGAAGTGCTTGGTCACGCCGCCCTCGATCTCGGGCGTGATCCGGTTCTTGATCCGGATATTGGCGAAGGTGCCGCGCATCATGACTTCGTGGTTGCCGCGACGGGCGCCGTAGCTGTTGAACTCGGCCGCCTCGACGCCGTGACTGGTCAGATAGACGCCGGCGGGCGAGGTCTTCTTGATCGAACCGGCCGGAGAAATGTGGTCGGTGGTGATCGAGTCGCCGAAGATGGCCAGGACGCGGGCCTCGACGATGTCCTGGACCGGAGTCAGGTCCATCGACAGGCCTTCGAAGTACGGCGGGTTGGCGACATAGGTGGAGGCGTCGTCCCACTCATAGGTCTGGCCGCCCGTGACCTTGATCGCCTGCCAGTGCTTGTCGCCCTTGAACACGTCCTTGTAGCGTTTGGCGAACATGGCCGGGGTGACCGACTTCTTCTGGATGTCGGCGATCTCCTGCGAGGTCGGCCAGATGTCCTTCAGGAAGACGTCATTGCCCTTCTTGTCCTGGCCGATCGGATCCTTGGTGATGTCGATCCGCATCGAGCCGGCGATGGCGTAGGCCACGACCAGCGGCGGCGAGGCCAGATAGTTGGCCTGGACGTCCGGGTTCACCCGGCCTTCGAAGTTGCGGTTGCCCGACAGGACCGAGGTCGCAACCAGGGCGTTGTCGTTGATCGCCTTCGAGATCGCCGGATCCAGCGGGCCCGAGTTGCCGATGCAGGTGGTGCAGCCGTAGCCGACCAAGTTGAAGCCCAGAGCGTCCAGGTCCTTTTGCAGGCCGGCGTCGGTCAGATAGTCGGTGACGACCTGCGAACCGGGGGCCAGCGAGGTCTTGACCCAGGGCTTGGCCTTCAGGCCCAGCGCATGGGCCTTGCGCGCCACCAGACCGGCGGCGATCAGGACCGACGGGTTGGAGGTGTTGGTGCAGGAGGTGATGGCGGCGATGACCACGTCGCCGTCGCCGACGGTGAACTTCTCACCCTCGACAGCCGCGCGCGGGGCGTCGGTCGGACGGGCGAAGACATCGACCAGGGCGGTTTCGAAGGCCGGGGCGGCGGTGGTCAGTTCGACGCGGTCCTGCGGACGCTTCGGACCGGCCAGCGACGGCACGACCGAGGCCAGGTCCAGTTCCAGAACGTCGGTGAAGACCGGGTCTTCCGAGGTCTCGTCGATCCACAGGCCTTGCGCCTTGGCGTAGGCTTCGACCAGGGCGACGCGCGCCTTGTCGCGGCCCGTGGCGGTCAGATAGCCGATGGTGGCGGCCGAGACGGGGAAGAAGCCGCAGGTGGCGCCGTATTCCGGGGCCATGTTGGCGATGGTCGCCTGGTCCTCGATGGTCATGTTCGGCAGGGCGTCGCCGAAGAATTCGACGAACTTGCCGACCACGCCCTTCTTGCGCAGCATCTGGGTGACGGTCAGCACCAGATCGGTCGCGGTGGTGCCTTCCGGCAGGCGGCCGGTCAGTTTGAAGCCGATGACCTCGGGGATCAGCATCGGGATCGGCTGGCCCAGCATGGCGGCCTCGGCCTCAATGCCGCCGACGCCCCAGCCCAGGACGGCCAGGCCGTTGATCATGGTGGTGTGGCTGTCGGTGCCGACGACGGTGTCGGGATAGGCGACGGTCTTCTTGCCTTCGTCCAGGGTCCAGACAGTCTGAGCCAGGTTCTCCAGGTTCACCTGGTGGCAGATGCCGGTGCCGGGGGGCACGACGCGGAAGTTGTTGAAGGCCGACGAACCCCAGCGCAGGAAGTTGTAGCGCTCGATGTTGCGCTCATATTCGCGCTCGACGTTCTGGCCGAAAGCCTTGGCCGTGCCGAAGTGATCGACCATGACCGAGTGGTCGATGACCAGATCGACCGGGACCAGCGGATTGATCTTGGCGGCGTCGGCGCCCAGGGCGCTCATGGCGTCGCGCATGGCGGCCAGATCGACCACGGCGGGAACCCCGGTGAAGTCCTGCATCAGGACGCGTGCCGGACGGAAGGCGATCTCGTGCTCGACCGAGCCCTTGTTCTCGACCCAGGCGGCGACGGCCTTCAGGTCGTCCTGCGTCACCGAGACGCCGTCTTCGTTGCGCAGCAGGTTCTCCAGCAGCACCTTCATCGAGCGCGGCAGACGGGAAATCCCGGTCAGACCCGCTTCCTCGGCGGCCGGAAGGCTGTAATAGGCGTATTTCTTGCGCCCGACGGAAAGGTCCTGGCGGGTGTTGAAGCTGTCGGTGGACGGCATGGAGAGTTTTCCTCTGGTCAGCGCCGCCCGACAATCCGGTTGCGCCTTCGCGCGGCAGACGCAGCGGCTCACAGGGCCCCTGCGCGCGCGGCGAAAGCCTGCTGCGGCAATCGTGCCTATAGTCCGCTCATCGCGCACCGTCCATGTGTCCAC
>Ga0208032_1001122_pt1 | contig 11996 bp, 19 predicted proteins | sample MalvirAntarct_66_FD_184254 | JGI IMG/M metagenome (GOLD analysis project Ga0208032, IMG submission 184254) | Marine viral communities from the Global Malaspina Expedition - Malaspina viral metaG Antarct_66 (SPAdes) (version 2) | ecosystem: Environmental > Aquatic > Marine > Oceanic | place: West... | reverse complement strand
ACAATCAGGCTCTTTAATTTCAATTTGTTCATTCCAAAAGCTCCTATCGTAACCGATATTTATAATTTCTAATACGGCAGCCTCTATAGCTTTCATTAAAGCTATCGTTGCTGATTCATTGTTTGAGTTACCTAACTCAATCTCAACTAACTCTGTATTTGCTTCGATGAACCTAAATACGTCTTCTGATTTACCGTAACTAAAAACTGTCTTTTGTGTTAATACTTCTATAAGTATTTCACCAGTTGCCACTGATACCATACGGAGGCTAACTGTTATGTTGTCTTCTCTGTACTGAATGCTTGTTCCTATTCCTAGATACCTAGCACCCATCCCACCCGTGGTCAAGTTACTATCATAACTTATTACAGCACCTTCTAGCAATATACCAGCAAAAAGCAGGGGCGGAACATTTTTGCTTTCATCGTCTTTTGCAAACTTTTCTCTTGCCGATCTAATTAGCTGTCTTTCTTTTACTAGATTATCTAAGCCAATTCTTTCAACCACTCTAAAGAATTGACCATCTCCTGCGTGCTTTAAGGCCCTTATTAATAGTGCATTTGGAGACTGGGTTATAGCTGTAGAGAACAAAGCAAACGAACTATTACTTTTACGTTGTCCTGTTTGATCTGTGAATGATGTTGGGTATACCGCTACTATAGGCCTACTAACAGGTATCTTTACATTCTTTAATTCTTTTGATTGAAGATCACTTATCTTTACTACATCACCTGCTTTGTGTCTTTGATCTATAGTATCTTCATACTGATCAAGGATTGAGCAGCTAGATATACTAAAAAGTAAAGGAGCCCAGAGGAATCTTGATAGTGGTAATTGTTCCATCGGCTTCGGTTATGGTTAAAGTTAGATATGTTCCGTCTGAACTGTAAACTATTGTATTACCTTCTAGGGTTATAGTTCCACTTGTTTGCGGTGTTTCACCAAACAGATTAGCAATTAACTGCCTGCTTAATTCAGCGTATACACGACTCTCAAAGTTTCTTAGAAACCTCTGAACTGTAGAGTTTTCTTTGTCTCTCTCAGCCTCTTCTAAGGCGGCCTTGATCTCGTCTTTAATAGTCTTTCTTCTATTAAACTCTTGGTTCTCAATAGTAAGATAGTGACTAGAAGTATTCATTCCATTGAATGAAGGAGATTTAAACTTGTGTGTAATCTGATCCGCTTGAGCGTTTTGAGCTATTATAAAAGCCATCATAATACCAAAAGCAAAAACTAGAAAAGCAAATATTCTTACTTTTGCCGCTTCTTCCTTATCCTTGTCAGTCTTTCCTTTGGTCATCTCTGTCCGCCTTAGCGATCTTATCAATGTTAATTAACTGTGGAACGCCTAAAATAGTTTTAATCATAGTGTCTTGTCTTATGATTTCGTTATCTAAAGACCTAACCCTGTCTATCAATGCTACTAAAATACCATGCTGACTGTCAAGTTTGCCACCTAGTCTGCCTTCCATGGAATTGATAATTGTCCCTAGCTTTTCGTCTAAGACATCTACCTTAACTTCCATGCCATCAATGATCCTGTTGATAAGCTTCCATACAAAAGCACCTAATCCTAGAGCTGCGGCTATGGGGAATCCAAGTTCAGTTATAAGCTGTACTGCTGAATCCATTATTTTACTGGAGTAAACTTACCTAGATCTATTAATTTTTGTCTGTTAACTAAATGCTCTTCTTCTATGTCGTCCTTAGACTGACCGAAGTAAGCTACTGCTAAGAAGTTATCTATCATAACTTGATTTAGATTTAAGCCATCAACGATAACATTACCTAACACTCTACCAAATTTACCCTTAGAGTCTTTTAGTTTAGTTTCAATAATAACTTTCTTTCCTTTCTTAACAGAGTCTTTTAAAAATGCTGAAGCTAGTTTTCCTCTAACCTTTTCATCTTTATCTCTTGTCCTGGATTCTGGAGTATCAATACCGTAAAGGCGTACCCTACAGCGGTAAAGAATATCAAAGCCAAGATCCAAGACAACATCAATAGTATCGCCATCAACGACTCTATCAACCTTACAACTATACTCATACATTGCTATTCGCCTATATTGTCAGTAGTTATTTTGGTTGATTTACTTTTTCTCTTAACTCTTTTAGTTGTATAAGCTTCATTAACATCTGGAGTAGACTTATCATCTGCTACAAATTTACCTTTCTTAGTTCTGGATCTTACTATTACTTCTTCAGTTCCAGTTAAGTTATTCCAAAACTTTTTAATAAAATTCATACTACTTCTCTTTAGCCTTGCCTATGTTTAAAGCAAGAAGATCTATAAACTTATAAAGCTTACCGATCCATTCATCGTCTTTAGGCGTTGGTGTTGAAGCTGCTACTATTGAAGCAACGGTTACTATTGTGGTAATCCACATAATCATATCTATCATAATCAATCCTCCTTAGGGGCCTTGGTTTTATCTAACACTTTATCTGCTACTTCTTTAGTAGTTTGTATTAGAGCTCTTTGAAATACATCTAAACTAGCTACAATCTGATCTAACTCAAATTCCATTCTAGCTTTTTTGTTCATCAAGTCTTGAACCTGACGAGACATATACTTCTGTCTATCTGTCATATCAGATTCTTTAAGTTCTGTTCCATCTATAAATACTCCATTCTCTTCTTTGTTTTCCATATTCTCTCCTATGGTTTTATGCACACTTCTTAGTGTGTTGGTTTATAAACTTAGTTAGCTGCGATGTAATTCGTTCCAGTTGTAACGGCTGCAACATGTGTAGTTTTTTTACTACCTGCTGCTCCTGCTACGTCTGGAGTATCGTCACTAGCGTCTACTGGTGCGTATAAAAGTATTAAAGATAAATGGTCTACATTTCTTTGTACTAGTTCATTAATTTCTGCTTGTGTCATTCCATCACACTGTAATTCTGCTGAAGCGTCTGTATTAATACTATTGATAAGCGTTACGCTATCTGTTCCACTTGTTAAACATTCTGTTACTGTTTGTGCCATTCTATTCTCCTTTTAGAGCTTTTAGCTCCGATTGTAATTCGCCTACTTGAGTAGACAGTTCTTGGACTGCTTTGATAAGTGGAAATACAAACATAGCTTCTGATATCATCTGTGTTCCATCCTTTTCTTCAGCCCAACCTGCAAAAGTATTTACACCAACTTTATCAAGTGCTGCTTTTACTTCTTGAGCTAACATACCATGTTGTTTTATGTCGGTATCTTTTTCTTTATTTCCTCTTATTTCTTCGGGTACATCAACTTGTTTTTTCCAGTTATAAGTTACTGGTCTTAATTCATTAACAAAAGATAACCCAAGGCTGTCTATTTCTATGTTTTCTTTTAGTCTTTCGTCTGAGCTATGAGCCCAAGTAGCGTTTGAAGTAAATGTATTAGTAATAAAGGTGCTTCCTACTCCTATTTTTACTTGGTTATTTGTTGCAAGAGTTAAACCTTTACCAAAACCAAGTCTTGAAGCTGCGTCACCAGAATCAACATCATTGGAATAACCACAAGAAACATTATCAGAGCCTGTAGTTAGTGAATCCAAACCTTCTGCACCAACTGCTGTATTTCTAGCACCAGTTGTTGTTGAGCCTAAAGCCGCTTCACCTACTGCTGTGTTTGAACTAGCTGAAGTATTAGCGTCTAATGCATTAAAACCTATAGCTACATTACCACCACCTGTAGTGTTTGCTCCTAAAGCATTATTTCCAACTGCTGAATTACTTGCACCCGTAGTGTTTGAAGCCATCGATGCTGTACCAACTGCTGTATTATTTGCAGCTGTCGTGTTTGCTATCAAAGCACTAACGCCAACAGCTACATTGTTATCTGCTGTAGTGTTTCCACTTAAAGCATTACTACCAACAGCAACATTATCAGTACCAGTTGTATTAGCATCTAAAGAAAAAGCACCTACTGCTGTATTACTATTTGCTGTAGTATTAGCAATCAGAGCTTGATAACCAAGAGCTGTATTCGCTGCTCCTGTAGTGTTAGCTTTTGAAGAATCCTTACCAACTGCTACATTTCTATCACCTGTAGTGTTTACTTCTAAAGATGAACCACCAACAGCCGTATTATTATCTGCTGTAGTATTAGTAGTCAATGCAGACCTGCCTATTGCAACATTGTCATCACCTGTTGTATTTGCATCTAAAGCATTAAAACCAACTGCTGTGTTTAAAGCACCTGTAGTGTTTGCGGTTAAAGCTGCCTTACCAACTGCCGTATTTTCTGAGGCTGTGGTAGTAGATGCACCTGCTGCATAACCTACATAAGTATTATCATCACCTGTTGTACCTTCTTGGTTTGCAAAAGCACCTAAAGCAACATTTCTTGTTCCTGTTGTTATTTTACTACCAGAAGTAAAGCCTACACCAGTATTGTAGTTACCTGTTGTGACAGCGTCTAAAGATAAAGCACCAACTGCTGTACCACCTGTACCTGTTGTGTTTGCTACTAAAGCTGATTTACCAACTGCTGTGTTGTTTGATGCTGTTGTGTTAGCATTTAAAGCATCTACACCAATAGCTACATTAGAGCTACCCGTTGTATTTGTTCCAAAAGCAGACTGACCGATAGCAACATTAGCACTACCAGTAGTATTAGCATCCATAGCAATTTGACCGACTGCTGTATTTTCAGAGCCTGTAGTGTTTGCTGCTAAAGCAGACGCACCTAATGCTGTGTTGTTAGCACCTGTGGTATTAGTCTCCATAGCACTACTACCAACAGAAGTATTAAATGAAGCTGTTGTGCTACTAAATAATGAAAAAGCACCTAAAGCAACATTATCCGCACCTGTTGAATTTGTACCTAATGAATGATAACCAACTGCTGTATTTTCATTTGCTGTCGTAGTTGCATCACCAGCTAGACCACCCATGAGGGTGTTTTTAACGCCTGTGGTTACTGATGCACCTGCGTTAAATCCAACTGCTGTATTAAACATATCAGTGGCACTAGAAGGGTTTTGGTCGCTTAAAGACCCTGTACCAACACCCACAGACTTGCTTCCTGCAACATTAGCAGTTAAAGATTCAAAGCCTAAAGCAGTATTACTAGCACCTGTGGTATTAGCATCTAGAGCTGTGGCACCCACAGATACGTTTTTTGTACCTGTAGTGTTTGCTCCTAAAGCTGCCTTACCAACTGCTGTATTATTAGCAGCAGTAGTGTTTGCTTTTAGTGAATCAGCACCTATAGCAGTATTACCTGCTCCTGTGGTGTTTGCAAACAATGAATCTGCACCAATTCCTACATTTCCACCTGCTGTAGTATTAGTAGTTAAAGCTCTATCTCCCAACGCTGTATTAAAAGAACCTGTAGTATTTGCATCTAATGCTTGTTTACCAACAGCAACATTATCAGCACCTGTTGTATTTACTCCTAAAGCAGCATAACCAACCGCAACATTATCAGCACCTGTCGTGTTTGCATCTAAAGATTCAAAACCAACTGCTGTATTGTTAGCACCTGTAGTATTAGCTAATAAAGTATTACTACCAACTGCGGTATTACTTGCACCTGTAGTGTTAGCAGCTAAAGATGCTCTACCAACAGCCGTATTATTATCTGCTGTAGTATTTGCACCTAATGCACCTAAACCGATTGCAGTATTTTGGTCGCCTGTTGTGTTTGCGTCTAAGGATTCAGTACCCATAGCTACGTTTTGCGTACCTGTAGTGTTTTTTCTTAAAGCGTAATAACCAACAGCAGTATTGTTAGCTGCTGTAGTATTTTCTTCTAAAGCTTGAAAACCAACTGCTGTGTTATTAGCACCTGTAGTGTTTTCTTCTAATCCTAGGTAACCAAATGCTGTATTAGCAGCACCTGTTGTGTTATCTCTTAAAGCTCCATAACCCACTGCTGTATTGTTATCTGCTGTTGTGTTTGAGCCAAGAGCATCTTTACCAACAGCTGTATTTGAACCACCTGTAGTGTTTACTGTTAAAGCTAAACTACCTACTACTGTATTATTGTCACCCGTTGTAAGGTCATCAAAAACTTCAAAACCTAAACCTGTGTTATTAGAAGCTGTAGATAAAGTACCTGTACCACCATCTTGACTAATAAGAATACCATTAGAGAAGTTAGTGATATTAGAAATAATACCTACGCCATTAATAGTTCCACCAGTTACGGCACCTGTTACTGCTGCGTCTCCACCTATAGCAACATCATCGGTTACTGTAAGATCATCTTGTACTTTAAGATCTACTACGCTAAGACTAGCAAAAGCGTCAACTACTGCTGCACCACTTCCTGCTCCGTCTAAATAAACTGCTTTTACATCTCCTGGAGGAATAGTGATGTTAGCTCCACTGCCTTGGGAAATAATTATATTCTGAGATCCGCTGGTACCATTTTCGATAAAGTGCATTCTGTTAAGAGTGTTGGGGGCAATTGTAATAGTACAGGCTGAGTCTAGTGTTCCTGTGTATTCAATGTACATTGATCTTCCAGGATCAGTAGCTCCATCTGCTACTGTAGTAGTATGAGTGTCTGCATTAGTAGTTATGCCTTCTGTTCCATAACCCAAGGCCTCTGCTATAAGTTCAAGGTTGGTATTTGTTGTAGTTCCCCATGATCCTGACTGATCACCAGTTGCCATTTCCTCAAGTCTTAAATCGTTTACGTATGTTGATGCCATTTTTTTTTCCTCTTGTTAAGCCACTTCAATCCAAGCTGGAGTTTGAGTGCCTGTAATACTAGTATAGTTTGGAGTTTGGTTTTCATCAATACGTGACCAAACTAAAATTACTCCTAAAGAGCTAGTTAATTCTTGTCCTACAAGTGTAACATTACTCTGGCAGTTTAGAACAACAGAGCCAACTGCTGTCGTTGCTTGAAATCCTGTGACTGATAAATTGTTATTTGATATTGTTGTTGCAGTGCCTAGAGCACTGGTGCCTACCGTTCCAGAACCTGTGAGAGTAACAATAGCTTCGCCATCTACCGCTACTGAAAGACTACCGACTGTTCCAACTGCTCCTGCTATAGAAGCAATTGCTTGGGCATTTACGCCTGCAACTGGAGCTCCTGCGGTTCCTGCACCTGGTGCAGTAAGCGTTACTGGTATGGTTCCTTCGCCAAACGCTAGTTCACCAAAACCAGCTCGACCCCAACCACTTAGTAGTTGAGCCATTTTACGCTATTCTTATAATCGCCGTACTTGCTGCTGCTGCTGGAAACACGATAGTAAAATCGCCTGAGGTAGAAGTCTTATCTCCACCAAAGTCTATAGCTGCTACTGATCTGTCAGCGTTTGTATCATTATAAATCATACAACCTCTAGCAGTAATTGTAGCTGTACTAAAAGTTAAATCAGCAAAATCAGTAAAACCTGTAGTACCAGCACTTGTTGGATTTACATTAGTTAAGGCTGATCCACCTGAAGTATAGTTAGTACCACTAGCTTGACCTGTAGTAGTAAAAGCAGTTGTTGCCGCACCTAATGTGGCTGAACTTGTATACAAAGCTAGTTTAAAAGAGTTGCCTCCTGATGCTAAAAAATTATGTTTAGCTTCTAAAAGTTCTTTTTTAAAGCTAGTTGTTAATGTTGATGTTATTGCCATATTAAATACCTTTAATTATTTTTGCCAAATCCTCACTACCTCCTTTAGATAAATCTTGTATTAAGGTAGCCTTATAAGATTTTAAAGCATTTTTAATATATATCAAACATACTTGGTAAATTAAATCTTTATAGGCTCTAGCTTGATCTTGTATATGTCTTTCATTATCGTCTGAAACACCTACTATTTTTTCTGTTAATTGCTTTGCCCAAAACTCTGGAGGGTGGCCGCCGAACTTTGTTGTAGCTATTTCTACTAATCCTAATGCTGGAATTCCCTCTGGTGTAATATGATCTACCATTGCTTTGGCTCTCCTAAATGTGAATCGTATCTGTCTGCTAGTTTGTATTCAGTTTCTTTTTTAACATTGTTTAGATTGCTTTTTTTAGTAGCATACAAAGAACCGCCTTGATCTACTGATACAACCAAAGGATCATCTAATCTGTGGTATCCGTATAACTTGTCATCCACAGGTACACAGGTATCTAGCAATCCACTTGATGATGCTACCTCAACTTGAATGCCGTCATTCATACATTTACCTAACCAAAATTCTACAGAGGCTCTTCCCGATTCTGCAAAATGTAAGTTACCTTGATAAGAAAAATCAATACCGAACATCTTTATAGTTCCTACTTTGTTCCACAAAGCAAAAGCTACTGCGTATGAGACTGTATTATTTAAGTAATAACAATCGGTATCTTTTAGTATTTCATGTATTGGGTATTCAACTAAACCTGGTGCACGTTCATCTAGCTCACAAGTATAGATAGGCCCTTTATGATCTTCTAGCATTTTAACTATGCTATCTGTCTGATCTCCCGCATTATCGCTATCAAAGAATCTACTTGCAGGATCCATCATAAACACTCTATCGTGAAATATAACAGAACCAACAGAGTTGATAGCCCATACTTCATCGAAGTGGACTCCATGTGATTTTGCTAAACAATATTCAAACCAGCTTTTGCCAAGACCGACAATAGCTATAGTCTTACCTTCTAGGCTTTTTACTCTCTCCATCTTCTCTCTCCTTAAGTGGTGGTATTTCTGATTGAGTCGTAACGATACTCGTCCTTCCTTCCTCTTGCCTCCGCTTTATTTTTTAACCTTGCAGTTTCTTGCTGAAATCTATTTTCATATAAAGATAATAGATCAGCGTCACCTTTCATAAAAGTGTATGCCTCATACAGACAGCCATATAACAATGCGTTTCTAGCATTCTTTGATAACCATGTTCCTGTTGTTTCATTAACTAAACTATTTGGTTTGTATAAATAGTGCAACTCTACTGAATAATTAGCATCTGGAACTGGGGCTACAATTAATGTAGATCCGTTGTCTGCACCAGTAGAAAGTTCTTTATCAAAGTCTGCGTAGTATTGTGGCAATCCTCTTAGTGTTGTATCTGTAGGGTCGGGGGTATGCTCTCTTATAAAACTTGTATGTTTCTTGTCTAGGTAATGATAGTCACCACTCCCGTCTATAACAGCTAATGAAAAACTCAGATGAAAATCTGATGGTGCTGTTAGATAAGTAACTCCAGTTGTTAAGTCACCTGTTACGTTCTTTCTAAATAAATCAAACTGTATTAGTTCAAACAATCTTTCTTCTGTATTCTTGATCATGTCATCAAGAGTAGCAACAAAAGTGGTCTCTTCGTTTTGAACGTAGTTTTGGATTAATGTTTTTAACTCTGCTAATGTCATACTGTTATTGTAACCTCGCCAATAGAACCTGTCATTTCATATCCTAATATTTTAGATCCTACAGGATCATCTGTCATAGAAACATTATCATTACCGCTGTTTGTATAAACAGCTCCTTGTCCTAATTCAAAATCATTATTAGGTCTAGGCTTATACAAAGCCTCTGAGTCTGATATATGTGGTAACGGCTCAAGCTGTGGATGTTTAGATTCAAAACAATCTCTACATGTTTTTAAACCATTCCATTCTTCTCTTAGTTGAGCAAGTTTATATTCAAACCCACATCTGTCGCAAAGAGCTCTTGCAAATTTACCAGAGGCGTAAGCCATTTTAGTATCCGTGTCTTAGAAAGGGTGCAATCCTAAAAGAAGAAGTGTCTTCGTCTTGAGACAAAGCTCTTTCAAATTCATCTTCGTACATTTGCTTTAACATAGTAACTCTTTCTGGTGCTTTCTTAATAGCTATGTAATAAGCAAGACCAGCAGCGAAACAAGGAAAAAACCTAAAAGGCATATCCATTGTATTTGTGGCGGTATCAGCATCATCCATCCTCACTAGTTTATTAAATACTAAAATATCTGTAGAGTTTTCTGGAGTTGGCCATATATTTAATACAGGGCTTATTTGTTTATCAAGAAAGAACTGAGATGGTCTGGACTTGGTAGATTTAGCTGGAATGTTTAAGTATTCACTTCTGCTGATCTTCGACATTTGTAAGTCAAGATTAGCTCCATCAGTATTTCTTCTTATAGAACAGTCTAGTATGTCAATAACATTAGAGTTTAAAGTATATTGATTAGTACCTTCGGTAACTGTTTGAGTTGTTTGTTCTATAGTCCATTGATTAAGACCACGATTAGCCCATTCGGCTAACATAATATTAATAGATCTTTTTGCTGTCTTTAGATCATAACCAGTTCTAAGCTCTAGGCCGCATCTCTCAAAGGCTTCCTCTATAAACTCAGTTACATCTGGTTCAAAGTCTGTGCTACTAGATGTTGTCATTTACTTTCCTTTTTTTAATGTAGCTTTTTTCTTGGCTGACTTACTTAAATCTTTTAAATGGAATAACTTAACACTGGTTTTAGTATGTGATTTATTTGTATGTAAAGTACCATTAGCCATTTTGTGAGAACTACCTTTGTGTTCAGTACCATCTCTTTTATAATGTTTAACGCCTTTCATTTATAAATACCTATTTCTTTTTCTTAGACTTAGTTTTTTTCTTTTTAGTTTTCATAGGAGGTCTGCCTACTTTATTTCCGTATGTTCCTTTTCCAGAGGTCTACCTACTTTACTTCCGTATGTTCCTTTTCCCATTGGCATATTCTTCTCCTTTGTATTAACTAATTGTAGTTACTTTTCTTCTGTTATTCATTACTTTACCACAGCCTTTAGCTATAAAACCACCATTTTTAAATGTTCTAACATTGGTAGGCTTAGGGCCTTTGTTCCCTGCTGCTCTTTTTCTCTTCACTGCACTCTTCTTTTGCGATGAACTCATACTGGCTGCTTTAGCTTTTGGAACACACTTAGGATACTTACCTTTACCAGCTGTCTTCCTGCCACACTTAGGATGTTTACCATCTTTCTTGCGTGATATATCAACCCACTCTTCCTTCAACCATTGTGCAAGCTGTCCCATTATATTCGCCTATCTTGTCTAGCTTGTCTTCCGCCACCAACAAGTCCGCCGTTCTTCATTTTCTTTGCTTTAGATTTTTTAGCGTAGTTGGGATCTTTACAATATTTAGATGCAGCTAAGTTTGCATACGCAGAAGGGTATACATCAAAAGTTCTTTTAGCCCAGGCTTTACCCGATGGACATATCTTACCTTTACTTTTTGCTTTAGCCATTTAACATTTCCAACGCTTTCGTGCCTGTCTTAGTCTTGAGTTAGGATCTTTAGCTGCTTTAGGAAACTTCTTCATTTGTCCTGCTGATCTTGCACAGTAAGACTTCCTTCTTTTAGCTGCTGCACTTCCTTTCTTGACTGATCCAGTAACTGCTGTTTTTAATTTTGATCCAGGGTTTGCACGCTTATGAGCTGCAACTCCCTTCTTAGTCATACCTGCCCCACTTTTGGTGGGGCGGTAGTTCGCAGATTTACCCTTAGTAGTTCTTCTAATAGGTTTTTGTCTGCTAACCATTTTTAAGCATGAAAGACTGTCATGGTTAAAAATGTTGATACTGTGTATTCAACGTAAATACCATCAGTAAATAATACTCCTTCGTCTGGTATAACCACGTCTCTTGTAGCATCTGCATCACCAACAGAACTCAATCCTAAAATACTTGTTCCGCTAGGAGAAGTTCTTAAGAAATCAACAGTACCTGCTGTAGCTGTACTTGTTAGATAAATTCCTTTAAGTCTACTTCTACCTGCAAATACAACATCTGCTGCTGAAGCATTAACTCCTGCTGAGACATTACCTGCTGGATTACCAACAGCTGTTATTGAAGCAATAGTTAAAAAGAATTTAGTTCCAGTGGCTGTACCTGCATTAGCACCTGTAATGGATTCTGTTTGAGAGTCTCCATTAACATCAGTACCTACTACAGTAAATGATTTAGCTGCATCATTCCCAGCAGAAAGAATTGTTACAATCCTTCCATGACTGAGAGCAACCGCACCACCTGAAGCTAACGCACCACCTATAGTAAGTGCTGCGTTATTTCCAACTCCTGCTGCTACTGATATTCCATCAGCATCTAAAGC
>Ga0208032_1001118_pt1 | contig 12011 bp, 8 predicted proteins | sample MalvirAntarct_66_FD_184254 | JGI IMG/M metagenome (GOLD analysis project Ga0208032, IMG submission 184254) | Marine viral communities from the Global Malaspina Expedition - Malaspina viral metaG Antarct_66 (SPAdes) (version 2) | ecosystem: Environmental > Aquatic > Marine > Oceanic | place: West... | reverse complement strand
GGAAAGCACTCCGGGCAATCAAATTGATTACCTGTCCAATGGTTTCAAACTGCGTACCACCACCGCAAACCTCAATAACAACGGAAATACCATTATCTACATAGCATTCGCAGAAAACCCATTTGGTGGTGACGGCGCAGCGCCCGGCACAGCAAGATAAGGATAAATAAAATGTGGAAATACTCAGGACGAACCATCCGCGAACACAAAGCGTGGACTGACGATAACGGGATCACGCACCCGCGCAACTGGCACATCTGGTCCCCCAGTGACAAAGCTTCGGCTGGTCTGACTGAAATCACGCCCGACACACCACCTGACAGCCGCCTCTACACTTGGGGCTATAAGGCAGACGGCGTAACAATTGTTAAGACAGCAAAGGCTTTGGCGGACGTTGGGTCCGGCGATGATCTGGTAAAGGGTGTTAAAACCACCCTAAAAGAGGGAGTTAAATCACAGCAGGGTTCGTTGCTTGCACAGACCGACTGGGCCGTTGTCCGTAAGTCAGAAAAGACCACCGCTATTCCCAGCAATATCGCAACATGGCGTGATGCGATCCGCACAAAAGCAACTGCGATGGAAAGTGCGATAGACGGCGCGGCTAATACCGCTGCCGTTGCTGCATTGTTTCTGTCTTGGGATGCGGAAGGAAACAAGTCTGGCATACTCTACGATTGGCCTGTGTTGGGAAGCTAGATGCCTTTAACGAAGATACAGTTCCGACCTGGAGTTAATCGTGAGACTACGTCCTACGGTGACGAGAACGGCTGGTTTAATTCTGACTTGATACGGTTTCGTAAGGGTCGTCCTGAGAAGATGGGCGGTTGGGAGCGTCTGAGCAGCAACACCATAGACGGCACGGGTCGTTCCCTGCACGTTTGGGCGGCGCTCGACGGATCTAAGTTCATGGGCCTTGGCACGGAAACCAAGTTCTATATTGAAGAGGGCGGTGGTTACAACGACATCACTCCAATACGAGCTACGGCCACGCTTGGGTCCAACCCGTTGAAAACGGGTGCAGCAAGTTCTGCTGTAGTCACTGTAACCGCAGCGGCGCATGGTGCCGTAACAGGTGACTTTGTTACTTTTAGCGGTGCGACCACTACAGATGGCATAACCGCCGCGCAGTTAAACACGGAACATCAGGTCACCGTCATTGATTCTAACAGCTACCAGATTACTACGGCTGGAACAGCCTCTTCCGGAAGCACTGCGGGAGGCGGATCTGCTGTTATCGCTAACTACCAGATCAACACAGGTCTTAACACGGTTGTAAGCGGAACAGGTTTTGGCGCGGGTCTCTGGAGCGGTGTGTCAACAGGTTACGCTCAGACCACGCTTAATGACAGTGGTGGTATAGACGCTAGTGTTACTTCCTTTACGCTTACAAGCGCGGCTTCTTTTGAAACCGCTGCGACCACTACCAGCGCAAATCTGACAATCATAAGTTCTTCTGTCCCGGTAGCGGATTCCAGTGGATTTCCGGCTAAAGGAACACTTCTGATAGGCAGCGAGAAAATACGGTACGGCACTAATTTAGGTAACGTGTTTGGTGATTTGACCCGCGCTGACGACGGTACCACTGCGGCAACATCATCCAGCGGAGGCGCGGTGACCTTTGTTGGTCTGATGTTGATAGAAAGCGAGTTGATCCAATACACAGGAAAATCTACCCATACGATTAACGCAGGCGTTGTTCGCGGTGTTCGCGGGACAACGGCGGCGGCACATGCCGATGGCGTAGACGTTAAGGAAGCAAACGACTTTGTAGGATGGGGCGAGTCTTCCAGTACCGCTGCTAACACGGGCTCCAACATCCGCCTGTATAGCCAAGACAATTGGGGAGAGGATCTTCTCCTGAACGTCTATGACGGAACCCCGTACTACTGGGACAAAACACTGGGCCTTGGTTCACGGGCCACGGACCTTGCTTCTCAATCAGGTGCTTCAGATGCACCGACAATAACACGTCGGATCATGGTTTCCGGTGCGGACAGGCATGTTGTCTGTTTTGGATGTAACCCTTTAGATGAGTCTGCCCAAGACTTGTTAATGGTACGCTGGTCTGACCAAGAAGACCCTGCTGATTGGACTCCTACCGCGACGAATACGGCGGGCTCTCAGCGCATATCCTCTGGCTCAGAGATTATATCGGCTCAGAAGACTCGTCAGGAAATGCTGATCTGGACGGATACGGCGCTCCACGCCATGCGGTTTACGGGGCCTCCGTTTACGTTTGGCTTCAGTATGCTGGCGAACAACGTGTCTATTATTGGACCAAACGCTGTTACCACGGTAGGCGACAAGGTCTTCTGGATGGACCGGGAGAACTTCTACGTCTACACGGGTCGTGTTCAGGTTATCCCGTGTACTCTTCTTCGATATGTGTTTGACGACATCAACCTAGAGCAGAGTTTTAAGTGTTTTGCGGCTTCCAACAAGATGTTTGACGAGGTCTTCTGGTTCTACCCAAGCGCCGACGCGACGGAAATAGACAGCTACGTCAAGTTTAACTTTACGGAGAACACCTGGGATCTGGGAACGTTGTCGAGAACTGCTTGGGTCGATTATGGCATCCACAACAACCCAAGAGCCTCTGGTATCGCCAGCGGCACAAACTTTGTCTACGTCCATGAAACTGGCGACGACAATGACGGATCACCTATGACTTCGTTTATTGAGTCAGCAGATTTTGACATTGGTGACGGCGAGCAGTTCATGTTTGTAAGCCGTTTAGTCCCTGACATCGACATTACAAGCAGCGATGCAGAAGCAGCCGTAAACTACATCCTTAAAACTCGAAACTATCCCGGCGACAGCTTGACCACCAATTCTACTAACGCGGTAACTGCAACCACGCAACAGGCCTTCCTCCGAAGTCGGTCGCGGCAGATCGCGCTTAGGGTTGAAAGTTCTACAACGGATATAACGTGGACGATGGGTGATCTGCGCCTTGATTTTCGTCCGGACGGAAGGCGCTAATGTCCAGCTTGCTTGACCATAGTATGCCCATGGCTCCTGACGAGTACGATGCGGATACGTTTGTCCGCATTTTGCGCGATCTCGAGATGGCTCTTACGAAGATAGACTTCCCCGCCGTGGTTAGTGGACAGGATGACACCAACGGTCTGAACTGGTTTATGGACTGATGGCTTCTGCGTATAAAAATATAGTGACGACCGTCGGATCCACCGGCGACGTGGTCGTTTACACCTGTCCGGCAGCTACGCAAGCTCTTGTAAAGAACATCAATCTATACAATAGCCACACTGGGTCCATAGTGATACTATGCAAGATAACCGATAGCTCCGCTTCGGCAACGGTAATTTTGCAGAAGATAACATTAGCCACCTTGGGCTCTACTTCTGCTACCGCAGACGTGTCATTTACAGGACCTTTTGTCCTTGAGACCGGAGACACGCTCATATTCAACTGTGCCACAGCAGCGAAGATTCAAGTCTTCGCCAACGTTCTGGAGCTATCATGACGATAAACCCTTCTCCTAAATATTCTGGCGAGCCTTCTGCCCAAGCTTTGGCGGGTGGTTTAGCTACACTTGGTCGTTACGGCGACAGTTACATGGTCCATGCTGCTGAAGGGGAAACGATGGTTCCCAAGGAGGTTTTTGACGAAAACCCCGGCCTGAAACAGGACCTATTCCGCCAAATGACGATGATGGGTATTGAAGACCCTAATCGTTACGTTATTGGAAACGAGCTCAACTCTATAAACCCGATTACTGGACAGCCTGAGTTTTTCTTCAAGAAGGTATTCAGAGCCATAAAAAGGGTTGTTAAAAAGATTGCGCCGATTGTAGCACCAATTATTGGCAACATGATTGCGCCGGGTATTGGCGGCATCATTGCATCTGGGCTCGTTACAAAACTCCAAGGCGGATCATGGGGCGATGCTCTGAAGTCGGCGGCTCTTAGTTACGGCGCCAGTGCGCTTACTTCTGGAATAGGTAGTGCTTTACAGGGTACTAGCGTTGGTAACTTTATTGGTGCTGGAACACCGGCAGCTGGGTCAACGTTTGGTGGTCGTTTTGCATCAGGTCTTGGCACAGGTCTTACCGCACCCTTTAGCGCAGCCAGCAATCTGTTCTCTTCCGGAGCCCAGAACCCCCTTGCTCAAGGCATTCTTGGTCCTCGAACTTTAGGAACGTCTGGTATCTTTAGTAGCTTGGCTGGAACTAAGGCAAATCCTTCGGCATTCGCTCAGAGCGGACAAAAAGGTTTCATGGGTACGCTATTCCCCAAGTATGAAACTGGAATTAATTACACTTCAACAGGCGCTCAAGCGCCGCAACTGCTTAATTCAGGGGCTCCGGAACCCCAGTTCATTAACCAACAGCGAGTTATAACAAATCCTAATTCAGGACTTCAAGAAACCATGAACGTAAAGGTTCCTAATCCAAACTTTGGAACAATGTCGGTTCAAGATCCTGCAACTGGAACGATAAAAAGATATCCAATTCAATCATCTAACGTTTCCGCAGCAAAGCAAGCTGCGAGAAGTGGGGCTAATGCCGGTCAGTATTTACAGGCTCAAGCTGGAGGTGGTGCAAGTGGCGCAAGTGTCGGTAAAGCACCAGACTTCTTTACAAGGAATCTTGGCGAAACGGGGGGAGAATTTGCGAAGAAAGCATTAGCAGGAGCCATTGTCCCCGTAGGCCTTGCCGCTGCAACATATGCCCTTACTCCGGAGCAGGAAACAGAGGCTGAGTTAATTGCTAGTTTAGATGCGACTAATCCAAGACGAGTAGCTTATGATAAATGGCAACAGGTAGCCAATAAAAATTCTCCTGAAGCGCAGAGCCTACTAAATACATGGTATGGCCAATCTCAGTACGCAGCGGCTGATCTTTCATCTAAGTTTGGCGCTAACCCGATAAGCGGAATTACTTCCCTAGCCGCAGCCGGTGGCGGAGAAATAGTCGGACCAGGCACAGGAACCTCTGACAGCATTCCAGCAAGACTTTCTGATGGCGAGTTTGTCATGACGGCTCAGGCTGTTCGTAACGCGGGTAACGGAAACAGAGACGTTGGGGCGGCAAGGATGTATGATATGATGAACCGTTTTGAGCGAGGATCGGTCTGATGGCTACACCAACACTTACAGAACAAACAGTTCGCCAAGCTCCTTATCTTGAAGAATTCCAGAAAAAAATACTTGAGGCAAGTTTTGCTCGTGGTGAAACGCCTGTAAGCATTCCAGATATTGAGGTTGCGGGTCTAGATCCTCTTACGCAGCAAGCTTCTACCATTGGCCAAGGTATTGGCCAATATATGCCATTTCTGCAAACAGGGGCAGACACGATTGGCACAGGTCTCTCTACACTTCAGTCTCAAGCGGCGGGTGTTCCGGGGCTGTTTGCTCAAGCTCAACAGCAGGCCCTTGGAACCACGGGCGCGTATGACCCATCGAGCGCCGCTGCGTTTATGGATCCATACCAGCAGAACGTCACGCAGGACGCTCTTGCCGAAATGCAGCGTCAGGCTGCGATTCAGCAAAACCAGTTGAGCGCACAGGCTGTTGGCGCCGGAGCGTTTGGCGGTAGCCGTGAGGGAATTGCACAGGCGGAACTGGGCCGTAATCTGGCTGACATTCAGAGCCGTCGAATTTTTGAAGATGCAAGTCGGAACTTCAACCAAGCTCAAAATGCCGCTCAGACAACTTTTCAGAACCAGCAAAACCGCCAGCAAGGTGTAGCGCAGCTTCTTGGCGGTCTTGGAAGTGCTCAGTCGCAGGAGGCTACTCGACTAGGTGCGGGAATTGGAAGCTTGGGCAGCGCACAGGCGGAGTTGGCGGGTACTGGCCAAAGTCTCATAGGACAACAGGCGCAGATGTTCTCGCAACTGGGTGCCACAAACCAGACGCAAGCCCAGAGAGAACTGGACGCTGCAAGGCAGGCCGAGTTACAGCAGTCCTACGAGCCGTTCCAGCGTGTCAGCTTTATGAGCGATATCTTCAAGCCTAATATTGGTTCTGCACAGTCCACACTGGGTGTTCAGGTGGCACCGTCGCCAAGTCCGATATCGCAGGCTATTGGTGCAGGTATTGCAGGGTTTGGTATCCAAAAGGGTCTAGGCAATCCATTTGGTGATCTGTTTGGGAGCAAGTGAAATGATTCAGAGACGCCGCCCGATAGAGTCCGCCATAGCTGAACGCAAGATGTTTAATATGGGGGGAATGGCTGCTCCGATGCAGCAGCCCACATACATGGACTTGATGCAGCAAGGTATCATGGGTATGCCGCAGCAGCAGATGGGTATGCCGCAGCAGCAGATGGGTATGCAGCAGCCGCAAGGCATTATGGCGTCGTCGCAGCCCTTGGTTGATGCTATTGCAGCCGATGCTAACAACCCCGCTGGCGGTAATACACTGTCCATGGCCCAGGGTGGCTTGGCCTCTGAGGAGTTGATGGCTCGAGGTTTTGAAAATGGCGGTGTGAATCAGTTACTTATTCGACCGGGTTCAAGAGAAGAACGCCGTATTGAGATGGGAAGAGCTCCGGAAGCTTTTTCGGATGCGACAGTGGGTGATTACAGTATCTTTAACAGCCAGTTACAGGACGCATTAAGACTTAGGCAGAGGTCTTTAGATAAATTAAAGCCGATCAATAGAGCTTTTTATGGAGAAGTTGCTCGTGGTCTTGGAACTGCATCCGACTACCTAACAGTAACTAGTGAAGAAAAGGCAGAGAACGATAAGCGTCGAGAAGCTGAGTCCGCAAAAAGCGTTGGTTTTAACTCAAGGGAAGAGTTAAACGCAGAACAACAAAGAATTGAGATGATTCCACTGGATGTTTGGCTGCAACAAGTCGGAGCAACCGGAAAAACAAGAGAATACTTCTTAAACCCAAATAATCTTGGCTCGGCTCTTTCTGACATCCGCATAGGAGAACCTGATGAAGACGAGGCTGCGCCGGAATCATATGAACCCCGTCTACCTCCTTCCGATTTTGAGTTAAATCCTGACCCGGAAGATCTTATCCGCGCTGATGCTAATATGGATCCAAACGCACCGGGAGACCGACCGCAAGGCGAGATTGTTCCGGAGGCACCTGGTGGGAAAATTGTTCTGGCAGAAGGCATTTCTGTCGCTGCTGCCGATGATTCAGACGTTCCACGGCCCAAAGATAAGCCTCCGATTCCACAAGGTCCTTTTGACGTTGAGGGCGAGATTGTTCCGGGCGAAGAACCTCCGGCTGGAACTGGTGGTGTTTTGGACGAAGTTGATGCGGCGGCCTATACAGCAGCACAGAACGTCGTAGCCAAAACCCTAGACACCGACAAGAAAGCTGACGGGAAGACAATTGATGACTTTAAGAAGCAGTTCATGGAGGCTATGCCCAAGTACGAGGGTATGTCAGAAGAGGAAAAGGGTTTCCTGATTGCTGAAGCGGGTCTTCGTGTGATGGCTGGTAAGGACCCCAACGCTATCACCAATATTGCTGAAGGCTTGAAGGGCCTTGGTCCGGCGCTCATGAAGGGTGCTAAAGAGAAGCGTGCTTGGAACCGGCAGGTTGAGTTGTCCGCTGCCAAGTATGCGCTTGAAGGTACTGCTCGAGCAGACGCCAAAGCAGACGCTCTTGCTAAAGAAGGTCGTGTCCGAAAACAATTTATTGTTGGAAAGACGTTTACTGATCTGTCAGGAGTAAAGCGAGAAAAAGGATCTCTTTACACGCCTACGGCAGCAGAAATGGGTACGGACAGTTTCCAGAGAAATATTCTCCCCAATCTTACCACTGAGGGAATCTATAAAGAGAGACTAGATAACGCTGGCGCTCTTACGGGTATTGTCCGTGTAGGAGCCAAACATGGCCCAAGTGCGGAAGGCGTTACTAAAGCCCTAGATACTTATACGGACTTAACCAAAGATGTAAGAAACAACGCTAAGATGCTGACCATGTTGGACTCTTCTATTGTTCAAAACGCTAAAGGAGAAGTTACAGGATTTGCTCCTTGGGCTTCTAAGAAAATAAATCAGTTAAAAAACGCTGCCGGATATAACAAACAAATAAAAATATTAGACGGCATAGACACTAGCACTGGTCAAGGTCTGGAACGGTTTCAATATCAACAACAAGTTATTGCTAATATGATGCTTAAAGAAATTTTGGGAGAGGGGTCTAAAAACGTCTCTAACATCGATAGAACGTTAGCATCAGAGATTGTTGGTCTTCTTAAAGGTTTTTCAAGTGTTTACGCTGATCCCGCAGTTCTTCATCAGAAACTCCAAGGTATCAGGGGTGTTGTTCAACAAGGACTAAGGGGAAGCCTTACTAAGATGAGAAACTCCGAAGTGGGTTTCGGGAACACATTCACAGCTTTTGCGCCCGGAAGCCCTGGCCTTAATGTAAGCGGTCAAATGGCGGAGCAACGAAGAAGTCTTCTTGGAGACATACAAGGAGTTGGCCAAAGAACCCAATCTCGCTCCGAAGCCGCTGGTCGCGCTCCGGTTGTTTTAAAAGCGTCTGATTACTTCGACTTTGATAAAATGACTATTAGAAAGAATCTTCCCTAATGACTCAGTTGGCTCTTCCAAACGGAACGGTTCTTGATTTTGAAGACGCTTCTCAAGATCAGATAGGTCAAGCTTTGTCCAAGTTAAAGGAGTCTCAACCAGAACTTTTTGAAGAACGTCCTGAACCTGTTGACTTAGGATCTGCGTCTTATGAACAGGTTCAAGAGGCTGTGGGGATTTCGAGAGAAGAAGAAGTCCCCGAATACAAACCCTCAAACGAGGGCGAGGTTTCGGATACAGGATTCCAGTTCTTCTACGGCAGAGCCGACAGTATAGGCGATAAGGCCAAGCGCCTTGAATCCACCTTTGGACCGGGGACCTTTAAACAAGTAGAAGGAACAGACAAGTTTACCCTACTACTCGATAACATCTCTCCCGAGCTGAAGAAGGAATACGGCCTTCCCGAAACAGGGGATATGTACGTCAACAAGCCTGGTTTCTCTTGGTACGATGTTGCTGGTTTTGGTGGCGCGGAAGCTGTACCATTGACCGCTGCCCTTGGTGCAGGGCTCGTGTTTTCTGGTGTAGGTATAATCCCCGGCATGGCCATCATGGCGGTGGCTGGCGGCGGCGGTAAAGCTTTTGACGAGTTTGTCATTGAGGACAGGCTTGAGAAGATGAATACCCAATCCGACAACGAGGTTTGGGGAGACGTTGCTATTCTTGCGGCAACTTACGGTATTGGTGAAGGTGTTGGCCGTGCTCTCTGGGCAGGTGGTCGTCGTCTTATTAAAGGAGCCGGCGCCCGTCCTGATCCGGCAAGAATAGCCGAACTGGTCAGTAAAAAAATAGCTGGGGGTATGGGACGCGCTGAAGCAACTAAGATTGCCCGTGAGGAAGCAAAAACAGAACTTCGACGTGCTGTTAAAGCAGGTGCAGCGCCAACGGTCTCAGAGGTAAGCCAGAAGGCTATTATGGGTCGTATGCAATCGATTTATGAGGGCATCTTTCCGAATGCAAAAGCCGCTGCTCAAAACCTCGAATTTGTGCAAACTACTTTAGGTCGTCTTGGCGCGGGTGAGATTGACGACGTTACGGCAAAATCCTTGTTGAAGGATCAGTTAGACGCTGTTAGCGCACAAGTTTCTAATCAGATGAAGAATGCGAACGTCGATGAGACTGTACGAATAGCCAACCGACATCTTGAAGAAGTTATTGAGAACGAGTTCAAGGTTCTCTTGGATATGTACAACCCGAATGTCGCTCTTAAAACAGGCTGGCAAGACATGGCTAATATGTCCGCCCGTCTTTTTGAACAAGACAGTTCCATACTTTACCGGAAAGCAGAAGATTTATTAAGCGGGGTTAAAGGCGCTGACGGTGAAAGCGCCGCTACGTTTAGTGGAAAGACGCTTCAATCTATTGTAGCTGGCTTTGAAAAGAACGAAGCTTTAAGGGCTGTGACCGGAGACGGTTTTGAGAAGGGTCTGTTTAAGTACATTAAAGAGACTGACAACTATAGCCTGACAGAATTAAACAGCCTTAAAAATGCGATACGTTCCGCAGGTAAAGATCCGGCTTTAATGCCTGGGATGAACGATGGTTTAATCGGTACAATGGTCAAAGGTATTGACGAAACTATCGAGACAAAGCTTGCCTCTCTTGCTGCGACTAGGAGCACCAAATCACCTAGCGTATTTAATGTAGATTCGTCAGGCGTTGTTCAGTCATGGGACAATGCTTCAGCGGAGGCTTTTGAAGAAGGTGTTATGGCGTGGAAGAAAGCCCAGAACTTCCACGCTAAAGGCATACAACGGTTCCGAAGCTTTTCAGAAGAAATGCTTGAAAGGAACATCCGAAACGGTACGACGCTTGGAGACAAGCAGGTCTTAAATCAGGTTGTGCAATCGGGCCAACCGGACATGCTTTTGCGCTATTTAAAGAGTGTCACTCCTAGCGGCAGGGCAGCAGAGGGTATCCAGAAAGTCCCTCAAAGCGTTTTTGATGACGCTGCTAAAGCCGCCAACAGCGGAGAGTTTGAATTAGCCAACAAAATCCTAAACAACGCTGGGGTATCTCCCGATATTGTTAAGCGCCTTCCGGCTTTTGCTGAGAAGCTTGGTGTAGAGGATGCCTACGGAAGAATGATTGCTTCCGAGTTTTCGGACACTATACGCAGCTTGGGTAAGTTGGCTGAAGCTAGAGCTAACCCTCTGCAATTTAGAAACCGGATGAGAGATTCGTTAGCCCGTGAGTGGCTTACGCAAACCCAAACAAGTTCCTTGGTTCGTGGACAGTTCTCACCGACCGTGTTTGCGTCGAACTTTGAGACATTAGGCGTCCCTCTCCAGAACGCTCTATTTGGAAAGACCAACGGCGGCGCCATGCGCCAGCTTATGAGGGATTATCATAAGGTTGGTTTAGGTAATAAAGAGTTTGCGAACGCTTCGGCAGAGGCTCTGGGTTCTACGGCGGCTGCAATTCGAGCACGGACCATGGGCCTTACAGGCGGTCGCGATGTTGGTGAGGAAATCGCTAACATTCAGTCTGTCATGGCCGAAGCAAAGAGGCAGAGCGAAGATGCTTTGTTTCAGGCTATCGCAAAAGGAAAGATAGATACCCCGGACGCCTTGGTCCTGAACATATTGGACAATCCAAAGAACTATGATCGTCTTATAGCAGCTTTGTCAAAAACACAGGGCACGGCAGAGCAGTTAGGTGCTCCCGCTGGTGTGAAGGATATGGTTATGAGCCGTATCATGGAGAAGGCTTTTCCTGACGGCGTTAGTCCTGACCGTGTCTCCTCTGGAGCATGGGGGGCGCCTATGCGGCAGCAGTTGTTAGCCCTTAACAGAAACGGCGCTCTTGCAAAGGTATTGGGAGATGGAGACCAAGCCGCAGGCCAGCTTGTTGTTAATGATCTTTTCAAGGCCTCTAAAATAGGGGAGCGTATTTCTGATCAGGCTCTCAAAGGCAAGCAGGGTCTAGCTTCGGCTGCTTTTGCTGCCGGCGCTGGTATGCGTCTCATTACAAACCCACTTGCTTTTGTCGGAGAAGCCGCCGGCATTTTTGCCATGGGCAGGGTTATGCGGCAGAAATGGTTTCTGAACAGTCTGCTACAGCCTCGTTACTCGGCGGGTTTGGGGATACTAAGTAATACGGGTGGCCGCAGGTTGCTACAAAAGGGACAGCGTGCAGGCGCTGACCTAGACGGCGTCAGTCCGTTAGGTCTGGAACTTCGAGAGCGTGTGGCTCAAGAGGCCCGAGCGGTAGTTGCTTCTCTAGAGGCGCGACAGGTTGATGAGGACACACGCAAATCCGCCGCTGAGTTTGTTGAAACCAATATAAGACAGCCTATTAATCAATTAGGGCAGCAAGCGGCACCTGCTGTCCAAAATATGCAGCAACAGATTCCTGCGGCAGCGGCAGCGGCTCAACAGATGAATCCATTGCGGCAGGCTATGCGTGATGAAATGAATCCACGCATACAGGCACAACGGGATTTGGTTCGATAATGAAACTCTCAGACCACTTTACCTTGA
>Ga0208032_1001114_pt1 | contig 12036 bp, 7 predicted proteins | sample MalvirAntarct_66_FD_184254 | JGI IMG/M metagenome (GOLD analysis project Ga0208032, IMG submission 184254) | Marine viral communities from the Global Malaspina Expedition - Malaspina viral metaG Antarct_66 (SPAdes) (version 2) | ecosystem: Environmental > Aquatic > Marine > Oceanic | place: West... | reverse complement strand
AAATATTCGCGATGCCAAGCTTGCTATGGGGCTCAATGCAACTAAAGGTAAGAAGTATCAAATCAGCCAAATTTTCCCACGGCACTTTATCCAAACAGCTAAAGCTGTGGGCTTTGATACTGCGATTTTGATGGAGATGATGCGTGACATAGCTGACAAGGTAGAGGCTGTGATTATGAAGGTTAAAGCGCAGCTGCCAAATGATTTTCCAGCACACATACGGGATTCAATATTGAACGGTTTAACTGACAGAATTAAGCGCATAGTTTAAAACGGTAATCAAGCCGTTTCAGTTTTGCTCTAGTTTAAAGCAGCTGTAAGTGTAGATTAATTGCTGAGTGTCACTGTCATGAACTACTTTCGTGGTCGACTTAATTGGCGAGACGTGATGTTCAAACTAGTTGGAAGGGAGCAAGTAATTAGTCGTGGTTAAGAAGTCTCTAATGTCGAAGCTAAAAATAAATGAATGAGTCAATGGCTAAATTAATTTGGTCGATTTTAGTATTAGATTATTTAAACAATTAAGTGGCTTCATAGATAATTCTAACCAACGTTTTTTGCGTGACTTATCTAAAATGGGTATACTTTTTACACTGAAATTAGTGACCCCAAAGTGGATGGTAGCTCTCAAAACTGGTTAAAAACGACTTAAATTGATCTTTAATGAGTTAAGTTCCATTTTTCTTAAGTGTCTGTTACACAGGAATATTTCTTATTTAGGGCAATAAGCGTGTATTTTACTTCGTTTCTTTGGCAAAAAAGACCGTCGCTTTTTTTAATATTTCACGCTCCATTTCTAAGCGCTTCACTTGTGCTTTTAGTTTGCGGATCTATTCCTGCCAATCAGATCATTAACCAATATATACAGTAACCCATTTCGCACTTTTACGCGCACAAAAGTGCGATATTTTATATTTGTATGCACATAAAAATGTCTATTTGGTTTATTGCAGTGATGTTATTCTTTACGTCATTTTGACGAAACGGATTTCATATGAGTAATTTTTGCGATCAACTTAAGGTTAATATTCAGTCATTAGCGGCTATAATTCAGGTTATTAGCCATGAGACTTTGCGAATTAGAGCTTATTGTATTCAGGCTGCGGAAGAGTTACATCGTGATCTTTATTTGTGGAATGGCAGTGAAGGATTAAAACAATATAATCCGAGTGATAAGCAGTTTGAAGATTTTGAAGACATCGGCCAGCCTTTTGAAATCTTAGATTGGATCAATGATACATCTAAAAACAATGATTCCCTCGAAAAAATTATTCTGCTTGAAGATTTTCACCATTATTTTCATGAACATACTTTGATTTCTCGATTGCGCTCTTATACTGTTGCAGTCGCTAGTCGACAAATCGAAGGTATTTCGTTAGTGCTTTCACAGCCCATGGAAATGCTCCCAATCGAACTCGAAAAGGAAGTACAAGTTATGCAACTTCCTTTGCCCTCATCTGACGATTTAGTGAAGTTGATGCGCCAAGCTAAGCAACGTTTTCAACTAGATGACAGAGACTATCAAGAAATCCCCGCATTAGTTGAATCCGCTCTCGGGCTCTCAACCAGTGAAGCACAACTCGCTTTTTCCAAAGTAGCTTATCAATTTAAGCGGCTCACTGAGTTACAAATACCTGAAGTGGTGAAAGAAAAAGAGCAAGTCATCCGCAAAAGTGGTCACTTGGAATATTTTCACCCCAAAGCCACTTTAGAGGATATTGGCGGACTCGATAACTTGAAATCTTGGTTGAACCGGCGCAAACAAGCTTTTACCAAAGATGCACGAGACTTTGGTTTGGAAACACCACGCGGTGTTTTATTACTTGGTTTGCCTGGGACAGGTAAAAGCTTAGCAGCCAAAGCGGTTGCAAATGCTTGGCAACTGCCTCTGTTGCGATTAGACATGGGGAAAATCTATGGCGGGATCGTAGGGCAATCAGAAGCGAATATTCGTTCAGCCTTGCAAACTGCAGAAGCACTGGCTCCTAGTATTTTGTGGATTGATGAAATAGAGAAAGGCTTATCTGGCATGCAAAGTTCAGGAGCTACCGATGGCGGCACGACATCGCGAGTATTAGGAACTTTTTTAACTTGGATGCAAGAGAAAGAAAAACCCGTCTTCGTGGTTGCTACAGCGAATAATATTGCACAGTTACCGCCAGAGTTATTGCGTAAAGGTCGAGTAGACGAAATATTTTTTGTTGATTTGCCGGTTAAGCGTGATCGCAAAGAAATTCTTACTATTCATCTTAAGCGACGCAATCGATTAGACGATTTTTTAGACGGTGATCTCGACACTATCGTTGACGCGACAAAAGGGTTTACTGGGGCAGAACTAGAAGAAGCGGTAAAAGAAGCGATGTTTATTGCCTTTGATGAAGGCCACCAATTAGACAAAGATGATATTTTAAAAGCTGTTTCTGCAACTTCTCCACTTTCATCCACCATGTCCGAAATGATTAGTCAAACACGAAAATGGGCCAAAGGGCGGGCGGTTTGTGCAAGCTCTTCACAGCCAGAAGAATTAGAAAATGATACAAACAATAAAAAACCACGCCTTAAACAAGAAGGTGAGAACCCGTTTATCTAAGTGAGTTGTTATGGAAAACCCATTTTTTACTGCTTTGGAGATGCAAGGAGCTAAAGCTGCAGCTTTCGACAAGCAAACTAATGATCAATTAATGCCTTTTCGTCATTATTTAGAGAACAGCATTAAAGCGCTTGAGAATAAAGAGGTCAGTTGTAGCTGGTTACCTGTCGGTGGGCAGCGCTTTCGTATTACACCGCAACAACGTATTTGGCAACTTGTGCCTTATACAGAAATAGAAATCATTAATGAGCTGGCTGGTTGGTATCAAATCATTTCTGTAGACAGTGAACTGCCTAATATAGAATTTGATCCAGATGAAACTGATCCGATTATTCAAGGTAAAGGAAAAAGCAAAAGAGAAAATAAACTTGTTGAATGTGGATATAAGAAATATCCCGATTTCCGTCTTTATTTACCCGACATGGAGTTAGACAAGGAGCCAGTCTCTTGGAGTGGCTACCAATTGGAGCTTAGGCCATTAGCGGTAGAGATTGGCCAGTTGAATACCATTTATGTGGATGGTCAACCTTGCAAGGTCGTTTCTCAATCCGAAGGACGCCTTAACATTCAAGGTTATGTACAAGCGAGTAGTCACTTATCTATTGATGGTCAAGATATACCATTTTCGATGATCAAATCCTTTGATAAGAATTATCTTGAATCCTTGCCCATAAAGCGTAATAAACAAGGTTGGTTAGTTTTTTCTTCGGAGCGGCCAACTATCAATGCATGCCAACTGAACGATATTACCCATAAGTCTTTAGCTGAATTGAGCGCGAGTCACTTTAGTGCTGAGGGGCTCACGTTTAATGTTGACTCATGGTCAGTTTCGACTGAAAAAAACAGCATTGTCCTTGAAAGGATAAATGAAGAACAAAGTGTTGAGATGCAACAAATTCGCTGTCTCACTTTTCCAGAAATACAGTGGCAGCTTACTCCAATTGAAAATAAAGAAAAATGGATTCAACTTTTCGAAAACATCGGGGCAGATGATACAGGAAAGTCAGAGCTTGATTATTTTTTTGACGACAATCAAAACAGTAAAATTCTCGATGCGACTCAGCGCAGACATGACGATGGTTTTAGAATTTTAAAAGCGCGACCGGAAGAGCGACAAATTTTATTAGCTCGAAATCAACGAGGTAAAAAAAACCACCAGAGTGAATATCCAAATTCAAATAGTAAAAATCGTGAGATCCGTATCAGTGTCGATACCAGTCAACTACGCCGGCAAAAAGAGGCGCTGAACCAATTGATGTGTCGCCCGGCACAAGCGCATTGGCCACTTATTCAGTTGTTACAAGAGCGAAGCCAGACTAAATGGCCTGAAGTGACTCCAATACCTGAACAGGGGATTGAGTGGAAAGTGCTATCAGACCCAGATTTTGATGGTTGTGATAAGCAGCGTGAGTTTGTGAGTAAAGCGCTGGCAAGTAATGACTTTACCATTTTAGATGGTCCGCCAGGGACTGGTAAAACAACGACTATCCTTGAGCTAATTTATCAATTAGTCACTAAGGGGAAGCGAGTCTTGCTATCAGCATCGACTCATGCGGCCATTAATAATGTATTGGAGCGAGTTAAAGAAAGTGCTGATTTAAATAAGGTAATACATCCCCTGCGGGTTGGTGATGAGAGCAATGCGACTGGTGTTGAGGAGTTTCAGTTCGATAACTTACTAAACCAATACAAATCGGTGGCAGGTGGTCCCTCAATAAGTAAGCAGCTCATGGTTGATTCATCCAATCTGGTTTGCGGCACCACAATCGGTATTCTGCGCTTATTTAATGATAAGGAGATAGTGTTAGATGCGGGCGAACCACCCTTTGATGTCATGATTATTGATGAATGCAGTAAAACGACTTTTCAAGAGTTTTTAGTGCCTGCTCGCTTTGCAAAGCGTTGGGTCTTGGTAGGCGATATTCGCCAATTGTCGCCATTCACAGACCGAGAACAAATCGTTGCAAATCTAGATAATTTGATCATCACCCCAGCTAGAGGTAAGGCCAAAGCGAAAACCTTATCAGTAGATATACAACGTGCTTGTTTTTTGTTGGAAGAGCTTAGAGGCTCGACGAAAACACCTTACTCACAGCCTATGCTTCTACCTTTAACTTCTGGGGTTATGAGTGCGATCAAGCAAGAAATTGCTCATCGAAAACAGCATAAACTGCTCAGTGCTGGTTTGGATAATATCCTTGTGGTTCCGTCTAGACGCTTACCAAATGATCTTCAATGGGTAAAAGGTGTTCAAGACATCAAGGCACAACCCTGGCATTTTTATCAGTTTGATTTTTGCTTTGTCGAAGAAACGCTATTAGCTGAAATTCAGTCATTCATTCCGCTAGATTGTATTGTTTTGCACCCAGACTGGTGGCGGACGCAACATTCGAGTCAACATCATCGCCAAGGTATTAAGACCGAACCCTTTAAAATAAAAAATAGCGAAATTACCAATAGCCTTGATATTCATAGCGAATTGTTAGACCGATTTAACAGTAGTAGATGGTCTGAGGAAGTCTGTTGGCGGCTAGAGCGAGAATATTGGCTGCGTTTATCACAGAACCAAAAGCGAAAAACCAGCTACCTTGAAGAGACATTGCAGCGCCTATTCCCAAAATCTATTGATGTTGATGGCCGTATCCACATGGTAAAAAATATCGCTTTTCCATCAATTTTAGAGGCGTTATCAGGCGATGGTCTAGTTAAGCGTAGGAAAGATCAACCCACAACTCTCAATCAAGGTTTTACTGTATTCGAAAAAAAACAACGGCATACCACACTAACTTATCAGCACCGTATGCACCCTGAGATCGCTAAATTCCCACGAACACAGTTTTATCCTCAAGGTGTTTTGGTTGATGGTAAATATACAACAAGTGCGCGTAACTGGGATTACCCACGTTATGTTTCGCGCAATATCTGGTTGAATGCAAATGGCCAGACTCAAAAAGGCAATAGCAACCCGCAAGAAGTTGAAGCAGTAATGGCCGAGCTAAAGGCTTTTTGTGATTGGGCTGAAGATAATGCGAAAAATGAAAAAAATGAGCCATACGATGTTGCCATCTTGACCTTTTACAAAGGGCAAGAAAAAGCCTTACGCGATGCGTTGAAAAAGTTACCCGGAAATCAAAATCGTTATGCTCGTTTTAATCACAAAGGCATAGCCATTAAGTTGGCAACGGTGGATTACTTTCAAGGGCAAGAAGCCGATGTCGTTTTTCTATCTATGGTGAACACTCATCGTGATGGTTTTATGGATTCTCCCAATCGACTCAACGTAGCAATTACCCGCGCCCGATATCAACTCGTGATTGTTGGTTGCTACAGTTACTTTAGCGAACGTTCACGTACTGAAGAGCTGAAAAATTTGGCTAACTCAGCTCAAACCAAAATGATAAAAGGCGTTACGGGTAGCAGACGCAGTTCCAATTACAAGGGAAGTAAAAATAGTGGATAAAAATAAAAAACAACCAACCTTGGCTAAATCAATAGGGAAAAACGAAGTCAACGAGAGTGATGGTAGGTCGTTTTCTTTAAAATTGAAACGGACAGTCAGGTTAAAGCGCTACCCTATGATTGCTCAGTTGGCTTTTTTTCGTGAGCGACCTGATTTAGTTTCGCTATTGACGGCAGTGCAGAATAATCATAGAGAAATGCCTAATAGGCTTGTCGACTATTTAAGCAAGGAAAAACTGTGGAATAAAACCGATGCTGCTTTAACCAACTTGGGTGAAGAAGTGAAAGCGAGTGGGTACTTCAACACCCAGGAGCGAGGTTTTTATCATATTTGGTATACCGATAATGACCCTCTTTTTGGAACAAGGCCAATGTTTATTCAAAGAGATACTGCTTTTTTTGAACCGAAGCAGGCAATATGGAAGAAAGGGATAGATGCTGGAAATTCGCAGTTTAAATTTGATGGTTCAGAGCAGCCGCTTGATGTTCAGGTTTTGGAAGAAATACTGCAAAGCTCGACTACTCGGTTGGAGCCCTCTTTATTAGGTCTTGCCGGATTAACGCCTGAAGTCATTTGCTCGCCGGAAAAAGAGGCAACGATTCAGCTGAATTGGAAACTGGGTTATTCCACTTCTTCTTTAATGTTGCAAGGGCAAATAGATACCTTGCTGTTTAGTAATAATCGCACAACTAACCAACCACATGAGCTGGATATATCGCTAGTTGGGTTTGGTGAACATTTTGCTGACGTGATGGAAGTTATCGCCCAAAAATGTGATGGTGTTTGGCATCAGGATAGCCAGCGAGCAGCTGTGGAACTTGAATATATTAAACACGATAAAAATGCGGTGCAGCGATTTGTGTTAGATAAGATTTCACAAAGTAATTTGACGTTAGCGACTGGAAATTTTAGCCAATGGGAAGCATTCAATTTACCTATTAAGCCAATAAACCAACAAGATGCGAAAGCTTGGCATCTTCATTGGTTAGATAACTATTATCATGACTCTTACCAGCCAAGCGCATCGGCTCGTAAGCAGCAGGCGACTTGGCTCGATCATGATGCGTTGCAATGCTATGAATTACCGCTGTACCACCCACAGAACTTACTGGCAGAATTATCGCGTAATAAGCAGCCTAAAGCATACTGGCATACTGCAGCTTTGGCTGATCTGACACCTTCAAACAGCAAAAAATTACATTTACCGATTAATTTAGTTGAGGGTGATACGCTGGTTTTAGCTAACCTTGTGCATCAACTCAGCGGTGGAGAGTATGTAGAAGCCATTATTTATTCAGATCGTTATGTTCATACCCCTCGGCAAAGTCGAAACTTAGCAGCTGTCGCGCGTTGCTTTGTTGATGCGCAAGGTCAGTTGTTGACGTTAGCGACTCAAAAAGGGAAGGAAGCTAAATTACCTGATAATTGGAACAGACTAATATTTGAAAAGAAAAATGAAAATCATGGGCGATTTTGGATTTTTATTGGCCAACACCAAGTAAGCTGCTGGGAATGTACTAGTGGGCTTGATTTTATCAGAGATCAAGAAGGCTCTTATATAATTGATGGTTATCCTACCTTTATTCCTAAAGAACAATCTGAACTCCCACAATTTTTACAACGCGCTGTCACTAATTCAAAAAATATGGAGGTTGTTGAATAATGGCTAAGATCATCGTAAGAAATGAACAATTTCAAATAGACTTTACACGCCAGCAGCTCTGCAGTTTTTTTTATCAGCAACCTAGAGATAGTGATTTGTCTGATACTTTAACCTGTGCAGATAGAGAGTGGCTTGCTAAGCTCGTTAACCAATCACGTCTAACTTTAATCATTGCTTGTGAATCCATAAAGGAACTGTCTGTAATTAAGCAGCTGCAGAATCAGGCTGATGAAGGTGTTCGTATCTATTTGCTATTAGGTGATGAAAGCCAGAATCAGACGGCTATTGATATGTTGTCTGGCCGATGTCTGATTCGAACCGGTATTAAGCAGCAAGGCACTTTGTTACTACGTGATCATGCCACATCTCAAGCGCAAGGTTTCTTACTTACTTCGAACGATGCACTTGTCGATGGCTTTGCTCAGTCCCAAGCCATTGAACTGGAACCGATGCAACGAGAAGACAGCTATCGCAGTTTTTGTAAGTTGTTTTGGGATCAAGCCTCTCATGAATATCTTGAGCATAATAAGCAGAAAAAATCGGTAATTAATCCAGATAGTAATATAGTCGTTAATCATTCATATCATCTTTATGGCACCTTAGAAGAGTGCTTAATTGATTCGATCTCTAGCTTAAAAGCGGCGAGTGGCTCAGATTTCAATTCGTCAAATACACCATCAAGGCTTTTACTTTCAACGGATTCAAACCTTATCGGCAATAAAGTAAATGATGGCGTAGCGTTAACAGAATCAAAAATCCCGAACATCTTATTCTCAGATGATGGTGACTGGCTATTACCTGACGTCACTGAATTTTCGGTGACGAACTGGTGCCTTAAGTTATCTGCCAGTCAAAGTAAGCAAATGATTACAGCCTTTGAGCAGGCACATCGTAATGCTACGTGGCAGTTTAAACTCAATGCTACTTTGGGTGACCTACCTGGTCAGCTAGCAGTGCGCTTTAGTGATCAGCCGCAGAGCATACGCACCGTTGAGCTATTAAGAAGCGAAAGCATAAATGATGTATGCACTGATACTATTGACGATTTTTTTGTTAAATCGGCTGATGAGCTTGCCAGAAACTCGACGCAATGGCGACGTGACCGTCTTGCTCATTGCATGGACTTTAGCGTCAAAATACATCCCCCATATTGCCCACTGGAAGCAAAAAAAGACGCTTTGTACCAAAATTGGCAGCACGCTGAAGACGATTGGCAGCGAAGCTTGTCAACACTTGAAACGTTGCAGAACAGTATTAATCAACAGCAAAAGAGCATAGCCGATTCGCTTAAAGGTTTTATTAAAGGCTTTTTACTCGGGCAAGGGCAGTCGGTAAAACAATTCGAAAAAGAAATAGAAGTGTTAAAAGCGTGGTCAGTCACAACGGCAACACCGGCAGAGCGGGAAGCGTATCGTAAACGTCTCACTGATTTTCAACAAGGTATTCATCAGCGAAAGGCTGAGACTTCAGTAAAGTTCGACGAAGCGCAACAGCATCAGTACTGGGAAGATAAAAAATCTGAGTTAAATAAAGATTTAGATCAAAAGACAGCCGTTGCAGAACAAAAACAAGCAACATTTAAACAAAAGAGTGACGGACGAGAAGAAGCACTTAAGCAAGTTGATCAGAATTTTATCGAGAGTTGGGGAAAAGCATCAGCTAGTTTAAATGAAAAACAATTAGATGAATTAGCTTTGCCAACTGTTGAAGCGCTTCAGTTGAACGCATCAGTATTGCCTGAGGACAAGCGACTTGCGCTTTCCAGTATGTCAGTAGACCAAGCAAGTAGCTGGAAAAACACCATAAAAGAAAAAGTCTGGAAAAAACACTACCAAGCCTTTGCACATGCATTAAATAATGTTGATGAGGCGAATAAGAAAATCGAACGCGATATTCAAGAGGCTCAAAAAGCATCGCAGCAAAGCCGTTTACAACGTCAACAAGCAGAACAAGCGCTGGTAGATCACGGAGAAGCTTTTACTTATCAGCCAAATCAACCCTCAGATGCTTTAGATAAGCAATTAGGATTGAAAGCTGACCATAAACAGCAAGGCGGATTCGTTTGGCCTGCTGAAGATTTGCCATCTAACCAAACAGAGTTGCGCCAATATAAACAACAGCGTTATCTGCTTATTGATAAACAAGAGCAGCTTGGACAAGCTCAAAATGACGCAGCTCGACTCAATGCAAAAATTGTGTGTAATAGGGAGGTTGTGGATGCCTGAGCAAAAAATAGTGATCACTATTGATGATGATGGAGCAATAAATGCCAAAACCGCCGGCTTTAAAGGCGAGAGTTGTTTAGGTGCACTTGATGAGTTGCTTGAACTCAATGGTAATGTCGGTGAGGTGAATAAAACGGACGAGTATTATCAATCGCAAGGTGTTAAAAAAGTGCAAATCCAAACCATTAAAGGGAAGTCTTAATGAGTGCAGTAATTAAGACTACCACACCTTTTGCTATCGAAGAGGTTTTGATTAAGGCGCTAGCATTCCTAGGTGCGGAACCACTTAAAGTGGATGCATCAAATATCACGTCTTTACAGCACAATGGGGGGGTGCAACTTGGCGATATTTTTACGAATCGAAAAGATTATAACGGAACTCAGCATTTTCGCTTTGAGCAGGGGCGTTGGATACTGCGCCATGATTCAGATGAAATGAATGGACGTATTACCGTTTCATCTATGGCATCACGTGAATATATCTCGGTGCAAAAGTTTCTTACCTCGCTAAGTAAAGAATATGACGTTACCTACCAAGACTATTTACAAGAACTTGCTGAACAAGAGCGACTTATATTAGAAGAACAACGCAAAGTAAGAGTGGAGGCAACCCGCTTACAGACGATTGAAAAAGCCAAATCACAAGGGTATTCCGTTAAGGAAACTCGCAACAGTAAAGGGCAAATACAACTCGTTTTGACCCGCATGGTTTAGCTAGATGAAGTGCTACGGTGATTTTTTTAATCTTGCTCATATAGAGAGTGATAGCCTCATTTATGGGCCAGGTAAGCGATTGGTGGTTTGGTTTCAAGGTTGCGCCCTGGCTTGTCAGGGGTGTTGGAACAAGTCCATGTGGTCATTTAAAGAGAATCAACTGATCCATCGAGAGCAATTGTTAGCTCAAATTTTAGCCACTCCGCAGATTCGTGGTTTGACTTTGCTCGGTGGTGAGCCTTTACATCAAGCTGATAATATTTGGTGGCTGTTAGCTCAAATCAAACAGCGTTCAAATTTAACAACCTTTTTATTTACGGGGTTTGAAATGGCTGAATTAGAGGCATTAGGTTTTACTGAGCGTGTTGAAAATTTATGTGACATCATTGTCGTAGGACGATATGACGAGAAATTTCGAAATATAAATCAGCAGTGGATAGGCTCAGATAATCAACAAGTTATTTTTCCGAAATATTCTAAAGAACCAAATAATAGAACCGAATTAAACCAAGTTGAGTTGATTATCGATGATTACGGCGGGATCACAACGCTGGGGTTTCCAAGTGATGGATTAATTACCTTAATAAAGTGATGCTCGTCCGACAATGACGTACTTACTGTGATTTATGAACCAAGGTGGTATTTTTGTTAGTATAAAAATACCTTGTTGCTAGTTGGCTATGTAAGTTACGTATCTCCTTGGGCAAATGTATGTATTTTTTCGGTAAGTGTCACTGTCATGAATTGCGTTAGTGGCCGACTTAATTGGCGAGGTGTGATGTACAAACTCGTTGGAAGGGAGCAAGTAATTAGTAGTGGTTAAGAAGTCTCTAATGTCGAAGTTAAAAAGAAATGAATGAGTCAATGGCTAAATCAATTTGGTCGATTTTGGTATTAGATTATTTAAACAATTAAGTGGCTTCATAGATGATTTTTACCAACGTTTTTTACGTGACTTATCTAAAATTGGTATACTTTTTACAACAAAATTGGTGACCAAAAAATGGATAATGGCTCCCAGAAGTGGTTCAAAACGACTTAAATTGATATTGAATGAGACAATGGCGCCTCTGTTTTAAGTTTTTGTTATTATTAGCTATATTGATTATTGTTGAGCTGATTCATTTGATATCGATTAACAACATTTGGTCTTCTGACGGTCTCCAAAACCGATGGTTGCGGGTTCGAGTCCTGCCACCCCTGCCAAATTTAGAAGGCCTAGCAGAAATGCTAGGCCTTTGTCTTTTTTGTTGTTAATTTTTTCTGGCAAATCCGCACTCTCATTTCAGTCTGAAATCGATGCGATCGAATCCCTGCGTGACCAAAACTGTGATGCTATTATTCTCCACAGCGAATATTCGGATGAGTCGACTTTAATAGGCCT
>Ga0208032_1001108_pt1 | contig 12071 bp, 14 predicted proteins | sample MalvirAntarct_66_FD_184254 | JGI IMG/M metagenome (GOLD analysis project Ga0208032, IMG submission 184254) | Marine viral communities from the Global Malaspina Expedition - Malaspina viral metaG Antarct_66 (SPAdes) (version 2) | ecosystem: Environmental > Aquatic > Marine > Oceanic | place: West... | reverse complement strand
TTTAAAATCTTTAACCCTACCAAGATTGTAAGGCAATTTAACAAAAAAAATTAATAATGCAAATTATTTTAATCGTTAGCTACACTTTGAACCTCTTCGAGTGATATTTTACCCGTTGCAAATGCATAAATTGCTGCTGCAGTAACTAATAATCTGATCATTTGCTTGATAAATCTGGCTTTAAAAAATCTTCCGACTCCTCCGTCCTTTGATTTAACGTTCTCAACTACCTCTCCCGCAATTGGAACGAAAGTTTCGACAATATTTAAGAATACTTTCAACATAATTTCTATTTTTTATAAACTCTTCTCTCTAAATCTTTGATCCTTTCTTCGCTTTTCTCGAATTCTCGGATTAAATATTCGAGCTTTTGATTTACGACTCTGGTATCATCTGCGGGAGCAATTATTTTAGGCATCGTTTTGGCGACCTCTATTTCGCTTTTTAACATTACGTAAGATGACGTCATTGATACGACCATCCCTCCCACTAAAATCAACGTTTTAAAATCTATTTGAAAATCTGGCTTTTGATCTCCGTCTACATCTACTTTTAATTTACCCATTCCTCTCTATCCTTCCGTCTGATGCTTTAAATAAAGCCCTCTAAGCGACGATCTTTTTCTTTTAATATAATGTGACACTTTTAAGAGCAAGTCTTGCAGCCGTCAAATAGCCGATAAGAGATTCCACTCCCTTTCCTAACCATTTTGAGGATTTGCTTTCTGTTCTTTTTTTCTGAAACGTAAGAAACGTGAACCCATTCGGGCTCGCTATTGTTTCCGCCTTCCCAGATCAGTTGATCAAAGTCTAATTGATCCTTTATAATCATGAACATCTCAGCGTTTGATCTCCCGCCTAAAGCATCTAAATCTAAAGCTTCTCCGTTCATGTGTTGTGACCTTCTCGCTCCTCCTTTAAGTAAAGCGTTTAAATCCTCTGACCTATAAAACGAGTTTACCCTGATTGCTCCGCCGACAAACTCACGCAACGGCTCAAATAATTTCTCAGCCGTTACCTTCATTACCTCTAAATGCTCATCAGTCGGAACGTTATCAACCCCATGCTTTGTCGCAGTCGCTGAATACGTTCCCTCTCGGTAGCTAATATGTGCGCTGATGTTCTCAGCTTCCTTCTTCTTTGCCATCTTCTTTTGTTTCGGTAATTTCTCCCGTAGCAATATCAACGGTTATATTACCATATTTAACCTTCATTTCATCTTGCAAGACTTTAAAACGCCCAAATGATTCATCATGCTTTTTGATCTCGTTCTGCTTGTGAATCTCAAGGACTCCCATATTATTAAGCGCCGTGTTTATACTTGCGTTCAATTCTTGTAACGTCTTTAATTCTTCGTCTGTTAATTTACTCATTGTTTTTTGTTTTGGTTATTTTTCAAATTTAGGCTTTTTTCTCTAAAACATCAAGACGTGCCGTTAAGGTGTCTATGATGGTTTGTTGTTCTTGTATTGCTTTAATTAAAAAAGGAACAATATCACTATAATTTATTCCTTCAACTTGTGGTTTTTCAAATCCTTCGATTTTTTTAGTGAATACAACTTCGGGAATAATTTGAACCGTTTCTTCCGCTATTAATCCACAAGCATTTTTATTTGTATTTTTATCTTTAAAACGTACCGCCCTTAATGAGGTTATTTTGCTTAAAGAATTGTCAAGATTAACCACATCTTTTTTGTACCTTATGGAAGATGTTTGATAGTATAATTCCTTACTACTTGTATCAAATCTTACATCAGCATTTGATGATGCGTACCCACCAAGGTTACTTATAAAAATTGTACCATTCGCTTTGATGGTGAGATCAGTCGCAATTGCCCCTCCTATAACACCCGTAGTTTGTCTAGTAAATTTTAATTCTGATTGGAAATAATTTCTCCTTATTTCAAATGCTTCTGATCCCGCAATATCATAAATTAACTCAACACAAGAAACACTATTTGCAGTAGTTCTTCCTAATACGGTTGATGTTATAAAAGTACTAACGAATTTATTATGCAACCCCATTTGGTAAGTACTTTCTAACCTAGTTTTTAGATCACCATTAATAAATAAAGTAGAACCATCCGATGCTAAACCAATTCCCACATTACCCCCCGATGAGATGCGCATTCTTTCTGTAAAAGTAATTGGATCTCCTATTGTTGTTCCTGCGGGTGCATTTAAAAAATGAAATTCTCCATCATTAGTTAAATTAAGCCTTGTTGCAGGTTTGCCTGCTTGCGCATAAGTGCTATAATTTGCATTTGCTTGGATTATAAGTTCATTGTTTTGTCTTGATGTCATTCCACACCCATTATCGCCGACATCTAATTGTATTATCCCATTACTAGGCGCGTTTGGTGTTACCCCAATTCCCACGTTTCCCGTCGATCTTTGTAATGTCAATACAGTCGTTGGAGTTGTTCCATAGGAAAAGGATAAATCATTATTTTGATAGATTTCCCAAGTTTCAGTTGCATCCTTTAAAATAATAGACGCGTCTTGAATATTACCTCCAATAGACAAATATTTATCCGCGCCATTTGGTGAGGTCGGAGGAGGATCACCAATTCCCACGTTACCCAAATAAGAAATAGTTAAAGCAGTGCTTGTACCATCACCATTTGTAAATAATAAATCATTATTATCAGAATAAATAGCATAAGGATTACCCCCACTATTTTTTATTTTAATACCACCACTTGATGAATTAGTACCTTGGATATGTAGTTTTGCAATTGGAGTTACTCCAATTCCTACATTACCATTCCCTAAAATTGTTAAAGCGTCTGTAGTTGAATTTTCTGTACCATTATGTACAGATAACTTCATAAAATTATTTGCTTGTGTGCCAGATACTTTATTTTTTATTTGATTGTATCTGCTTGTGTTTCCATCCGATCTGCCCATTTTGACATAACCTTCAACGTCAGCCGTAGACATAACATTAAGAGATATTGTCCCCCCCGATGTGATGCGCATACGTTCATTTGTATGTCCATTAGTATAAAATCTAATATCAGATGCCGATCTTGTCATAATTGACAATCCTCCACTTGCACCAGAACCTGAACCTATAACCGAGCCATCTTGAACAAAACCCCCCGCGGTTGGAGTATTAATCCCCAAAGTACCTAAGAATAATCCATCGGCATTAGCACTTGAATTAGTTACATATATAGTGGCTTCCGTTGATGTACCTATGTTTGGATTAAATAATTTTATGGATGTATCTGCGTTTTGATCTTTTGTAAAAGTAGCATCACCACCAACCGTAATCGCACTTGCCGATTCTGTTATAATACTATCTTCAAGACTCTCGCCACCACTTGCCCACTTTGGAATAGTTCCCGCAGTTCCTGACCCCGTGTTACTGTCTACGTAAGCCTTGATGCTTTCTGTCGTTGCTACCGTTGTGGCGTTAGCCGTTGCAAAAGTGTCATCATCTAAGACCGCTGATCCTGAGATACCCGTATTTATTACGGGACTTGCAACGGTTAAGATTCCCGCCATTGAAACGGCATCAGAAACGCTATTAACAATTAAAGAATCTGTTCCGACGGTTAAATTTCCGCTTACCGTAGTGGCTAAAGTTGTTGTGAGTGATCCCGTCACGGTCAAAGCCGTTCCAGATTCGGAAACAATTGAATCCGATATCGTTGAGCCCGTTGCCCATTTTGTTAGGTTACCAGTTGTGCCTGTACCTTGTACGCCCGTTTGATCTAATCTTTGCCAAACGCTTGTGGTGGAGTAGATTGCCCAATCTCCAACCTCCCAATCTGTGATTCCGTCAAGGTCTGTCGATCCCGCAACGCTGACTATATAGTAATGACCTTGAGTTCCTACGCCGCTTGTTAAAGTAGGCGTATTTGTGGAGGCATTCCAAGAGCCTTGAAACTGTAATCCTTCAGCAATTCCGTTTATTTGACTCTGTAATTTTCCAAAAGCAAGTAACATGCTATCAGTAGCCAATATGGTCGCTCCTGCGGGACTTTGTAACCCCGTCAGTATTTTACCTATTACCGCTGAGTTTGTTAATGTGAGCGCCGCTGAGACACTCGTAGTGCCGTCTATTGATGGAGTGATCCCCGTCGCTTCTCCCGTCAATGTTATTGTCCTTCCATTTGCCCAAGCAGTTGCCGTGTCAGCATTACCCGTCAAATCTCCCGTGACGTTTCCAACCACGTTGCCCGTGACGTTCCCCGTAAGGTCTCCTACTACGTTACCCGTTACGTTTCCCGTTACATCTCCAGAAAGATCGCCCGTAACATTGCCGACAACATTGCCCGTATGCAGTCCCGTTGTGTTTCCCGTCAAGTTACCTACTACATTACCCGTTAGGTCGCCCGTAACATCTCCCGTTAAATTACCCGTGACATTGCCCGTCACGTTTCCGACTAGATTAGTAGTAATTGAGGAAGGCAATCCAATGGTTAAGGTCTGAGCGCCTCCAACTGTTGTTATTTCGTTTGTAGTTCCTTTAATAATTAAGACTTGAGAATCTAAATCAACTGACCCGCTTCCCGTAGTGCCTTGAAAGTCCAAATCTTGAGCGGTTATTACTCTATCAACAAACGCGGTCGTTGCAATTTTTGTCGAATTGTCGCCGAGTGGCTGAGTCACGGCAGTTGTAGCCGTGTTAATAGTGCCGTTTAAATCTCCAAGAAAGGTTGTCGCAGTAAAAGCTCCCGAAATAGTTACGCTATTCGGTAGTCCTACTGTTAAAGTCTGACCGCTTCCGCTTGTCGTGATTTGATTTGCCGTTCCTAAAACGTTAAAAACCTGACTATCTAAATCAACCGATCCCGTTGTGCCTCCATCTCCGCTAAAATCAAGGTCAGAAAGAGTGACTTGACCCGCCACGTAATCTATAATTGCCGCACTCGTTGGGATTGTCGTGTCATTGTCGTTGTTAATTAAGCCGTCGGCGGCATCGACAAATTTTGAAATCGTTATATTTTCTCCGATATCCTTTAATGAGCCAAAAGAAACGATGCCCGTAGCCTCTAAGTCTCCGCTAGTATTTAAAAAAACACCCGTACCGTTGCCAGATCCATCGCTCAACTGAGTTAATGCCGCACCTAAGACTCCGTTATCCAGAGTTTTTATTAATCCTTGGTAGGTGTCGGAAATTCGTGTATTAAAAAGAGTTGCCATTTTTTGATTTTTTTTCGTTTTCTATTTCTTTTAGGAAAAATTTAAGCTTTTCGGCGTTCTTTTCCTTGATCGTTTTCTTTTTTTTCATATATTCCAACCGTTAAATACGGCGTCTTGGCTTGGATAAAGGTCATCATTTGAGTTGTTCGTGTACTCTGGATAGGTCGTTTGATTAAAAGCCATGAAATCAATGAACCGACGAGAGTACCAATCTGCTTGAGTGCGGCATTTTTCGACTAAAAAATCGATTTCTTCCTTTGATACGCTTTCCGAGGTTTCAGATTGATGCTTATATATCCCTCCATTACGAACAGAATAAGCGCAGAACGGTAAAAAACTGACTTGGGCTTCCCATATTAACATGTCTTGTATGTAATCCGTGAGCAGCGTTTTATATGCCGCGTTAGCGGGGAGATCAATATCACTTGTTTCGATCAAATTTGACATCTTATCGTAAAGCTTTGTTCCCATATACTGCTGAATTACGACCACTTGGGCCGTATTCACAAACGGGAGCAGCTTGTCCGTGTCCACATTTCCGTCGATTATTGAATTTCTGACGAGATTAGTCCTATTTATAAATAATACGGTAGCCATGTTCTCTTTTTTTATTTTGGATATGCTCCTTGATTCGGCATGTTTACGGGTGCTTTCTTTGCGTCCTTTAATCCTCTGGGACTTGGCCGAAATTTAGAGGGAATTGTGCTTGTTTTTTTGTAATCTGCTAATTTATCAGTTTGTTCCGTGCCTTTTTTAAGCCTATATAGTTGCTCTTTCCAAGCGTGGCGGCAGTAGATCCCGCCCTTAAAACGAAATAAATTATATGCTTTTCCTTTATGACCGAGCCTATCGTTTACGCCTTCTCTGCTTGCCCGATCAATCTCCTCTATACGATAGATTATTCCTTTGTCGGATAATTTCATCATGTTTTCACAGAAAATTCGAGACTTATTATTGTCCTTCATTTTCTTATTAGACTTTTTAAAGTATTTGTATCGTATTTTATAGAGTCCTTTGTCTAAAACGCTGAAAACGTCAGATCCTTTTTTTTTACTTTTTTCGGTACGGGGGTCGATTTGATCTGCAAATTTTTGTAAAAGTGATTTTTTTGGCTTGATCAATTTTGACGCCCATTCCTCAGTCGTTTCCGTTGCTCCTTCTTCTCTCTCATCAACTAGCTCCCACTCATCCGAAACAATTTCTCCGCTTAAATCCTTTAGGATTGCCTCGCCCATTTCGTCACTTAGCTCAGTCGCTTCCTCTACCTCGTTATGATTCTCACATGGCATGTACCAAGTTTCGTCGCCTTCCGTGTGGACGTGATGACCTTCGCATCCGATAGCGTCCGCCAAAGACTCGGCCTCCTCGATTGTTTTAAAGGCGGGATATCCGTCGATCTCTTTAAGCATTACGCTCATGTTTTGTTTAATCCATCCGCAAATTTTAGGCGCTGCCGTTGCTCCATATTTGGCGGTCTGCTCCTTGATGCATTGATCCCAAGGATAAGCCTTTAAATTAACGCCTTTCATCTCGATTCCCGTCTCCTCTTCGATCGTTTCCTTATCTTGAATAAATGGATCGACCTCTGTAAATTCTAACGGTTGTAAAGTAATGAAATAGAGATTTAACGAAATACCATTGTAAGCCAAAAGCTGATCAAAGCAGTCAATTAATAAATCTTGAAACGGTCGGATGACCGTATTATCCATTAAAATTGAGCTATTTTTAATCTCATCCGCGTTACTTGAAAATCCGTTACTATCTCGTATGCCAAGTAAAAAAGGACTGACAATTCTATGAGAAACTTGCACTTTTTTAGAGCTTTCATCCGATAAAAATTGATATTGATTATGTGCGTCGGAAAGTTGCACGGGTGTTATCTCAGCTTGACTCTCTTTGTTATCATTAAAAGCCAATATAAAACGGCCACTATTGGTTGTGCCTTGAAATTTTGATATAATTCTCTGCTCGATTAATTCTCTTTCTTGCTGCGGCGGAATCCCGTTATTAAAATTCACTAACATACTGGGACTCAGGCCATTAAGAACATTATTTAGGTGATAATTGCTTATTTCCTCCTCAAGCTCTGCGTATTGGATACCCCCTTGATAGTCTACGGGGCTGTAATAATAAAATCCAGATCGATAAGGCTTGATATAATAAATTTCGATGTTTTCTTTTGACATCCCATAAGCGGGAATGCGTAAAGGCTTGTCATTTGGCTTGAGATTTACCCAATCTTTAAAGTAATAATAAGCGGGTATTTCTCCGTCATCGTTTGCTTTTTCTGCCCGTAGGGTTTCAATTGGAAAATGCTCTAATTGAGCGATCTTTTTTCGGTCTTTTGAGTAGATCACTTGTATTGCAGCTTGACCCATTAGCTTTAAATCGTAGCATAATTTTCGAACGCAATCTTTATGAAGCAAAGAGATCATTTGAGCGTATTGATCAGGCTTTCGGTTTGCGTCCGTAGCCGATAGGCCCTTGCCAAATATATTGGCGCTGATTCCCGTGATGGCGGCGTTGTTTGTCGGCGATCCGTTAAATCGATCTATCAGAAATTGAAAATAATTATTATCTGCGCCGTATTCGATCCAACTCTGGTTGGCGACTTCTTTGACTTCTGGGCTTGTGTATGTGCTTAAATTTACGAACCCATAATCTCCACGTTTTTCATCGGGAGCGTCAATGGTTAAAGTTTGTTTTTTGTTATTCCTTTTCATGTCGTCACAATATACTCATTATTGGATGAATCACTAGTCACATATTGACCTTCGTTCAGTTTGTAATACTTGTTTTGAAGCTGATTTATATCCTGATCAGTACAGAATATTTTGTCGCCAAAAATCTCAGATACTCTTGTGTTTAATTCATTCCATTTTGTCGTTTCAATCTCCCAAAGATTATAATTCGTATTCCAAAAATTAAAATCAACGTATAGTCTAAGGTCGAAAAAATGATTCTCGACTAAAACGGGATTAAAAGTCAAATTGAATTGAAGATAATTTCCTACCGTTGCGGCAGTTGTAACCTCGTAAACTTTAATTACGTTAGTGCTATCGTCTCGGATGTCTACGCTAAAGGATGCTGCGTATTCTCTCGGAATTACGTTGAGCGTTTGAGCTAATGCGGAGGTTTTTAAAATTATCATTTAATAGTATAACGCATTTTTGATAAATTTTTATAAAAAACAAGCTAAAAAAAAAGCAGTCCCCCCTCGAAAACTGCCTTCATTAATTAACCAAAACTAAATTTAAGCCGTTGGATCAATCTGAGTTCCTTGAGTTGCCGTTGTTATAAGTGATGGAGTAATAAAAGGAGCTGCTTCGTCCTCAATTCCTTCCATTGTGATTACAAAACCGCTTAAGTCTCCCGCGCTTGCGCCCGTACCGATCGTTCCAGATACCATTTCGCATCCACTTTCAATCCCGCAAACAAACATATTCCCCATAATAGTCTTCTACGACTATTTGCGGACGCGCTGCGGCGATCAATTGGATCTCTTGTTGCGTTGCTACATCCAAATAAGTAAATGTAAGATTTAAAGTCTGAGTGTAAAAAGTCGTTCCCGTATCTCTCGACGATGTGATCGCCGTTTCTAAACTTGAAGCTCCTTTCACGTCGTATTTATAGACCGTCGGACTTCCTCCGATTGCGGTTACCGTCCCGTTTTCTTTTGTAATCGCTCCAAGGCCCGTTAGCGTTGCGCCTACCGTGCCATTAAAATCAATAAAGTAGGCCGCCTTTATTCCTCCGAATGCGCTTTTGCATGGGAGTTGTCGACCTTTATTTATAATACATGCCATGTTTTTTTTTGTTTAAAAAAAGGGCAAATTGAGAATATCCCAAAGTGCCCTCTTTAGGTTATAATTTATGAGTATAAAACGCAGTCGGCAGAAATGCCATACTGAACCGCACAAGCGAATCTCATGATCATTCTGACATTTTGGCTTCCGTCTAAGTCGCTCATATCCAGCGTCTTAACTAAATTTTGATCCGAAAGTAACCCGCAGCCGAAATAGAGATTAGACTTCTGAGCAGCTACCGCGTGGTCATCAGGTAAGCCCTGAGCTACAAAGATTTTAACTCCATCAAATGTAAGTGATCCATTGTTCCACCATTGAGTACCTTCGTTATTCACACCGTTAGCTCCAAGGCCCGCAGCAGAAAAACCGCCAAGGGCTCTCACGTAAGCACGAGCCATATTTTGAGAGATATATAGGAACATGTCATCTTTCCCGTACAAAGCACTAGGAATTGCATCAACAAGCTTCCCTAATTCAGCAATTACGTTAGCCGAATCAACTCCGCCCGCAACCGCCGCCACATCAATTACGGCTGCATCAGCCTTCATTAAAGTAGTGAACCCGTTAAATTCTCCCGCTTGTGCGCCTCCTAAATTTCCTTGCCAGATATTGTTTTCAGTAGCTGCCGCAGTTTCTGCCGCTAAGTGAGCGATTAAAAATTCTGCGAAAGTTGGGGGCAATGTGTCAAAGGCTGAATAGCCCATTGAAGCAGATTCCCAATTTGCAATAAACGGCGTCTTGCAAAGTTCCAAATTTATTTGAAATTCCAAGGGCTCGATAATTCGCTCTGTTAATGTTACATTTCCCGCATTCGTAAAGTCACAAGTAGAGTCTCCAATAAGTCCCGTTGTTGCAATTTTTTGAATTACAGATTTATATTTAATATTGGGCATTACTTCGATTCCGCCGTTTTCAATTGTTGATCCCGAAAGAAGAGCCGCCGCGATATATTTGCCTGAGAAAGACCCCGCAAATGTGCTAGTTATTGTTAAAGCCATTATATTAGTTGTTTAAAATTTTTGATAAAACAGAATCCATTGTCGAACGGGTTCTTTTTTGTGAGTATGTTACTGATTGAGTTTGATCTGACGCCGCCTCTGGACTATGCTTAATTGCTTGAGCCGATGGCTTCGAAAGTTCTTCTTTAAGTTTGGACGAATATTCCTCTTTTTTTGCATCCATTTTATCGCCTTTTAAATCGGCAATAGCGTCTTCAAGATTTTGGATCTTAACTTCCATTTCCCTAAATGAGTCTTTCGTGACATAATTTTCTTCGTCTGCCATTTTTTTCTCATCCATGTCATCCGCTAGGTCTTCCGTAGTCTCTTCCTTTTCAGGAACGTCATCGCTTACATCTCTAACGTCTGCAATTACTCCTTCTTCCTCGACGACTAATAGCCGTGAGTCTTCCAGAATATATTCTCCAACGGGTAACGCGATCCTTTCATCGTCTGTAAGGATAAAAACGTCCTTCCCTTTTTCAAACGAATCAGCTTCGACCTCCGTCCCATTCTCAAGCTTCATGGTTTCTAAGGCTGTTTTTTTAGCCTTGATTCCTAGGAGCGTTTTGATTGAATCTAATTGATTTTCTGCTTTCATAATAGTATAACGTATTTTGATTAAAATTTTGTCTTTTAGCCTTGACGGTATATCCCGCCTATGCCCTGATTCATCGTTCCGCCCTTGCAGCATTTACGTGAATACGTGTCTTTGTCACGGCATAGGCAAGCCCGTGAGCTATTCTTCGGGCTTGTTCTGCTTGGGATAATTGTTTTAGTCGTTTGCGCCATTATAGATCTCTTATTTTACCTTCCATTTCTTTTTGCATTCCGAGTAAATCTTGGATTTGCTTTTGCATTTCCTTAACTCTTGGAGGAATATCAACGCCTAGCGTTTTTAATTCCGTCAATAGACGATCAAGCTCATCCTCTGCTCCGCCTAAATCTTGACCAAAATCAAAGCGTAAAATATCATTGGCGAGCGTTCCTTGTTTTCTTGCCTCGTCGTAAGCTTCATCGAAAAATTCAATGCTACCGTAAGCGTTTCCGATATACTCCTCAACATCATCCATTAAGCTCAATTTTATTTTATGGGCTTTTAGACTTGTAATTCTGTTCTCACTTAATTTTGAGAAAATATCGTTTATTGTGTTTTTTGTTGACTTCATTTTGTTATTTATTTAAGAGAATTATTTCCTTTTTTGATTTGTTTTGAGCCATATTTTAAAGCTTCAAGGGCTTGTTTATAATTAGGTATTGAATCAGGAGAGATTCCTAGTTCTTTTGCGGACTTTTTTGCCGTATCAATTCCTTTTGAAACGACCGCCATTTTATCCGATACATCTTGAATATCTACTGCAAGACTATTTCTTACACTTTTAAGCTCTTGAACACTTATATCTATATTTTTGCCAAACGTGTTTATATCTGAATAAAATTTTAAAAAATCCATATTTAAATCAACTCGCTCGCCCTTCAAAATGCTTGTGATTTTGCTCAATAAGATCTCGGCTTCTTTTTCGTCTTTTTTCATTTCTGGTTTAATCGTTTTAAGTTTCTGCATTTTATCAGCGAAATACCCTTCGATAGAAAAGCCGCCTTTTTTCTTTAATTCTGCCCATAATTCATCGGACTCCACTTTGACAGATCCCATCCAAGTGCCGACGGGTAAGTTTAGCCCGTACTTTTTTGACTTATCATGTACCTCATCTTCGATAATCCACGACTCAACCAAGGTTAATCCTTGTAATTGGTCGCGATGTTCTAATGTGGCGTTGTTTTGATTGCCTTTTTTGAGATACATTTGACTTGCTTTCTCGACCGTCTCCTTTGAAAAATATATATAATACTCTCCGTCTTCCGACATTCGATAAATGGGTTTGTTTGGGATCAATAATGCACCCATCAGGATGCGTTTATCCTTTGAAACCTCGGCGAGAATTATGTGTTCAGCTTTTAAGGCGATGAAATCTGCTTCAATTGCGGGATTATCTACGATAGAAATCGCTTCAATACCCGTATTTTCTTGATCTTCGTCAAGGACTAGCTCCACTATTTTCATAATAGTATAACGCAAAACCGTAAAAATTTTGTCTTTATACTTTTACTAT
>Ga0208032_1001107_pt1 | contig 12073 bp, 9 predicted proteins | sample MalvirAntarct_66_FD_184254 | JGI IMG/M metagenome (GOLD analysis project Ga0208032, IMG submission 184254) | Marine viral communities from the Global Malaspina Expedition - Malaspina viral metaG Antarct_66 (SPAdes) (version 2) | ecosystem: Environmental > Aquatic > Marine > Oceanic | place: West... | reverse complement strand
ATCAACGACGTAATCCTAACCTATAAGTTGTTTAGTATTATGGCACGTAAGTTCCCTAAGTCAGAGCTACAGTTGATTGACCTCACCCTGCGTATGTACACTGAGCCTACGTTAGAGCTGGACGACGCCCTACTAACCTCACATCTCGACGACATAAAAGAGCGTAAGAGTAAGTTGTTAGTAGATGCAGGTGTGACGGACAAGAAAGAGCTTATGTCTAACCCTAAGTTCGCTGAGTTGCTGAAGGGGTTTGGTGTTGAGCCACCCATGAAGATTAGCCTGACGACAGACAAGGAGACGTTCGCGTTTGCCAAGTCAGACGAAGGGTTCAAAGCATTGCTCACTCACGAGAACGAGAAGGTGCAGTCTCTAGTAGCGGCACGCCTCGGCACAAAATCTACGTTAGAAGAAACCCGCACGCAAAGGTTCATAGACATCTCTGCTCGTGGCTTGTTACCCGTACCTGTAAGATATTATGCGGCGCACACTGGACGATGGGGTGGGGATGATAAGATCAACCTGCAAAACCTACCTAGCCGTGGCCCGAACGGTAAGAAATTAAAAAGTAGCATTGTGGCTCCCGAGGGGTATTCCCTGATCGACTGTGACAGTTCGCAGATCGAAGCGCGTGTGTTGGCGTGGCTGGCAGGGCAAGATGACCTCACTAGCGCATTTGCCAAAGGTGACGACGTGTATAAGCACATGGCGTCTAGTATCTATAACGTGCCATCAGATGGGGTGAGCAAGGATCAAAGGTTCGTGGGTAAGACCACAATTCTCGGTGCTGGCTACGGCATGGGTGCAGTCAAGTTCCAAGCGCAGTTGCAAGGTATGGGTGTATACATAGAGCTTGAAGAAGCGCGACGTATCATTGACATCTATCGCAGTACCAATGGGGCTATCAGTCAGCTATGGCGTGACGCCAACAATATGGTGCAGTACATGGCCCGTGGCGATAGTGTGCAGTTTGGTAAGTCAGGTGTCTTACAAGTAGATGCACGCAAAAATGCTATCATGTTACCTTCTGGTCTACCTATGTTCTATCATGGCCTAGCCGCAGAGAAATCCGAACGTGGCTACGAGTACACCTACCGAACAAGAAAAGGTCCGAATCGGATATATGGCGGCAAAGTTGTCGAGAACGTGTGCCAAGCTGTTGCACGTTGTATCATAGGGCATCAAATGATACTCCTTGCTAAGAAGTACAAGGCCGTGCTAACTGTACATGATTCAATAATCACATGTGTACGTGACGAAGAACTAGACGAAGCACAAGCGTACATGGAAGAGTGCATGAGCCAGACGCCCGATTGGGCCGAAGGATTACCTATAACCTGTGAGAGTGGCACGGGTAAATCGTATGGAGAATGTGAGTGAGACAGCATATTTTTGAAGCAGGCCAATTAGACGATTTAGTTTCGCACAAAGCATTATCTGAAGCCTTGACGTTTCTTCCTACTCTAACGCCAAATGGTTTTGCAAAATCGCTAGACGAAGTGCCCCTTGCTGGTCGCATAGACCCAGAACACGTTAGTCTGTGTATCAAATGGATAGGAGCTAATATGGTGCTTAGTACCAAACCAATAATAAATGTACGTCAAAGTAGCTACACACTAAAACATTGGGTTGAGAAAGACTACAGTGCGTACGTAACCAACGGCGCGTTTATATGCGCTGCTCACTACATGGGCGCTGATATTCAGATAGGCAGGGCAACACCTAACCCAATGTTTAATTTATTTATGCGAAAAAGACGCAAATGACTAAAGTATCGCCATGGTCTTTCAGTAAGATCAAAGCATTTGAGCAATGTCCTAAGCAGTTCTACCATGAGAAGATACTCAAGGAGTTTCCGTTCAAGGAGACTGAGGCTATCTTATACGGCTCCGCGTTTCACAAGATGGCAGAAGACTTTGTAGGTGCAGACGTACCTGTGCCTAAGAAGTTTGGCTTTGCTGAAGAAGCACTAGTATCACTGAAAAACCGCAAGGGCAAAAAGCTGTGTGAGATAAAGCTGGGTATAACAGAGAACCTAGAAGCCTGTGACTTCTACGCCAAGGACGTTTGGTTCCGTGGTATCGCCGACCTAGTAATACTTGATGGTGATCTCGCGTGGGTGGTGGACTACAAGACAGGCAAGTCGGCAAAGTACGCGGACAAAGGTCAGTTAGAGTTAATGGCCTTGGGCGTGTTTGCGAAATACCCACAGATCAAGACCGTACGGGCAGGGTTATTCTTTGTTGTGTGTAATGACTTGGTAAAAGACACCTACATGGAGTATGATAGCGGCAAGCTGTGGGAAAAATGGTTGGGTAAGTATGCCCAGATGCAGACTGCGGCAGACGAAGATATGTGGAACGCACGACCCAACGGGTTATGCAGACGCCACTGCCCTGTAATCGAATGTGTTCACAACGGAGCGAACTAATGAGGAAACGTAAAAAACAAGTCAACGCACCTGTAGGTAGTAAGACGTTTGAGGCACGTATGGAACGTCAGCGTGCCCGGCGTAAAGTTGATAAAGAAGGTGTAGATCGCAATGGCAATGGTAAGGCCGACAAGCGTGAAGGCAAAGATGTTAGTCACAAGAAAGCCTTGTCCAAAGGTGGTAAAAACAAAGATGGCGTGACCATAGAGAGTTCAAGCAAGAACCGCGCACGTAACTACAAGAAGAAAAAATAATTCGGGCAGTTGCCCGAAAGGAGAACTAAATGCAGATTATTGATGGTAAGGCGTTGCTGTTAAAGCTACGCAATCCAAAACGTGTCACTGAAACAGTACCGAAGAGTACCGAAGTTCGTGACAACGAAGTGTTAGTAAACTGGGGCATCGACGAGATGCACACCCTAAAACGCCTTAACATTAACGTACCTTCCCCAATACAGAGCCAGTACACATGGACAGGTAAGTACGCTCCGTTTGACCACCAGAAGAAGACGTCAGCTTTCTTTACCATGAACCGCAAGTCCTTTTGCTTTAACGAACAGGGTACAGGCAAGACTGCCAGTGCTATATGGGCCGCAGACTTTCTGCTCAACCAAGGCAAGATCAACCGCGTCTTGGTTATATGCCCCCTGTCAATCATGGACTCAGCGTGGCGCGAAGACTTGTTTACCTTTGCCCCACATCGCAGTGTAGACATTGCCCACGGTGCATCTAAGAAACGCAAGGCAATCATAGAGCAAGGCGCAGACTTTGTGATAATAAACTATGACGGTGTAGAGATTGTATCAGAAGAGATTGCCAAAGGTGGGTTTGATCTTATCGTTGTAGACGAGGCGACACATTACAAAAACTCACAATCAAAACGATGGAAGACGTTGAATAAACTGGTGGGAGACGACACGTGGCTGTGGATGATGACAGGTACACCTGCCGCGCAGTCCCCCCTTGATGCGTACGGGTTGGCTAAACTGATTGATGCTAGTGCTGTGCCACGGTTCTTTGGTTCGTTCCGAGATATGGTCATGCGTAAAATTACACAGTTTAGGTGGATTGTTAAACCAGAAGCGACTGACCTTGTGTTTAACGTATTACAGCCTGCCATTCGTTTTACCAAAGAAGAATGTCTTGACTTACCCGACATGACGTACGTGAAACGTAAGGTAGAACTTACTCGACAACAGCAGAAGTATTACGACCTGTTGAAGAAGAAACTTACCATGAAGATAGGCGACGACGAAGTATCCGCAGTGAACGCCGCTGTCATTATGAACAAGCTACTACAGATTTCCGCTGGCGCTGTGTACACTGACGAAGGTGACACCTTAGAGTTCGACATCAAGCATCGGTATAAGGTGCTACGAGAAGTGATCGACGAGAGCAGTCAAAAGGTTCTCATCTTTGTGCCATTCAAACATACCATTGACATATTGACTGATAAGTTGCGTACTGACGGGATCACTACTGAAGTTATACGGGGTGATGTGCCTGTTTCACGACGTACGGATATCTTTAAAAGGTTCCAAACAACCGACAGCCCACGTGTTCTGGTCATCCAGCCACAATCAGCGGCGCACGGTGTTACGTTAACAGCAGCTAATACAGTTGTGTGGTGGGCACCTACACCGTCACTAGAAATATACGCGCAAGCAAACGCACGAGTTCATCGGTCAGGTCAGAAGCATCCATGTACTGTCGTACAGCTTCAAGGGTCTGCTGTAGAAAAGCGTATTTACGCACTTCTTGACAATAGAATTGACGCACACACAAAAATGATTGACTTATACAAAGAACTACTTGACTAGCTTATTATTCAATACTAGAGTGTAACTCTCGTTAGTATAGGAGGATTAAGATGAGCAATAATTCTGATATACCTGCGGACAAACTTACTAAGGCTTATATTAAGATAAGGTCAGAAAGGTCACTACTGTCTGCGGATTTTAAGGAAAAAGATGGAGCGTTGGTTCGCCAACAGGAAGTCTTGAAGAAGGCGTTATTAGACTACTGTGATGTACACAATGTTGAAAGCGTACGAACCTCTGAGGGTTTGTTTTTTAGGTCTAGTAAAACAAAATACTGGACAGGGGATTGGGAGTCTATGTACGAATTTATAAAAGAACATGACATGCCCGAGTTCTTGGACCGCCGTTTAAACCAGACCAATGTCAAACAATTCCTAGAGGAAAACCCAGATGTTATGCCGAAAGGTCTTAACATTGATGTTGAGCATGTGATCTCAGTTAGGAAGAAATAATGGTAGAACCATTTGTACCAATAGAGAACTTGGCAAAGCATTTTGCCGTGTCAATCTCTACAATCCGGGCGTGGGTACGGCAGGGTCATATCCCTAAAACCACGTACATTAAGATTGGTAACACTTACCGATTTAATAAAACTTCTGCGACTGAAGCACTTACAAAAAGTGCGCAGGATGTAGATGAAGGTCCGATTGAAGAACAGTTGGAGTTCGATTTTAATGCAGACGAAGACGTATAAACGCCAGATAAGGAGAACAACATGGCAGAAACTTATTTTATTGAAAACGTAGAGGCACTATGGCCCAAGATTGATAGGACGTATGTCTTCGATCAGAAGGTAAAAAATAGTGTACCCTGCGATCCACGAGAAAATGGCGCGTCATTCTCTATACAATTTCGTATGGATAACGCGACGGCAAAGGCATTATTCATAAAGATGACCGCCGCGTGGAAGGCTAACAGAGAGGCTTCTTGGGAAGAGGAGCTACCTAATCCGTTTGTTAAAGACGACAACGGTACATTCACTGGTGGGGCAAACATAAAAGGTGCCTACAAAGGTGAAGTAACTGCTAGGCCGTTACAGGTTGACAGCCAAGGCACACCAATGCCCGATGACTTTCAGCTAACTACGGGTAGCACAATTAGCGTAGCGGTAACCTTTACTCCCTATCATATGTCGGCAACTAACTGGGGCGTATCTCTACGGTTGAAAGCTGTACAGGTTATTAAGCTAGCTAAACAAACGGTGCGTAATCCGTTTGGTGTAGTAGAAGGGGGCTTTGTGCTTGAAGATGCTAACCCGTTTGCAAAGACCGCAGATACAACCGCACCTGCCAAAAGCAACAACGTCTTAGAAGCCGCACCAGCGGACGATGACGATGGGTTTGACGAAGAGCCAGTGAAAAAGACCGCGAAGAAAGCGGCTGCACCAACTCCTTCTGGTGACGGTGACTTAGGTTCTATCATTGATAATTGGGACGACTGAACGATCCCCTGCCACGGCTATTAAGTTAGCCGTGGTTAACCTTACAATGGCGAGTGGTGGCTATGGAAACGAAAAGATTTTTAGATTTAGTATTAGGCTCTGAGGGCCATTACTGTGTGTGGGCTAACAACCCCGCTAAACAAGTACAACAAAAGTTCTACACTTCTGTAGAAGAAGTTATAGGTGCGGCGCACAACCTAAGTGGTAACGGTTGGAACGCGTTCTTTGCGCTGGGAACTTACAAGGAAGCTGGCTCGCGTGTGGCGGATAACGTCATGCAGATGAAGTCGTTCTTCTTGGACCTAGACTGTGGACCTACCAAAGAATTTGCAGATCAAGAAACCGCCATCGCGGAGCTACGAGATTTCTGTGTGCAGTATAGTTTGCCTACTCCTACGCTTATTAACTCAGGGCGTGGCATCCACGTGTATTGGATTTTGTCTGAAGCAGTTGGGCGAGACGATTGGTGGCAAGTAGCGGAACGCCTCAAGAACCTGTGCGCGGCTAGTGGTTTTAAGGCTGACCCTGCGGTTACTTCTGATGCGGCACGTATCTTACGTGTACCTTCTACTTACAATTATAAATACGATACCCCACTACCTGTGACGTTTTATGGTATCGAAGCGCCGACCACTGTAGATTTTGATAGTTTTTCTGAGTTGGTCGGTGGTGACCCGATACCAGTACCTACCAAATACACGGCGAGTACCACTAGCGCATTCCAAAACGCATTGAACGAAAACCAAAAAGGTAGCTTCAAGCGTTTATTACTCAGGACTGCCAAAGGTACTGGATGCGCACAAATAGAGTACCTCATCAACAAGCAGCAAACCGCCTCACATGACTTGTGGCGATCAGGTCTATCTATCGCAAACGTGTGTAAGGACGGGGACAAGGCCGCAGAGCTTATGTCTAGCAAGCACGAGGACTACAGCTTAGAAGCTACACTTCGCAAAATGGAAGACACAGGTGGGCCACACTTCTGCTCGACGTTTGCTATGCACAACCCGGAACCGTGCGAAACATGCCCCAACAATGGCAAGATAACTACCCCTGCCATGTTAACCAAAGAGATAGCCGAAGCCGCGCCCGAAGATAATATACTAGAAGAAGACGTAGATGGTATGACTAAGACTATCTCTATACCCACGTTTCCGAAGCCGTACTTCCGTGGGCAGAACGGTGGGGTGTATGTACGCGGCGAGAACGCAGATGGTGACCCAGAAGAAGTTTGCGTGTACCACCACGATTTTTACGTCACTCGTAGGTTACATGATGTAGAGCTAGGAGAAGTCATAGCGTTTGCACTTCACTTGCCAAAAGACGGGGTACGAGATTTTGTTGTGCCACTAGCTGCGGTCACCTCAAAAGAAGAGTTTCGCAAGTATATGTCTGCGCAAGGCGTAGTCACTTTTGGGAAGGATATAGATAAACTAATGACTTATACAGCAGCATGGATTAGAGAACTACAGCAGACCACCACAGCTAGTGAAGCGCACCAACAGTTTGGCTGGGTTGACGACAAAAAGATGCAAGAGTTTGTGTTGGGTGACCAACTGATTACTGCTAACGGGATAGAATACAATCCACCATCAAGCAAAACATCAGGGCATATACATAAGTTTAAGCCTAAAGGCACCAAAGAGCGTAACAAAGAGATAATAGATTTCTACGACCAAGATGGTATGGAGCTACAACAACTCACTGTATGTGCAGGGTTTGGCACGGTGCTTATGCCACTAACAGGTTTGTTTAGTTTGGGTATACATTTGTTTGGTGATACGGGTGGTGGTAAAACAACCGCTATGTTTACAGGCACTTCTATATGGGGCGACCCAAGTGGCCTAACAGGTACTAAAGGAGATACGCCTAACTCAAGAATGAACTCTGCGGAAGTTATGCACAACCTGTTATTAAATACAGATGAGATGACAAACATTCTTGGTAGACACGCATCAGACTACGCATATCAACTGTCTGAAGGGAAGCAGAAAAACAGGATGGCGGGTGGAGGAAACTACGAACGTGCTAGGGGTAAACCTTGGCGGCTCATAGCCGTCTCTTCTGGTAACGTCAGTATGTATGCACAGATGGCTATGGCAAAGGGCAACACTAAAGCTGAGATGCAACGCCTGTTGGAACTGCGTGTGGACGAGATGGACATGGCAAAGGTTGATCCACTTACAGGGGCCAAACTGTTTACAGATATACAAGACAACTACGGTCACTTCGGGCCAGAGTTTGTGCAGTACGTTATAGCAAACAAAGACGCGATAGCCGCAGATTATGAGAGTATAAAAGCAAAATTAGATATAGCGGCAGGGTTGGACCAGAGAAACCGTTTTTGGTCTGGAGGTTGTTCCGTAATACTCACAGGAGCATTAGTCGCAAAACGTGCAGGGATAATTAACTACGACTTGAAAAAGCTATACAAGTGGGTAACTGGACAACTTAGGAGTACCAAGGCGTTTGTGGACGATAGCACTGCGTCTATTCAGACTTTGTTAACCGAGTTTGCCACAGAGCATTGGGGTAGCATCCTTAAAATTAAAAGCACAGAGACAGCTCATACCGCAGACGGTATTGTACCTATGGTCATACCCGAGCAGAACCCAAGGGGTATGTTTGTAGCACGTTATGAGACAGACACGCACATGCTCTACATCGTGCCGAAGATATTTAAGACGTGGCTAGGCGAGCAGAAGCTAGATTATACTAGCGCCGTGGAAGGTATGCAGAAGCAGATGGGCGGCAAGAAGATAAAAATGCGTTTGAGCAAGGGCACCAACTTCAACCTCCCACCTATATGGGTGTTAGCAGTAGAGTTAAAAGGGTTTAGTATTGTACCAGAAACCACTGAAGACTGACGATATTAACCCTGACACTGTTAAGATTATAATCCAGTGGGACAAGATGGTTGTCGGTGCATCGGTGTTTGTACCTTGTGTAGATACCGAAAAGGCCAAGCAACAACTGGAGAAAGTCGCAGAGTTAAAATCATGGCAAGTAGCAACGCGGGTCAGGATAGAAAGCGGAATATTTGGGGTTCGCATGTGGAGAACTGTGTGATAGCCTACACGTGACAAGTTTGGACATGCTTGTCGTTCTCCTACTGCCCCCGCCTTACCAGCGGGGGTTTTTTAATCGAAGAGTTGTAACCCTTGATCGTATTGCTTTAAGCTCTCAAGCATTAACGGCGTGTATTCAATACCACCTATCATCTTACCTGTACGAGTGACGAATGATTTGCGAGACCGTGAGATTGTCGTTGGCAATATAATATTCTTATCACGTGCGGCACGAGGCAACCCACGGTTGTACTCTTTTATTTCTTCCATCACCTGCCTGTAAGCCTCACGATCTCGGTTAGAAGCAGCAATGTTTGCTTTGCGGAGTAGTTTCGTACGTTGTTTACCAATGTAGCTTACTTTCCGTCGTTCGTTCTTATTGTAGTCATATTGTTTTATAAGCTCGGCATTAGCAAACCCACCAAACTGCAAGAGTATTTGTGCGACACCTATGTCTTCAACAACAGCGTCACCTCTACGTGTAGAAACTTCTCCTGTAGCAAACTGTTCTCCAGCTTTTAACATGTTGCGTGCAGCGGCAGGTAAAATAGCTTGTGTGCCTTTAAATACCTCACCCTCCTTAAACAAATCGTAACCTCGATCCATACTCATGTAGATACCTATTAGAGGACCACCAAGTTGTTCTATAAGCGTTACCAGCCCTGCTTGGTCTTTATCAATAATTGGTGGGCGGTATAACAAACTATTTAAACCAATACGGCTGGCAACATCTGCACCTAGAGCCTCGTTCACAATCCCTTTATAAAACCCTTCGCCAACCATTTTGCGTAATCTTGCATCAAAATCATCTTCATCATCGTCAACAAAGAAATCGTAAATCTGCCCTACCGCACCCATCAACGGCATACCTGCAATACCCGCAAAAAGTCCTGTAGAAAAAAGAAAACGAGCTAACTGATGTTGTGCAATCCTACGATTTGCTTTGGCCTCTGGACCTTCTCCTGAACGAGGAAACGCGTCATTCGTCATAGTTGCCATCATGTGGTATTTGGCGATGGCAAAACGCTTGAACAACATCAACACGTTACCAGCACCCTTCTGTGCGTATACAGGACGCCCTGCCGACGCGGTGGCACCAAGAGTAAACTCTGTTTCAACGATAGCCGTTTCAGCAGCTAGTTCCTGCCGTCCTACGTCTGTAAGAGCTTTCTCGTCGGCATTTTTAGGGTTAGTGCGTAAACGGTCTAGCTCCAACAAGTAAGTAGCGGTCATTGTAACTTCTCGATTGTAACGCTCTGCATGATGAAACAAATAGCTTGTCCAAGAGTTTACTTTTTCTAAAAAGTCTTTAGCGTTATTCATATCCAATTCTTCTTGGTTTAAAGATTGATTTATTTGTGCATTTTCCAAAGCACGTTCTGACATGATTTCTAAATCTAACAACCTTGCGTGAGCTTCTGGCGTTAACTTTGCGTCTGCTATGTCTTGTTTTGACATCGCTCTTAACGCTACATAATCATAGTTGCCTATAGAAAACCCTGCTCTTCCAGTTTTGACAACACGTGGCCCCATTGTGTTATCTGCTTGCATGACTTGAACCGTTTTAAATTTTGGGCTTTTTGCTAGAACTCCAGTGGCAGTCCCCATTATTTTAAGAGCTTTTGCGTCACCATACTTACCCATAAGGCGTGGAGCTACACTCATAGCTACATCAAACTGCGTAATACCTGCAGAAGAAAAGTTCCAACCCATAGTCCACGCATAGCCTGTAGCGTTCAGTGATTGAGACCATTTTGGGATGTCAGGACTTTTAGCAAAATCAGAAATTTTATTTAACGCTGTTTTATACATTAAAGTATTTTCGTCTATGGTTTTTGAGTCTAACTTATCTGTCCCTAAAACATCGCGCTGAAACTTCTGTATCTCCGCGCCATATGTCATCTGCACAACTTGTCGGTTATAGTCACGCCCTTTGTTTTGAACTGCGCCTATAAGGTCATACGAATCATCAAAAAGCCCAAAAAATCTTTTATCTGCCATTGCGCCAGAAGGAGTAACGTCACCTTTGAAACCTCTAATATCTTTACGAACACGAAGCGACTGCATGAGGGATCGTTCTGGCATAGAGTCTAAAACGAGGTCTAAAATACCATTGACAGTATCATCGTTCGCGCCCTCGGCTTTTAACACTGCAAACACTTCACCAACAAAGGAGTCACTCGGCGCACTGTTATAGGTTCTTCCACCTTCTTTAGTGCCACGTACAGGTGGTTGGTTGACTTGCGCAGCTACTTTATTGCGTCGGGTAGTATCAGTTATTTTAGCTAACTCTTTTTTGTTATACTCACCCACTGCTGTTACAGCTTTTTCTCGTTGTCCTTTTGTTTTAAAATACTCTACAAAAATCTCAGGATTTCCTGTTTGAGGGTCAACCGCATTGTATTCTAAACGATGTTTACCTTCACGTTGAAGCGGAGCAAACGGTGTAATACTCCCACGCTCTAGTTCTAAAAAAGTAGACAGTCTTTTTTGTATTCTCTTTACCGCTGCATCGTCGTTTATAGTAGCCGCTAGGTTTGCAGCTACCGCAGTGTCAACATCGACTAAAGATTTTGCAAACGCATTAGTAATAATAGAGTAAAGGTCACGTCCTTCTTTAGTCATAGCTAAATAATCTGCGCGAAGTTCTTTATAGATTTTTTTAGCTACTTCTGGGTCGTACTTTGGATTTGATATTGTTTTATTAGTTACAGGGTCGAGATAAGTAGCTTTGCGCCCATAAGCCTTTTCAAAAGTGCTGACACGCGGATCAACACGATAGTAGGATGCGGTAGGCACTATGGACTGTAAAAGTTGAAACTCCGTACTTTGCCCCCGTGCAAACCTTGGTAACCCTTTTTTCCTGAGTCTTCTAAGGTCTTCAACAGTAACATCTGTTGACTCGTTTAATCTTCGCAGGTCTGCACTCATGCGGTTTATTATAGTGTTTAGTTGCTTTGCCCCGGGAACGCGTGACTCGGCTAATGCTCCTAGTATGTTAACAGGTTGTAAATTTATCCATACATTTTTTGCAGCTACTGGCACGGTCACACTCTTCATAAGAGCTTTACCCTGTTGCAGATACTTTGATTCACCTTCTTTGGTAGTAGTGTCAAAAGCGTTTGATGAGGCTTGGTTGTTTAAAAGTTTCTTCGCACCTGCAGGAGTTTCAAGGGCCATGTATATTTTGGTAGCGGCACGCCCCTCGTAAGTCGGTGCAATTATCTCCTGCACCAGCTTGTCCACTGCATCAAACGTGGAAGTCTCAGGCACTGTGGGACGGCCTATTAAAGTACGTACAAAGTTAGCTATAGCTC
>Ga0208032_1001105_pt1 | contig 12084 bp, 21 predicted proteins | sample MalvirAntarct_66_FD_184254 | JGI IMG/M metagenome (GOLD analysis project Ga0208032, IMG submission 184254) | Marine viral communities from the Global Malaspina Expedition - Malaspina viral metaG Antarct_66 (SPAdes) (version 2) | ecosystem: Environmental > Aquatic > Marine > Oceanic | place: West... | reverse complement strand
AGAAAGTTTGGTGGAAAATAATGGCAAATTCAAGATATAATACACAAACTACAAATAGACGTGGCGCCATGGGTGGTGGCATGATGAAAAGAAGCATGTATTCCAAAGGCACAAATGGTAAACCAATAAGCAAAAGTAAAAACCCTGGTCTAGTTAAACTAGCAGAAAAGAAACCTGAATTAGCTAAAAAATTTGGTTACAACGCAAAAAGAATAGTTGCTAAAAAAGGTGGAAAAATTTAATGGCAACAATTAAAAAAGTTAAACCAACACTTGGTTTAAAAAAAACTGAAGAATATAAAAAGAAGCTAAAGATTAAAAAGTTGAGAAAAAAATAATGGCTAAACTTTGTGAAAAAGGTAAATCAGCAGCTAAACGTAAATTTAAAGTTTATCCTTCTGCATATGCAAACATGTATGCATCAGGTGTATGCTCTGGTAAAATAACACCAGGTGGAAAAAAAGGCAGTCGTAAAAAAGCAGCTAGTGGTGGACACATGACACCAGGCTTAGCTAGAAGAAAAAGAGATGCGTAATTATTACTCAGAAGGTGGATTAAGAAAATGGGTGAAAGACAAATGGGTAGATATTGGAGCACCAAAGAAGGACGGCAAGTATCAACCTTGCGGAAGATCGAAGGGGAGCAAAAGAGCATACCCGAAGTGCGTACCACTTGCAAAAGCCACACGGATGTCAAGCTCGCAAAAGGCGAGTGCTGTCAAACGAAAGCGCCAAGCCCCAAACACTGGCCCTAAACCTGAAAACGTTAGAACCTTTGCTAAAGATGGCGGAGCACAATACACAGGACCAGCAATCAACTCTACATACGCAGGTAAAAAATTAAATAATTCATCTTACACAAAATATTATAAAGGAATGATCTAATGCGACAAGATTTTTCAAGAGGTACTCCTATTCCTAAAACTAAAAAAAACTACAGATCTACAAAATCTGGAGCAGGTATGACTCAGGCCGGTGTCAATGCCTATAGAAACGCAAATCCCGGTTCTAAACTAAAAACAGCTGTGACAGGAAAAGTGAAGCCTGGATCGAAAGCTGCAAATCGCAGAAAATCATACTGCGCTAGATCACTAGGACAATTAAAAAAGTCATCTGCAAAAACTAAGAACGATCCTAACTCACGTATCCGTCAAGCAAGAAGGAGATGGAAATGTTAAATGACAAAAATAAAAAGATAAAAAAAGTAATTAAGGGTTTAAAAAAAGCTTCTAAATTACACGCAGGTCAAGCTAAAACATTAAAAGGCGTTATTAATGGATCAAAAACTAAAAATAATAGAAAGGTATAATAAATAATGTATGATATAGAACTAATCACTAAAATACAAAAACAGTTAAAGGATCTCTACCAAAACATTGCTGACTCAATGATAAGTGGAACCGTTGACAACATGGAAAAATACAAGTATATGTTAGGACAGGCACATGCCTACCAATATATTTCTCAGGAAATCTCTAACCTGCTAAACAACAAGGAGCAAAAAGATGAGCAAGGAACAATTATCGACCTCGACAAAAGAAGTCCCAAAGCATAAAAACGCTTTAGAAGAAAAGTATAAAGAAAAAGAAAATACAGTTAAGTCTATAGAAAAAACAAAAAGAGTAGACGAAACTAATGTATCAGACATTAAAGATGAATTACCACAACCAACAGGTTGGAGAATTTTAGTTTTACCTTTTACACCAAAAGAAACAACTAAAGGTGGTATTATTATTGCGCAAGAATCTTTAGACAAAGCACGGATCGCAACAAACTGTGGTTATGTTGTAAAGATGGGACCAATGGCTTACGGAGATAAAGAAAAATTTCCAACAGGCGCTTGGTGCAAAACAGGAGATTGGGTGATTTTTGCAAGATATGCAGGATCACGATTACCAATAGAAGGCGGAGAAGTTCGTCTTCTTAACGACGATGAGGTTTTGGGTACAATTAAGGATCCAGAATCTGTATTGCATTACATCTAACATAGGAGGAAACTATGCAAGAAGAAAATAAAAATGACGTGCCTATGGTTGATATTGATAACTCTGGAGAGGATACTGAAGTTATTCTTGAGAATCCAAAATCAGAAGTTGAAGTAGAAACCAAAGAAGAAGAATCTAGCCCCGCGCCACAAGCTGAAGAGAATGTAGAAGCGAGTGACGAGAAGCCAGAAGCTACTCAGGAAGAAAAACCTGAAGAGAAGAAAGAAGAATTAGAAACGTATTCAAAAGACGTTCAAAGAAGAATATCTAAACTTACGAAGAAGTGGAGAGAAGCAGAGAGACAAAAAGATGAAGCTTTGTCTTTTGCTCAAAACCAAAAAGAACAAAAAGAAAAACTTCAAAAGAAATATTCTTCAGTTGAGCAAGCAGGTGTTAAAGACAGAGAAGAGAGAATCAAATCTGGCTTACAAGCATCAGCAGCAAAACTAGCAGCAGCAAAAGAAGCAGGAGATCTTGCGGCTGAAGTTGAAGCTAGTAAAGACATTGCAAAACTTGGATATGAAGAAGCAAGACTAAATGAAGCAAAAGCAGCATATGAAGATATGGCTAAAGCTGAACCAACACAGAGAGAAATACCTAGAGTATCTCCTCAACAAACTGCGCAAGCAGACCCTAAAGCAGAAGATTGGGGTTCTAGAAATAGATGGTTTGGTACAAATACAGCTATGACATATACTGCGTTTGATCTACATAAGAAACTAGTGGAAGAAGAAGGATTTGATCCTCAGACTGACGAATATTATAAGGAAATTGATAAAAGAATAAGACTTGAATTTCCTCAGAAATTTGATACAACTGATGGTAAGGTTCAAAATGATACGACCAAACCGACACAAATAGTAGCTTCAGCGAAGCGAAGTGTAAATAGATCTGGTCGCAAAACCGTGAGACTCACACCTTCTCAGGTTGCTATCGCTAAAAAATTAGGAGTGCCATTAGAAGATTATGCAAAACAATTAAAAATCACGAAGGAGGTATAGCATATGGAAAATGATAAAATGAAGACCCCGCGTGCGAGTCAGTCAAGGGAAAAAGATACAAGACCTAAGACTTGGACTCCACCATCTAGCTTAGATGCACCACCTGCGCCAGACGGATTCAGGCACAGATGGATACGAACTGAAGTTTTAGGATTTGACGATACTAAAAACATGTCAGGTAAAATGAGATCCGGATGGGAATTGGTGAGAGCCGATGAATATCCAGACTCAGAGTATCCACAACTGAAAGACGGAAAATACGCAGGAGTCATAGGAGTTGGAGGCCTAGTGTTGGCTAGGATACCAGAGGAGATCGCCAAATCTCGAGAAGCTTATTTTGCTAAGCAAACTAAGGATAGAGACGACGCAGTAAACAACGATCTTATGAAGGAGCAACATTCAAGTATGCCGATCAATAGTGATAGGCAGACTCGTGTAACTTTTGGTGGTACGAAGAAATAATTTCTTTGTGATATCAAGATACATATAACATTAACCCGTAAATCTGCGAATAGTAGATTTACTAAAGGAGAAAAAACATGGCAAACATAGACGCTGCTTTCGGACTGAGAGCAATCGGAAAAGTTGGTCAGAATAGAGACAACCAAGGGTTAAGTGAATATGGTATTGCAGCAAGTTCAACTGCGATTTATCAGAATGATCCCATAATGATGGCGGCAACTGGTAAAATCATAGTAGGAACAGCAGCTGCGGTATTATTAGGTTCACTTAACGGTGTTTTCTTTACTGACGCAACTACAGGTAAGCCCACATATGCAAATCACCTTAACGCTTCTAACACTGCATCAGACATTGTTGGATTTGTAAGTGATGACCCATATGAAAGGTTTGAGATCCAATCTGACGCTGCATTTGCAGTTGCAGACATTGGAAAAAATGCTGATTTAGTATACGCAGCTGGTTCAACACCAAACTTCGTATCTAAAGTGGAATTAGATCATTCTGATCTTAAAGACGCAACAGCACAACTAAGAGTGATCGGGATCTCAAAAGATCCAGAAAATAACGAAGCGGGCGCGGCAGATACCAACGTAGTAGTTATTATCAACGAACATTTCTTAAAAGGAACGGTAGGTATATAATGGCTATAAGTAGAGGACAACTAGTTAAAGAACTAGAGCCAGGTTTGAATGCACTATTCGGACTGGAATATAAAAGATACGAAAATCAGCATACGGAGATTTTTGATACAGAAAACAGTGATAGAGCTTTTGAAGAAGAAGTGATGTTATCTGGTTTCGCAAATGCTCAAGTTAAACCTGAAGGTTCAGGCGTGACTTTTGACAATGCTCAAGAAACTTTCACTGCTAGATATTCGCATGAGACAATTGCTCTTGCGTTCGCGATCACTGAAGAAGCGATCGAGGACAACTTGTATGACAGACTTGCGTCTAGATATACAAAAGCATTAGCAAGATCGATGGCAAACACTAAGCAAGTTAGAGCTGCAAATGTATTAAACAATGCATTCAACGCAAACTTCGCTGGTGGTGATGGAGTAGAATTATGTTCTGCTGTTCACCCAACGATAGCTGGAACTTTCTCAAATGAATTAGCGACATCAGCTGATCTTAACGAAACATCGTTAGAGCAGTCTTTAATTGATATCGCGGCGTTCACTGATGAGAGAGGTCTTAAAGTTGCAGCAAGAGGAGTAAAAATGATTATTCCTTCTGAGCTACAATTTACTGCTGAAAGACTGATGAAGTCTGCAGGTAGAACTGGAACAGCTGATAATGATATCAACGCAATCAATTCAATGGGGATGATTCCTCAAGGTTACGTAGTGAACAACTACTTAACTGACACTGATGCGTATTTTATCAAAACAGATGTACCTAACGGAATGAAAATGTTCGTTAGATCTCCAATTAAGACAGCTATGGAAGGTGACTTCGATACTGGTAACGTTAGATACAAAGCTAGAGAGAGATATTCTTTTGGATTCTCAGACCCTAGAGGTATCTTCGGTTCACCTGGTGCGTAATCATTAGATTAACTGAATAACTAAGGGCGGCTCTTGTAGCCGCCCTTTTTTTATGGTAGAAAGATAAAACCCAATGAAAACCTTCCTAATAAATATCCGAGCATATGGCTATCACGCTCGTTTTGAGATGAAGTCTCAAGATGAAAATAAAGCCTTTGAAAATGCACTAGTTGACAAACTAGGACAAAAAGATATAGTATGGGAAAAAGATGGATTTACAAGTAAATCTAAAATGTGGTTAACCTATGAGGAGGTTATAAATGACGAACGTTCAAGGCCTTTACACGGAGAAGAGAAGTCTAGAACTGAAGTGGTCGCAGCACTATAATCAAGAAAAAAGATACACTCTTGATATGGTTAGGATTGATGACAAAATAAGACAAGTTATCAATCATATTAAACAAGTTGAAGCTCAAGAAGCTCACTTGGTTAATAAGGTAAATGAGGCTGCACCCAACGTTTCTGTAGCTACGTAACAAAAGCTACATCGCTGAAATCGCACTTTCACTACAGAATCTCTTGCACTCTACTTAAAACTAAGCTATAAATTACACACCATACATAAAAATAAACAAAATAAATGTAGACGCGTATGGTCGACAATCCCTAGGGACTACATTTAATATATCTAGGAGGATATTAACATGGCAAACACTACATTCGACGGACCAGTAAGATCTAGAAATGGTTTTCAAACAATTGGACCAGGATCTTTCGTAAATTTAACAGCTGACACACTTTTAAGTGTAGCAGCTCACGCAGGCAGAATACTGCTTTGTAATAATGCAACTGCTGATTTTGTTTTACCACCTATCATCAGTACAGGCGGAAGCAATAACTCAGGACCAGGAAGAGATCCCAATAACCCGAATACTATCGGAACTAGTTTTAAATTTTTTGTTGAAACAGCTGCGACTAGTATGGATATTCAAACTGATGGTACTGATAAATTTGTTGGTGCAGTTATGATTGGTATAAGTAATGGTGCACCAAAAGCTTTTGCACCAGCAGCATCTAATGATGTTATTACTATGAATGGTACTACAAAAGGTGGAATTGTTGGTAGTATAATAACTATTACAGCTATCGACGCTCTTAAGTACATGGTTTCCGATTGTTTATTAATTGGATCAGGTACTTTAGTAACACCATACGCAGATTAGAACAATTAGTGTGGGGTTTCGGCCCCATACTTAAAATAAATTAGGAGAAAAAATATGTCAGGCGGCGGATCATTTTCAAGCGACCAAACAACCCTTAATAAAACTACTGGTACAGCTTCTGCATTAAGAGTAGGTAGAACTAGAGTTACTTCTATTCAAGGTAGAGGAGAAGCAGGTTCTGTTTTATCTTTATTTGATGCGGCTACAGCAGGTGCTGCGGGTGGAGGTAATTTAAAAGCTATTTATAGATATGACACTGAAGGATTGGAAGTTTATGTTCCAGGTTCAGGTATCTTATTTAAAGATGGCCTTATTGCTACACTAACTCAAAGTGGTGGAACAGATGGAAGCGTTACTGTAACTATTACAGGAGCATAAAGTGGCTAACACTACTTCAGAAACTACTGTATTCGACAAAACTTTTGCTATTGATGAAATAATAGAAGAATCTTACGAGCGATTAGGAATGCAAGGCGTATCTGGTAATCAGTTACGTATGGCAAGACGTTCCTTGAATATTATGTTTCAAGAGTGGGGTAATAGAGGACTTCACTATTGGGAAGTAGCAAACAATTCAATTACATTAGTTGACGGTAAAGCAGAATACACAATGTTTAGATCAACAGGTGATGGTACTTCTGACACAACAGCTGTATATGGTGTTGATGATGTATTAGAAGCTTCTTACAGAAATGCTTCAAGTGTTGACTCACCTCTTACAAAAATAAATAGATCTACATATCAAGGTCTTGCAAATAAAACTTCTGAAGGAACACCTACACAATATTTTGTTCAAAGATTTATTGATAAAGTTACAATTACTTTATATTTAACACCAGGAAGTTCTCAAGCGGGTCATTTTATTAATTTTTATTTTGTAAAAAGAATTCAAGACGTAGGAGACTATACAAACGCTACTGATGTACCTTACAGATTTGTACCTTGTATGGCATCAGGATTATCTTTTTATTTATCACAAAAATTTAAACCTGAACTAACACAACAAATGAAATTATTATATGAAGATGAATTAGCTAGAGCATTAGCTGAAGATGGATCTTCTTCTAGTTCATTTATAACACCTAAAACTTATTATCCAGGTACATAATGACAAGCTTTTCAAAAGGTAAATATGCCAAGTTTATATCAGATAGATCAGGCATGGCTTTTCCATATAAAGAAATGGTTGTTGAATGGAATGGTGCAAGAGTTCATACTTCAGAATACGAACCTAAACAACCTCAACTACAACCAAAACCTGTAGGAGCTGATCCTCAAGGTTTACCACAAGCAAGACCTGCAAGAACAGAGTTTCCAACAACTGATTTTTTACCTAATAACCCATTTACAACAGCTTCAAATACAACATTAAAAATTAATTTTCCTAATGGTGATCTTTCTGTGAATGATTTTGTAAGATTTAAAAATGTAAAAACCCCAGTGGGTGGTTTAGCTATAACAACTTTACAACTTTCTACTACATTAAATGGAAATATAAATGATTCAGTAACTTCTATTAATTTAGTTAATGCCTCACAGTTTCCAACAAGTGGTTTTATTATGATTGAAAAAGTAGATTCTACATCTGGATTATTTGCAAATGAAGTTATTAAATATACAGGTAAATCTACAAATCAATTAACAGGATGTACTACGTCTAGCGCACCTTTTAGAGGAGCCACTCCAACAAAAACAACAGCCACTAGCCACTCGAATGGAGCTAAAGTTTTTGGAGCATTTAAAGTAGTTTCTTTAAATCAAACATCAGTTCCATATACAGGGCAACCAGCTACTCTTACTCAATTTGATGGTATAAATATTACACTAACGAATGCAGCTTCTACTAGTGAATCAGGGGGTGGTTTGCAGTGTACAATTGGACCAATAAATGATAGAGCTTAATTATGGCAGGATTTACATACGCAACATTAACAACAGCAATTCAAAATTATACAGAAGTAGATACTAATGTATTAACAGCTACTATTACAGATCAATTTATTGATAACGCTGAAATGAGAATATTGAGAGATATACCTCTTGATGCATATAAAAAACAATCAATTGGTAATTTAGTTACAGGACAAAATACTATTAACGTACCTGCTAAAACTTTATTTGTAAAAGGTGTACAAGTTTACACTTCAACAACTGCTGCTACAGGAGCAAATACTTGGTTAGAAAAAAAGGATGAATCTTTTTTACAAGAATATGTACCTTCTACAGAATCAGCTAAAAGAGGAACACCTAAATACTATGCTATGTTTGGTGGAGCAACAGGTATAACAGACACAACTTCTGGAACACTACTTTTGTCCCCAACTCCAGACAATACATATGAGTTTAAAATTCATTATGAAGCTATTCCAACAGGATTATCTGGATCAAATACTACAACTTATGTAAGTCAATACTTTGGAAATGGGTTATTATATGCCTGTTTATGTGAAGCTTATGGATACTTAAAAGGCCCTTTAGATATGTTGACACTTTATGAAAATAAGTATAAACAAGAACTAGACAAGTTTGGTATGGAACAACTTGGCAGACGTAAACGAGATGATTATACGGATGGCACAGTTAGAATAACTATACCTTCAACGTCACCTTAAAAATAGGAGTTAAATTATGGCAATATCATCAGCAATATGTTCTAGTTTCAAACAAGAACTTTTACAAGGTAAACACGATTTTGATGCTAATGGATCAGGCGGAGATACTTTTAAAATAGCATTATTTACAAGTTCAGCATCTTTAGGTGCAGCGACAACTGACTATTCAACTTCAAACGAAATTTCAAACACAGCAGGATCTGCATACACTGCAGGTGGTAAAGCTATGACAAATACTGGAGTTGGTTTAACTTCAACAACTGCATTCACAGATTTTTCTGATGTTTCTTTTACATCAGCAACTTTCACAGCTAACGGTGCAATGATTTACAACACACAAACAAACGGTGGTTCAAACACTACTGATGCTGTTTGTATAATTGCTTTTGGCTCTGATAAAACTGCAACTAACGGAACTTTTCAAATTCAATTTCCTGCAAACGATTCCTCAAACGCAATTATAAGATTAGCATAGGAGGAACTCCTTATGTCTATAGCTCAAACGTTCACAGTAACGGTCCAGAGCACTGGTTCAGGTAATAAATATTTAATTAACGGTGTTCAACAAGACACCATAATGATTGGCGCTGGTCTAACTTATAAGTTAGATCAATCAGATAGTTCTAATAATAATCACCCTTTAAGATTTTCAACAACAAGTAATGGCACATGGGCTGGTGGTTCTCAATATACTACAGGTGTTACTACAAATGGAGTTCCTGGACAAGCAGGAGCATACACACAAATTGAAGTAGAAGCAGGAGCACCTTCAACCTTATATTATTATTGTACAAATCATTCAGGAATGGGTGGACAAGCTAATACCGATGGATGGGGACGTTCTTATTGGAGTCAAGCTGACTGGGGTGATACTAATATTGTTGAAACTGGGTGGGGACGTAATACTTGGGGTAATCAAAGTTGGGGTGATACATCTATTGTTTCAGTAACAGGATTTTCTATTACATCAAGTTTAGGGTCTCTTTCAATTGATGGTAATACAGTAATAAACCCGACTGGTCTTTCTTTTACTTCTACATTAGGAACTGCATCAAGTAGTGTAGATGTAACCGTTGAACCAAATGGTTTTGAAATTAATGATATAAGAGGAACAGCTACTGTAGATGTTTCTGTTGCACCTGCGTTTACAGGTAATTCTATTACATCAGCTATTGGTGTTATAGATCCAGCAGATCAATTTGTTGGATTAACAAGTCAATCTATTACATCACAACAAGGTACAGCGGTATCAACAAACGAAGATGTTTCTGTAACTGGAAATTCTATTACATCTACATTAGGGACAGCTATTTCTTTTGTTGGAACATTAGTTGTAACAACAGGATTTGAGATAACTTCATCACAAGGATCTGTAGTAGTTCCAAATGATGCTGTTGCTCCAACAGGTTTTCAAGTTAATAGTTCCTTAGGAATACTAACAAACACTGGCTCAGTAGCTATTGTACCAACAGGTTTATCTTTTAATGCTTCTGTTGGCTCAATAGATCCTATAGATCAAACTGTTGGATTAACTGGTGTATCTTTTAATGCTTCTGTTGGCTCAATAGATCCTAAAGATCAAGTTGTTGGATTAACTGGTTTATCAATAACTTCTACATTAGAAGCGCCATTTATTATTCATTATCAAGATGTTGACACAGGCAGTAATACAAATTATAGTGGTGTTTCAACAGGCTCAAATACTAGTTATTCGAGTGTTGCAACTGGATCAAATACAAGTTATAACGACGTAGAGGCAGCATAGAAAAATTATGGCATCAACATATACAAATCTTGGCGTAGAGCTAATGGCAACCGGCGAAAATGCCGGTACTTGGGGAACAAAAACAAACGCTAACTTAAACCTTGCAGAACAATTGCTTGGTGGATTCAAAATTCAAACTTTAAATGCTGCTGGCACAGGAGCTAACACTACTGCACTGGCTATAGCAGATGGTGCTTTAACAGGGGCAGCTCAAAATAGAGTTATTATTCTTGGTGCAGTTTCACCACAAGCTATTGCAGGAAACAAAATTGTAACGTTTCCTCTTCTTACAGAAACTTTTTATTTTATAAAAAACAGCACATCAGGTGCATACACAGTACAATTAAAAGCAGCTTCAGGTTCAGGGGCAACAGTTACTTTTTCAGCTACGGATAAAGGTTACAAAGTTGTTTACCTCGATGGTGTTGCAACTAACACAGGTGTTATTGAAGTTCCACTAGGATCAGATGGTGATGTAACTCTTACAGGCACACAAACTTTAACAAACAAAACTTTAACCTTACCAAAAGTTAATAATACTACAGCTATAACTACAACAGGCACTGAATTAAATTATTCTGATCTTGCAACACTTGGAACAAGTGCTGCTTCAAAAGTATTAACAGCTGATTCTTATAATTTAACAAAAATATCTGGCGCTGTATTAAATATAGAAGACACTTTAACAGACGCATCAAGTATCGTATGGAATGTAATAAATAGTCCAGTTGCAAAAGTAACTCTAACAGCAAATAGAGCTATGGCGGCACCCACAGGAACAGGTATAGCTGCAGGGCAAATGATATCAGTATTAGTTATTCAAGATGCTGGGGGAACAAATGAATTAACTTGGAATGCTGTTTATGAATTTCCATCGGACACAGCACCAACTTTAACATCAACAGGAGCTCTTGGTGACTTATTTTCATTTAGATATAACGGAGCTAAATGGTTATTAATAGGTCAAACTTTAGCATTAACTTTAGCATAGGAATATTATGTACGTATTAGTAGAATCAGGAATAATTACAAAGCACTTTAACAAACCTAGAGGATTTACTTTAGGAGATAACCAATATCCAGCAGGTATTTTTACCAAGTGGTCAACAGCAGAAAAAGAAGCTATCGGTATTTACGGGGTAGTATTTGATGACAGTAATAAAAAAGATGAACAATGGTATATTAATACTAATCAATCTTTTGCATTTGCTAATGATACTGTAACTGCAAGTTATGGACCAGCTACTGCACAGGCTCATGCAGATGTAACAGAAACAATTGATGGAGTTGAGTCAACTACACCTGGTTTAAAAACAAATTTAATTAAAGATTTAAAAACAACAGTTGCAAATATTCTTGCTAAAACAGATTGGTACATAACTAGAAACACAGAAAAATCTACTGCTATACCAAGTGCTATATCTACTCACAGAGATGCAGTTAGAACTAAACAAGCAAGTATCGAAGCTCAAATTACAGGTGCAGCAGACACTGCAGCATTAGAAACTCTACACACTTACACTACAACAGATGGTGTTCAATCAAGACCTTT
>Ga0208032_1001101_pt1 | contig 12113 bp, 11 predicted proteins | sample MalvirAntarct_66_FD_184254 | JGI IMG/M metagenome (GOLD analysis project Ga0208032, IMG submission 184254) | Marine viral communities from the Global Malaspina Expedition - Malaspina viral metaG Antarct_66 (SPAdes) (version 2) | ecosystem: Environmental > Aquatic > Marine > Oceanic | place: West... | reverse complement strand
TAGCGTTTGCGCTTAGGTGCGCGGTTAACTACGCTTATTTCGTTCATGATAGGTGTCCGCTTAAAAATAAGTGGACACTATCGAATCAGACGCATGTCAATTCAAGATGTGATGGCCGGACGGATACGTAAACAGTGCAAGTGGGTGTGTCTCTTTTATGATAGTTTCCGGTTCTAGTTGGCCTGAAAAATAACAACCCCGAAACTACTGGGCAGGCAGTATCATATGACAAATTATTTTTGCCCAAGTTTCAAGATTATATTTGCCATTTAGAAGTTCCAATGGGGGAACAAACCCTATTTCATGTAGTTGATCCTCCACCGCTTCGATGCCAGTGCCATCTAATTCGTGTACCCAGATTAAACCAAGATGAACTCTATCCACTTCAGTTTCGTCTGAACAGATAGCGAAGGGGATACGGTAACTGTTTACGATATTCGATGTTAGTCGAATTTCTTCGTCTAACTCCCGTTTTATCGCTGTATCAAGGGAGGCGGGGAGGTCTATAATCCCATTTTTGATTATTATGTCGCTAATATCCCAATGACCACCTACAGCAATAGCAATTTTGTTGTGTAGCCTAGTCTCGCCACCTTTCTTTGTGCGTTCATACGCCCACACTGAGCCTTGGTGAATGAATACAGAAATAGGTAATACTTGCCTGAAATCCTCGTCGTTTTCAAGGCGTTCACGCTGGCCAAGCATAAGATCCCCAAGGCTTAAATCATAGGTTGCTGTACCATTGCCTAAGTTAATTACGCGGTCCGATTTAATACATACAATATGTTCTTGGTGCTTCAACTGTGAGTCCTCAGGTTAAAAATTAAATAGATTCTAAGAGATAAGATGCAAATTACTCTCATAGACCTTTAAATTGGCAATACGCACTCAATACTTCGGATATAAGCTTTGCAATACGATCGAGGGGTATCGTTTTCCAGCGTTTCTTGAAAATCTAAAAGCTTTCTTTTTCCGACATTGACTCTCGAATGGCATGATATCATTTGTTATTAAAGGTCTCTGACCTAGATCTGATTTGCCGATAACGGCGCCCTGCAATTTGAGTATTTAGCGAAATAACAAAACCTAGTATTTCAAAGTGGCCAAATTCTCATATTTACGCCTACCGGAACTTGTCCGAGTTTATGGTTGTAGTGGTCGGCTTGTATTCGTTGAGCTTCTTATTGGCATCCGCAAGCTGTTCATTGAGATCTACAATAAGCGTGTTGGCTTCCAATAGTAAACCCGCTGCCACATCTCGCTGCCGTCTCAGGTCATTGATTAAGTCCTTGGTCTTTCTATTGCTCCGTCGTCTCTTGAGCATCTGCTGTCGTTCCGAGTCAGGGGCCTCCCCCTTGTGCATTTCAACATAGTGCTGAATCTCAGCGACAAGGGAAGGAAAACGTGACTTTCGTAACGCAGAAGGGTCGCAGTTCGCTTCTTTGGCCACATTGTTCTGACTAACTGTTGCCGTCCTGGCTAAAATCTCAGGATTGCCTTGTTTCAACCGATCAAAGGCAGCCCTAAAGCGCTGCTCCGCTGTTTGTTTAGCTTCTACTACTAATGACATCGAAGTATTCCTCCAATCCACGCTTTTCAGCTTCAAGCGAAAGTCGGAGCGGACTACCGACTGGTGCATCCAATAGGCGCTTCTCAAGGCTGGCCAGATACTTTTTGTTTGAATCTGCTTTATCTCTGTCGTACAGAGCGTAGACGCAAGGTTGACCTCCATCAGAGCCAGCACAATGAGAGATAGATTCATAGCCACCGTAAGAACATGATTCTCTCTTAGTGCAACCACCAATCCGGGTGCTACGGAAAGAAATCTCCCCTCTTTTTGCTGACTCAGAGAATCTCTTAGCATCGGATTCCGTGAGTAGATTCACGACGATCATCTCCTTTCTTTTATCGCCATACGGCGACACGAAACGATCAGAAAGCAAGCCCTGGATTTCCTTGCCCATAACTTCGTACATCGAATTTAAGACCAAATCTCTTGCCTCATTGTTTAAACATAGCTTAGTGTGCTCTTTGCCGTAATACAAAGGCATTAGTCGGTTGCAGTGTTTCATCAGGTATTGCATAGACGAGTTTGAGAGTATGCCAGACGCGTACATATTCACAGCTCCGGTGCGCCTAAGCTGATGCCATGCTAAGGGCCATGTCGAACCCACTTGGAATTCAGCAAGGTTGAGTGTTGGCGTGACTAATTTGGCTATTTTGATATCTTCTTGTGTTATTTTCATTTTTTCCTTATCAAAGAGATTTGGAAAAGAGTCAAAAACGTATTTGTAATATGGTGTTTTTCTTCTTATGGTGTAACCCCTTGTTATATGACCTGGTGCCCAGGGTTCATAAGATCGACCATATAGATACGGATTCGCTTTATCTCGTTCCGTGGGAGAAACCACAGGATTTTGCTCTGCGCATCTCATTCTCAAGCGTGCAACAGATGACATCGCGTCAATTGCGACCTGTACGCTCGGGCTAGTTGGCCAGCGAGCATCATTGTCTTGAACGGTTTTAGTCGTCTCTCCAATTAGGATAGGAATGCGACCGAGCTTCTCGTCATCTTCCCAGTTCAGGCAGCCCAAACGCAAGGATGAGGCCTCTTCAATGCGCATTAAACTAAAATTACATATATAAGCGAGTCCAGCAAATTGAATCAGAGACAAGTAGCTTGTCAATCTAGTAAGTCCTACGGAATTCGAACGCCCCACCCATCGATTTAGAAGGTCTGACAGACCGAACTTGTCTGCTGTATCGTCGAAATGACCATAGTGGATACGCCCTTTCTCACTTGCTAGCTTTCTGTCTGCGATTACCCTAAATGGTGACTTTGAACTCAGTTTCTTTTCCGACATTAGAGCGGACAAAGATCCATAGTTTCTCGCGAAGGCATCTATACAGAAATGGAAGCACTTCTCGACTTGCTGTTGGTGTGCAATATATTCATTCAGACACTCATGCAAGCGGTTGACCTGGTAGGCCCATATGCGGGGAGGGATATACGCAGTTTGCTTTTTTGCATGTTGTTGCGGTTTGTTATTCACCAAGTCTTTAATGCCGTGCTGATCCAATAAAATAAATCCTAACTCTTGCCTCGCATCGAATAGTCGGTGTAGCTCAGCCACTGTGCTGTCGTAACGGCTGGGCGCTAACGTCTTTGGCAATTTCTCTCTAACAGCCGAATAACGCATCAGGTCGCTGGCTAGAATGCCTTCGCGGCTGCACAGTAAAAAAATTGATCGGAAGGGTGTGAAGAATGCCGAAATCATTGAACGAACTGAGAGAGGGCTTCGAGGACCCCATAGCTTCCATGTAACTAACAGGCGCAATAGGTCTGCGTTCGTCTGGTCTATATGTGCAATACTAGAGGCTTTGTTGTTGGGACCATCGCCGAAATTCAGGCAAGCCGGTGCACCTACCCACAAATCAAAGCGCCAGATAGGGTCTCCCCATCGAGAAACGGGATTGCCTTGTGCATCCTCCACTACGACCCAGTCGCGAGGAGGTGGGAAGCTTGGAGGACGGTAGCTTCGTGATGACGGCGTCACCAATGGCGTATCAATTGCAAGTCCAAACTGTTCCAGTGGAATCATGTTAAATACTTGCCTCTATTGATTGAATAAGGTTTGACCAAGAGGGATGGTATTCACCTTCCTCTATGCGTGACAACGATTCATCGACCCAGCTTTTCCTGGTTGGATTCGAGTTCTTGAACCAGTGCAGTTTGTCAGACAGGCGCTCAATTGAGAAGAGTGCGGGGTGAGCTGGCCAGTTCTTTCTTTGTGGCGGATGATAATTAGCCAATTCAAGACTTTTTAAGTATCTGAAACTTGATATTGACCAAACATAATCGAGACTATCGATATCTCGATGATGCTCGCACCACAGACAACCGGAGGGTCGGGCGCAGTCTGGCTGTGTTGCCCCGTGCGGAATGATATCCACAGGCAGTGGTAAACCATTACAAACACCCGGGGACGGTGGATTCATAACAGGGTCGGCGGACTGCCAGAATCGCATTACTTCTGTCATTGCTCTATGAAGGCTCGGTTCTTCGTAAACACGAACTAATGTTTGTTTTGAGTGTTGCGCCATCTCCGCTGTCATGTCGTCATCGCCAGAGCGCCTCAGGAGCCAATTGATGCGAGTTTTGCGTAAATGACTTGGCAAAATAAATTGCATCTCAAGTTTCTTGCAGGTTTGTCTGATACGACCAAAATTAGGCGCCTTATCCTCAGCACGCCCCCCTTTGCGAATAAGCGGGAATAATGCTCCGTCTGAGTCATTTGGGAAAACAGCGTTCCGCCAAGCCAAATAGCGTTCAAATATAGCTTTGTATTCTGCATATATTTCGAATAAAACCTCACCTTGGCGGCGATGCTTGTAGTCGCGCACCAGATAGCCATCAAGTGTGGAAGTATAGCTAAAGTGCCGTAATTTTATTTGGTGGGCTTGTGCGAGATTCATCCCTGTCTGTGATATAAAGAAAAGTAGCTCCGCCTCAACTCTCAGGTTGGCAAGAGGAAAACGAGTGTTCAATGTACGGTCAGAGATGAACCTTGCACGTGCCTTTTCTCTCCTCTTCTGTTGAGCACGCCCTTGTGCGGTGTCAGGCTTAGGTTTGAGATGAAGCGGGGATACTAACCAAGACCATTCAACCAGTTCTTGGCCAGTACGCAGTGGTATTCGCACAGGAAGTTCACCCCACAGCGAATCGAGACTCAGACCATCCATGAGATCAAGCAGCATATAGCCAAATGCAAAGGTTTTCTGAAGGCTTTGCTTGTCTTTCGCAACGCTAAGAGCACCTTTCTTTCTTCTAGGAGATTTAAGTCGGGTAGTCAATAAAATAGGGCTTTCGCGCTCAAAAATCTTGTCCAGCAATGTGCCTACCGTAATGCCGTAATTATATGCAGATAATTGCTCTAGATCCTTAATTGTACGAAAGCGATGGATCAAATGGTCTGTCCAATTAACATAAACACTTAATACAGTATCTATATTCAGAGAATAGTCAGCCGAATCTGCGAAGCTGAAGAAATCTCGTAAATAGCGGATTCGAACTATCGTTGAGGACGTGGCTCCTCCACTTTTGAGGGAAAAATCAATTTCTTCATGAATCTTTGTGACAAGGTCAATTCTCTCACGTAGCGGATTTCCCAGGTCTCCTGATGCAATCATCTGCGCTACTTTCTCAGCTCGTGCGCTGGCTCCTCCTAAGTAGAGCAGTGGTAATAAGTCCAACGGAATCGTCCGCCTGCCGTGCTTCAAACCGGGAAACGCCAAGTTTGGGATGCTTCCATCATCCATAGTCATTGTTTCCTAAACGCGTCGATAAACCCCCGAAGGCGTCTGTAAATGCGTTCCCCATTTCTATTTTTGCATTGGTGTGTTCGAGGAACGTGATATATCTCATCGTTGTGGCCTCGTGTTTGTGGAGCATCGCTTGCCTTACGAATTCTATTGCAGACTTTTGTCCAATCTTCCCAAGTGCAATCGTCATAAGCCATGTGCCGTATGTCGCGCGTGTTTGATGGAAATGGAATTTCTTCATAAATACCAGGCCGGCAGCTAACGACTTCCGCCTTAAATCAGTCATCTCCCGTGCGACTGCCGATCCGGACAGACCGCTTGGTGTTGAGTAAGAGTTTCCGAACCGCGTCAGAAACAAAAGCGATTTGTTCCCTTTATTCGCTCGCTGCTCGCGCTTAAGCCGTCTTGAGCTATAGGCGTAACGTTTAAGTTCCTCCAACAAAAAGTCAGGTACAAGCAAATGGCCACTTACATCAAACTTTGTGTCAACACCTGTTCCTGGTCCAATTGCGATATTCCATATTTTTGCAATATTGCTATCTGGAAGAGCATTCTCCAAGTTTTCAATCCGAAGGCTTGTGATCGTACTAATCCTGGCGCCAACAAAGAATCCTATTGTCAGCATTAGATGCAATTCTTCGCTAGCATTTTTTGAGGTGTATTGTAATAGATCGGCCATGTGTGGCGAGGTAATTGGCAGTAAGCCGTCTTCAAGCTTGAATCTCGATTTTGACCGATTAGGAATTGAAATGTCGGAGGTAATACGTGAGAGGGTGCGTTCAAATCCAGCAGAGTTAAAGTACGATATGATAACTGTGCGATCCGTCCACTTAGGTGTTTCACGGTGGATAAAATTATATGTTGCACAGTGTCGATAAAACTGAATGACGGATCTCATTCGAGCGGTTGCAGTAGAGGGACTAATATCTCCTGCATTACGTGCTTCAATTAATGCACCGCGATATAAAACTAATACCCTCTCTGATTTTCGCGTTGGGAAATTCCTCCAATCAAGGGTAGTCTTTTCAAGCCATGACGCATATTTGTGCAAGTGAGCCATGAGGTTCTGTATGGTGGCTAATTTAACACCACCGGAAAGCATCTTGTCGTAAGCCCAATGATTAGCTTCTGGCCAAGGATGTCCGTCATCCCAGAAAATTTGAGGCAACCCAATTATTGGATTAGCAGAGGTTCGATTTTCCCAATGGACTTTGCCGGTTGAAATAATCGCTCGCTTAGGAACATGAAAAATTGCCTCCAGTTGAGCCATTGTTTTCCTCGGTTAGCGATTTGTGAACCTTAGAAATATGATAATGAGCAGTGCTCTTTGGGATAGAAAAGCACCAGGAAATTCATAGTCTCAAACTTACCTATTGGTGGCTGTGGATTAGGAAATGTAAATTACCTGCGTTAGAAATGCATTAAATGTCCATAGCATAAACTACGGTGGTTGTGTGTCAATGCCCATCATCACGCAGTTGGCCAGATATCAACAATTTCCATTTGTAGTTGCGGCAGGTCCAGGGTCTGTTTTTTCCACCATTTCCAACCGTGATGCTCAATGGCTTCTGCCGCTTCCACGACAACAGCGCGCAGATAGGGGTAGGCGGCCTGTATCCAGTCGGCATCAACTTTATGATTCATGGCGGATTGCAGATCCAGCATAATACGCATCTGCGGGGCGTTTACGACGTCGGGCATGACAAAAGGGGTCCGTAGAAATCTAATGGGTGTTGCTGGGTTGAGTGACAGGATTTTCGCTGTGTTCTGAAGCGCTGTCCATGCGTTCGGCCTGTTTTTGCAGCGTGCTGAGCATTTCACGGCGACTGCGTAACATATCCTCATATGCGAGACGTGGTTCAGCCTCTGACGGACCTAGGGCTTGCAGCCAGCCTGTCAGTGTCTGTATTTCGAGTTCCAGTTGCTTGATTCCTTGCTTTAATAGCTGCGAATCCAAGCCTGAGCTGCTCGATCGGTCTCGATTATCACTCGCGCTCATGCCCATATCCCTGCCTAATCGTGCGATCGGTGAAAACCTAAGTGGCGGTGAAAATCATGTCAAATTGCTTTATACACCGCTGATTCACTTTGAGTTATCGGCCACACTTCCATGGACATAAGCCTGATGGCACTATTAATTGACAAACCCATGTCAATTAATGGCGCAAGGTTCTCATGAAAATTAGAACTACGTCAAGAAGTTGTGATAGACAGAAAGAGGCTTTTGTAGTAATGCTTCGCGCTTTGGTGTTGCTCTGGCTCACCCCAGGACTTACTTAACAGGCGGCAATCGGTCTTGTTGAGAAGACGAAGCTGCTGGTAACCGATTTCTTGCCAGTTACTGTCCAGGTTGCGTAAATCTTCAACTGCGAGCGTTTTTTCCAGCCGCTGCCAGCTTAAATTTTCCATGCCATCAACTTTGTCGTGTAAAAAGCTGGCATGCGTTGCCAGCAGGTATAGTGCTTCACGCCAGCTTTCGGCCTCTGCTTCCGGTAAATCGGGTTGTCGAAATGCAGCCCGGCAGACAATGGCAGCTTGCTGATAGCTTTGCCATTGGGGCCAACCAACCTGACATGCCTTCAAGGCCTCATCAAACTGATTGGCATTTTTCAGCGCCTGAACATGCTCTTTCCAATCTGTCTTATCTGAACCTGCTGGGGGAGGGGATTCCTGGGCCAGTACCTCTTCTTGCGATGACTCTATATCTGAATCCCAAGCTGAGTCTGTAGAATCTGCATCTGAACCTGAATCTGAATCTGTGGTGGCGGAGTAGGCCTGGTCGTTAGTAGCGTCATCCTGAGTTGACAGCAAATCACCTTGTTGTTGCTCTATTATTGGCTCTGGCTCTGGCTCTGGCTCTGGCTCTGGCTCTGGCTCTGGCTCTGGCTCTGGCTCTGGCTCTGACTCTGACTCTGACTCAGATTTTTGTTCTTCACCCGTTACAGGGGGTGAATCTACCCGGCCAGGTGATCGATCCCGTATATTGGGGGTGTTTTCTTCCTCCCACTCCAACCCATCTCGCTCGGGGATGGAGTCGGGATCTACCGGGGGTAAAGACAAATCTTCATTGGCACGCTCTTGCAAAGCGCGTTGCTGATGGTTATGCAATAGTTTCACAGTTACCACAATGGCGATGATGGCTAGTAGCACAAAAATGAAATACAGGAACATGAAAGGCTTCTTTCCTTGTCTCTCTAATCGCTGGGATAGTTGTTTTTGCTAAAGATACCATGAGTCACCCGCTTGTGTTGCCTTTTCCCGGTCTGGAGTTTTCCAGGCGCTGTTTTGAGCGGCTAGAACCCCAGCAAAGAGGAAGCTGACAATTTTTTTCAATTTTTTAACAATTCTAACTATCCCTCCTGGAAAGCTTTTGCTATTATGCGCTCCGCACTGAGGCGAGGGTCTCAGCGCACTATTCACCAGAAATTTTCTGCAAACTCATGTAGAGTAGGGCTGGTTGAATAAGCCAGAATTCAATGAGAATTCATTAAATAAGTATTTACAAAAAAACTAAAAAAATACTTGACGGCGACGCAGCATCTACTTAAAATTCGCGCCGCTTTCTGCAACAAGGCAGGAAACAAAGTTTTCTGTCCCCTTCGTCTAGAGGCCTAGGACACCGGGTTTTCATCTCGGCAACAGGGGTTCGAAACCCCTAGGGGACGCCATATTCCAAGCCTGGCTTTTGCCAGGCTTTTTTTTGCCTGCAACCTGTGGATTCTACGTTTAACGAAGTGACGGGGTGCCAACCATGACCGATCGTGCTCAGCATGCCATATCGATTCGCAATCTGAAAAAAACCTATGCCAACGGCTATGAGGCGCTGAAGGGTGTCGACCTGGATGTGGCTGAAGGGGATTTCTTCGCGTTGCTGGGGCCAAATGGCGCCGGCAAGTCCACCATTATCGGCATCATCTCCACGCTGGTGCGTCTGACCTCCGGCGATATCCAGATTTTCGGCAAAGACGTTGCCACGCACGTCTATGAAGCCAAACTCTCTCTTGGTGTTGTGCCCCAGGAAGTCAACTTCAGTCAGTTTGAAAAGGTGGGCGACATTGTCCGAACCCAGGCAGGGTATTACGGGCTAAGCCCGAAACTGGCCCGTGAACGCACTGAGAAGTACCTCAAAAAACTGGACCTGTGGGATAAGCGTGACAATCGTGCGCGGATGCTGTCCGGTGGTATGAAGCGTCGCCTGATGATAGCCCGGGCACTGGTTCATGAGCCAAAACTGCTGATATTGGATGAGCCGACCGCCGGCGTTGATATCGAGCTGCGCCGTTCCATGTGGGATTTTCTCCAGGAAATCAACCGCAATGGCACCACGATTATTCTGACCACACACTATCTGGAAGAAGCTGAGCACCTGTGCCGCAATATTGCCATCATCAATCACGGCGAAATTATTGAAAACACCAGCATGCGCAGCCTGCTAAGCAAGTTGCAGCAACAGACCCTGATTTTTGATTGCATTAATGAAGTCTCTGCTGCGCCACAATTTGATGACAAGCAAATCCAGTCAACCTGGATTGATGCGCATACGTTTGAAGTTACCATGCCTGCCAGTCACGACATCAATGCGTTGTTTGCTGCACTGACAGATCAGGGCGTTCGTGTGAAAGGGATGCGTAACAAGAGCAACCGTCTGGAAGAATTATTCCTGTCACGCTTGCAGCATGGTCGCGAATCACAGGCGCAGACTGAATCAGTCAGCGAAGAGCAGAAGCGCCTGAATAAAAAGGAGGGTGCTGATGTTTAACAGCCATATCTTTATCGCATTCCAGACCATTCTGGTGAAAGAGGTGCGCCGTTTTACCCGTATCTGGCTACAGACGCTGGTGCCACCCGCGATTACCATCGGCCTGTATTTCCTGATTTTTGGCAACCTGATTGGTCGGCGCATTGGTGAAATGGGCGGGTATAACTATATAGATTTCATCGTGCCAGGCCTGATCATGATGGCAGTGATACAAAATGCCTACGCCAATGTGTCATCGTCCTTTTTCAGCAATAAATTTCAACGCTGTATTGAAGAAATACTGGTCTCACCTGTGCCCAATTATGTCATTCTGCTCGGCTTCGTTGCCGGCGGTATGGCCAGGGGGCTGATGGTCGGTATGATTGTTACTATCATGTCTTTTATCTTTACCGATCTGCATATTGAGCACATCGGTCTGACCTTGTTGGTGGTACTGCTGACTGCGATGGTTTTTGCGCTGGCAGGGTTTATCAATGCGCTGTTCGCCAATACCTTTGATGATATCTCCATCATCCCGACTTTTGTGCTGACACCGCTGATTTACCTGGGCGGCGTGTTCTATTCAGTAGAGTTGCTGCCTGAATTCGGCCAGTGGATTTCCGCGCTTAATCCGGTGCTGTATATGATCAACACCTTCCGTTACGGCATTCTGGGTAGCAGCGATGTGAATGTCTGGTGGGCACTGGGCATGCTTTTCCTGTTCAGTGGTATTCTGTTTACGACTGCCATCGTGCTGCTGCGTCGCGGCACCGGGCTCAGACATTAAAGGTAAACTCAGATGGCAGAGAATCCACTTGGAAAACAGGTCGATTACCCTCAACAGTACGATCCTTCGCAGCTGTTTCCTGTTGCGCGTGCTGCCAATCGTGCAGCCATCGGAGTCAACGAGAGTGACCTGCCATTTAAGGGGTATGACCACTGGCGCGCCTACGAGCTGTCCTGGCTCTCTGAAAGCGGATTGCCACAGGTAGCCACTGCCAACATCTACGTGCCTTGTCAGAGCCCCAATATTGTTGAGTCCAAGTCGATGAAACTCTATTTCAACTCGCTGAACCAGAGTACCTTTGCCTCATCAGAGCAGGTGCAGCAGTGTATCGCAACAGACCTCTCCAAGGCCGCCGGGGCAGATGTTAAGGTCACGCTCCACGGCCCCGATACCCAGGTACTGGAATCCGGCCTGATGCCCGACTCAGCTGTCCTGTTAGACACATTTGGCCTTGATACATTGAACCTGGACACATCGACCGTTGAGGCCACAAACTGGCAGCCCGATGTCGCACTGCTCAAATCAGCAGAATCCGTAGGAGAAGAGGGTACCGGTCTCGTTCATGAACAGCTCTACAGCCACCTGTTCCGCTCCAACTGTCCGATCACCCGTCAACCCGACTGGGGCAGCATCCTGATCGACTACTGCGGTCAAGCCATCTCACACCCCGATCTGCTGCGCTACATCGTTTCCTACCGCCAGCACGAAGGCTTTCACGAGCACTGCGTAGAGATGATCTTCAATGACCTGCTCAACACCTTCAACCTGGACCGTCTGACCGTCAGCATCAACTACCTGCGCCGCGGCGGCATCGAAATCAACCCGGTCAGAAGCACCGAATCCACCGATTTCATAAAACTGCCACGCCTGATCCGCCAATAAGCCCATCCGGCCCAGCGTGCAGTCATTAAAGAACCGTTAAAACCCGCAAAAACGCACGTTTGCCTTGTAATCAACGCTCCGCTGTTATAGATTACGCGCCTTGAAACGGAGAGGTGTCCGAGTGGTCGAAGGAGCACGCCTGGAAAGTGTGTAAGTCGAAAGGCTTCGAGGGTTCGAATCCCTCCCTCTCCGCCAAATCTTAAGTTCGCCAAAGCCAGCCCCTGGCACTATCAATCTAAAGCATGCCAAAGTGACTCGGCTCTACCCCATTAACGGGGGATAGCACTCATTAAACCCTGTTCACAATGCCATCCCACCCACAGTGGGCCAGCACTCGTAATCGATAGTTTTCAAAGTTTCTAAAACCATACGCTCTCCTTGAGA
>Ga0208032_1001086_pt1 | contig 12193 bp, 2 predicted proteins | sample MalvirAntarct_66_FD_184254 | JGI IMG/M metagenome (GOLD analysis project Ga0208032, IMG submission 184254) | Marine viral communities from the Global Malaspina Expedition - Malaspina viral metaG Antarct_66 (SPAdes) (version 2) | ecosystem: Environmental > Aquatic > Marine > Oceanic | place: West... | reverse complement strand
ACTTTAGTGGCAGCGTTGGTAAGAAGCAAATGGAGTCGGCAGAAAAATTCTTAGATACGCAGTTAGAAAAACAACTGCCTAGGAAGGAGACCACTAAAGCTGTGCCTGATCTTACTTCTTCAGAAATATTTAAAGAACAACAAGGAAGTGTTGTTGACTTATGGAACTCGTTGTATAGCACAAAAGACTCTGCTAAAAGAAATAGTATTGTTAGTTCTATTATTTCTAGTCCATACAATAAAGAATCTGAAAATATGTTAAAAGACATAATTTTTGTTTCAAGAAATATAGGTACAGAAGATGAGCCTGTAATGGGAGACTTTATGGAGGTTCGTTATGAAAACCCTACAGCAAATAGAACTGGAAATAAAGCTATTCCTATAACTGACAGTTATGTAGATTGGGCAGCAGCAGGTGTAGAGCTTCATGGAGTTCAAGACAAAGCTAAGAGAGAAAAAGGATTAAGTACAAAATCAATATTTGGTGGTGGAAAAGATAAATCATTTGAAGGGACAAGTGCAGGAAGAGGTGAGGAAATAGAAAGTAATGTAACAAATGTTAGGAAAAAGGTTAGACAATTTTTTGGAAAATCTAAAAAAGCGTTTGTAAATCAAGATGAGGATGTAATAATGACTAAACTACAAGCATCTTTATCTTCTTTAGGATTTAAATTTGAAACATCTTATGGCTTCGGGTTTGATAGGATAAAGGTAATATCTCCAAATAATCCAGAAGATCAATTTGACTTTGTTGTCGGAGACAGTACTGATAATAGTGATGACCTTTTAAACTGGATATTGCCAAAGATTACAAACGAAGCAGCAGATGTATTTATGGAGTCAGGTGTTGATATATCTAAAGGTATAATAATAGAAGAATCAAAAGTAACAAAACCAAAACCAAAATTACCAGGAAGTTAATATGAACGAAGAAGCTATTTTATTACTGTATAACGACTTAAAAAAAACTTATGATGTTGGGTCTATAGATGATTTTAAAAATTATCTAATGGATGATAATAAGAAACAAATGTTCTTTGAGGAGGTTATTAAACCAACATATAATGTTGATGATATAGAAACTTTTAACGAAGTTTATGGATTAAAAAAAAAAGAGGAATCTACTTTTGTTGCTCCAAAAAAAGATGTGGAATTGGTTACGGAAGACACTTTCTTGGATACACAACAAACTCCTGAAACACAGATTTACCTACCACAAAATATACTTGAGCCTATAGAAAGCGAGGATTCAGAATTTGAAGCATCCTTAAAGACTTCTGTTACTCCAGACCAGATAAGAAATCCAGAAGAATTTGTAGTGCCAGAAATGCAGTACAAGTTTGGTAAGTATGGATTTGATTTTGAAGAGTCAACCACTAATGTTTTAGGTACTGATGCTATGCGTGTTAAAGTTCGTGGCACAAACAAAGATCTGTATGTAAAGCTTGATAGATTGTGGGGTAAAAAAGGAACTTCAAAAGAATTAGAAAAATTTCTTAGAGAAAATAAAAGAAAGGAAAGCGAGATACTAAACCAAAGTCAAGCTATAGTACAAAACCAAAGAACTATTCAGACTGATGAAGAATTAAATGCTTCCATAAAACTATTTAATAAAGAATCTGAACGATTTGTCTATGAGGCTAATGAGTATGCTAAATCTAAAGCAAAACTAGACAGTATATACGACTCTAATTTTTCTAATGTTAGCAAGGAGCTTATAAAAAATAATCCTGTATTAAAAGCAAACTACGATGAATGGCTAAAAGAGTCTAAACAACTAGATGCAAAACTTAAAGAAATAGAGGGTAAGTCTAAAGATTTTAAATATAAAGGTACAAAGTTAGACAAGATTGCAGGAGATTACACTGCAATGAAAGCAGAACAAGGCACATGGTGGTCAGGTTTTTGGAATGAAATTGCGGGTGGTTCAGGACCTACGTTTACACCAATCTCTTTACTTATAGACTTAGGAACATACCTGGATGAGAAGATGATAATGGGAGATGATACTGATGCCAGTGTTCCTGTAAAAACTAGAAAAGAAGAATACAAGAAGGACATAATTAGAATAGCTAAAGAAAAGGGCTTAGCTCCTGAAGGATTAAATGAAGACATGTCTCTTGATGAGGTGGTTAAAGCTCTTGGTGGGGACACCAATGATGTTAAACTTTTTTTTGATTCTATTGTCACTAAAGGGTTCTTAAATACACCTAGCATGGCAAGAGCTAGAGCTATGAAAACAGGGTCTACAAAAGGAGGAACTCAGGAGAAAGAAGAAACAAACTTTGATATAGTTCAAGATAAACTTCTTGACATTGAAAGAAAGACTAAAAAGTATTACGAGCCAAAGGTTGACCCTAGTGACCCTGAAGGGAAAAGATTGATAAGTGCAAGAGAACGTGCCTTTACTGATGCTATGAGTGATGACCCTAAGTTTAGAAATCCATTCTCAGTTGTTGGAGCACAAAAAGACAACTTTGGTAACGAGGGTATGGTTTCTGCAGGGCGTGATTCTTTTAATTTTTTAAAGGACAAGAGCACCACAGAACAGTGGGCAGAGGTTCAAAAGCAGGGGAATTTTTTAAAGAAAGGTTTTTTAGGATTAGGAGGTTCACTGCCTGCAATGCTAGGAACATCAACTCCTGTAGGTTGGGCACAACGTACTGCTCAGATGTACAACATGTCTACGGATTATGTAGACCAGGAGATGGAAAAAAATCCTATGTTTGACAAGATATCTGAGGCAGAAAAAACACTAGTAAAGATGCCTATAGGTGTTGCTACGGCAGTATTGGAAAACATAGGTCTTAGAAATATTATATCACAAAAAGGATTACTAAACTCTTTAGTGTCCAAGGCTTTACGTAAGTCAAACAAGAACACAACTGCTAAGACATTCCAGGAGTTTATTCGTCAGGATATTGAGAGTATGATTGGAAGGGGTGCTTTAGTTATAACAGGAGCAGGTTTAGCAGAGTTTGAGACTGGGCTTGCTCAAGAGATTTCAACTATTGGAATAAAGGATGTATACAATGCTAGTAAGGAGTCTAAGATGTTTGAGACTCCAGAAACTTTTGCAACCTATATGTCACAGGTGGTTGAAGCAGGTTTAGCTGAAATGGTAGGTGGTTTTGTTATGGGCAGTATTCCTGCAGTAAGTGCTGCTGTTAAAGGTCTTCAGGTTCAGAATCTAGACCCTGAAGTTTTTGAAATATTTGAGAATACGATACAAGAACCTACATTAAAAAGTGCATACATATCAGGATTAAAAAACAGAATAGCTGATCCATCTAATGAGTTAGATGCTAAAGAAGCTCAGGAGGAGTTAGACCTTGTAAATAAATTAGAAGGAATAATGATAGCTAATCGTATTCCGTTTGATGAGTTTAATACTAACCAAAGAAAGGAGGCACTTCAGTTGCTTATGCAAAAAGAGACTCTAGATAATCAAATTGAAGGGGCAGATAAAGTTTTGTCTAAGCCAAAGCAAGAACTTTTAGACAGGGTTAATAAAAGGCTAGAAGAGTTAACAGGGGAAAGTATCGCAACCCAGGAAGAGTCAGATACTGAGGCTGAAGGAATTACTCAGTTTGATTCAAATTTAGAAGAGGGTGAAAAAATAGTCGAAGAAGCAGCAGGCTTGGATGTAACAACTGAAGCTGAGGTTGAATTAGCTCCTTATCTTTTAAAACCATTAAAAAAACATAAGACTGCATATAAAAATGATACTCTAAAAGAAGCAGATAGACGAGGTATTATTTCGTATGCATTAGATAAAAAATCAAAAGGAAAAAGATTAACTGGGTTTGAGAATACTATTTTAAGTACATCTAACCAAGAGACTGTAATTGATATACAGATATTGATTGAAGATATTTATAATCGTCAAAGACAACGTCAAGAATTTGATCAAGAGGTTGCAGACCTTGAAGCGTTTGTAAATCAAACTAATCCACAGTTTCAACTATCTACAAAGGTTACTACAGAAAATAAAAAGAAAGAACTTGAGGCTGAAGCAGAGCCTGAAGCAGAGCTTGAAGCTGAGGTAGAGGAAGGGAAAATAGTAGAGGGAGAGGTAGGGGATACCTTTACAAGTAATAGAGGTACAGAAGTTATTATTAAAAAAACTAAAAACCTAACTGTAACTGAAAGTGAAAATGAAACTGTTGATCCTGCTGACGAAAAAAAGTTTGGATTAAAAGAGACTACTAAAATTTACCAACAGATTTATGGGGTTAGAATGAATGGAACTGATCCTGTTCCAAAACTTAATATATATCCAAATACATCAATAACAATTGGTAAAAAAATAATAAAAAAAGCAAAAGCAGAAGTAAAATTAGAAGAACAAGAAGATATTACAGAGTTTTTTAAGGATGAGTTGGGTGATAGTATTTCTCCTAACCTGAGTATAAACAAAGAGGGTAAGCCTGAAAAAGTAAATAATTTAAAGCCAAGAATAATTAAAATAGCCAAGGCTAGTGCTAAGGCTATTGCTAAGTTACTTCCTAAAACAAAAATTGTTTTACACGAAAGCAAGTCAGAATACTTTAAGTATACTGGTACAAAAGGTAGAGGTTATTATGATACTACGACAGACACCATACATATCGATTTAACTAATGCTAAGTTAAGCACTGTACCACATGAGGTGTTTCATGCGGTGTTTTTAAATAAGTTAAAGACAGACGCAAAGGCAAGGGCAATGGCTATAAAAATGGTTGAGTCTGTTAAGAAGACCTTATCTAAAAACAGTAAGCTTTATAAAGAAATTGATGCCTTTAGTAAGTTATATACTGGCAAACAGGAACAGTTTCAAGAAGAGGAGTTTATTGCAGAGCTTATAGGCTTGATGTCAAGCCAGGAGTTTAAAAATTACAAGCAACTAAAAGCTCCTGCTAAGTATGCTATTGTTGAGTTCTTAAAAAAGATAGCTAAGAAGTTTGGTATTAAATTGGGTAGTGAGTTTGGTAAGGATGACCAGAGTGTTATTGACCTTATAAATGTACTAGCCACTAAGACTGTAACAGGTGAAGAGATTACTGAAGGTGATGTAGATATTTTAAATAAAATAGATAAAGAGTTAGATGTAGAGCAAGAACAAGGTGAGTCTGGGCAAGTTGGTACTTTTACTTTTGAAGGTAGAGAATCAAAAGCTCCTAACATTGATACCGATACCAGGGCTTATGCGAAAAATACTATTCAAAAAGATTTAAGAGTTTATGAGGGGCAAAACTTTGTGACTAACATGTATGATTTCACTGATTCTGGTAAAAAAGATATAGGGGGTGGTATTGTATTAGACTTATATGGAGGTAAAAATTACGTTGCTTTAATGATGGAAAAAACAGGTACAAAACCTGGTCAAGTTTCTAATCTTGCTGCTTTTAATAGTAAAGAAAATGCTGAAGGATTTATTAAAAATGCTATTGAAGGTGATGCAAATTTATTTTCTCCACACGTAGGTACTAAAGAAGGCTCTTGGCAGTTTCAACAAAACATTTTTGCTCAATTAACTGAAAAATTATTAGATAATAATGTTATAACGAATGAAGAGTTAATTGAAAGTTTCAATAGTGGCTTAACCAGTAAGGATGGTAAACAAGCTTTAAAGACATTTAATGAAAAAAATAAAACAAACCTTACTAACTTAAATGATTTTATAGAAAATCCTAAAAAATTAGTTGAACTCTTAGATATTGATAATAATTATTCACCAGATTTAAGAAAAATATTAAACGATAAAATAGCTGCCAATAAAAAAGTTCAAGAAGCTTTAGGTGTTAAAAATAAAATTGAATTTGCTGAAAAATTAGAAGACCCTATGAATGTAGGTAGCAAGCCTTTTGATTTAATTGGTTTTATAGAGTTTGATAATACTACTTTTGAAGCACCTTCAAGACCAAAAAAAGGAGATGCTGATTATCATCCTTCTTTTGCATGGACAGTAAAAGCAAAAATAAAAGCAATTGTTCAACCTACTAATTTTTATCAAAGTACTGAAGTTACGGATTCTTATACTAAGTTTAATAAAGATGAGGTAGTTGTTTCTACAAAAACTGACCTTAAAGATTCAAAAGGAAATTCTGTAGAAAAGTTATATAAAATAGCTCTTAAAGACACCAGGAAATATAGAACAAACAAACAAGGTAAAAAAGTAATAGCATCAGGTAAAGCTCCATTCTCTGGTACATTTGAAGATTTTCAAAAAGCTAGGTTTAAAAGTTCAAACGTATCAAGTAGTGCAGGATCAGGTCCTAAAGTAGCTACTGTAAAATCAAAAATAATAAAAGGTAGAGAGCAGCAGGACGCACCTCAGTCTCGTAAGCAGGAAAACGTATCAGAAAAAGTAAAGCAAGAAATTAAATTGGGTAAATTAATAAATCCCACTAGAATTAGTGTAAGGGGAATAGATATTTCTGATTTAATATTTGCTCAATCTTATGGTAAAGACAGGACTATAAATAGCAATATAAAATCTTTAAAATCAGATATTGAGTTTGCGAAAAAACTATCCACAACAGATAAAATAAATACTACACGATTACGATTACGATTAATTAAAAATATAGATATTGCAGTAGGTGTTTTTGAAAAAGAAGCAAAACTTATTCAGTCAAAATTAATTAAAAAAGATGGCTCCCTAAACAATAGAGCTTCTGAAAAAATAAAGGATTTAGAAAGTAGAATTGATTTATTAGAAAATGCTAAAAACATTATATCTGAAAATTTATTTTCACCAAGTGATTTAAAAATTACTGACACACCTCAGTCTCGTAAGCAAAAGGCATATCCTTTAGAAGATATAGGAAAGTGGTATGGAGACGCAGATTATAAAAGAAGAGGTGGTGAGTTAGTTTACATGACTCCTGATGAGTTTTTATCTAAAGCCAAGCCATTAAAAATGGACGAGGACACTCAGGAAAACATAGATGATTTAGTTTCTCACATAGAAGATGGAAGAAAACTAGACCCTTTAACACTATATTCGCTAGACAAAACAGATGTAAGGTCTAGTGACGGAAGACATCGAGCCTATGCAGCAAAAGAACTTAATATAAATTCTGTTCCTGTAGTCGATTTTACTAATTCTCAGTCTCGTAAGCAGCAGGACGCACCTTCTATTCGTGAGCAGAAAAGTGTATCAGAGTTAGAATCTAATCTAGAGAAAAAGTATGATGTTACATTAGACCTGTACCAGAATAAAGACTTTTTGGAGTTAGATAAGATTATTGTTACAGAAGACCAGAGAAACACTGGAGTGGGAAGCAATGTTATGAGGGAGGTTATAGACTTTGCTAATAAGAAGGGACTAACAATAGCATTGACTCCTAGTACAAGTTATGGAGCTACATCTATTGACAGACTGAAAGGCTTCTATAAAGGATTAGGGTTTGTAGAAAACAAAGGCATAAACAAGGACTTTACTACAAAGCAGAGTATGCTTAAATTACCTGAAGTAAAGGGTCGTGAATCAAAAATTCCTGTTACTATACCTGCTGACTTGGATCAGCAAATAGATGAACTAAAGGTTAGGATTGAGGTCGAGTCTGTAATAGAGTTTGAAAAAGACAAAGCAGGTAAGGAGGCTTATACAAAAAAATTCTTTGATAACTACCAACTATTAAAAGATGAACTAAAAACTCTTGAGTTGTTAAAAGAAGGTTTAGTTCCTGCATATTCTCAAAGAGTAACGTTAGCTGAAAAACTAAACGACTTAAACAAGCCTTTTATGAAGGAGGTTGGTAATGAATTTTATCCAAGGCAAGGCACTGTAAAAAAAGGTAAAAAAATAAAAGAAGACAAAGACTTAGGAGGTGTTTTTGAGGTGGATGCTAGTGGGTATCTATTTAGAGGGGTGTCAAGAGCTGACTTTAATCGAGTTAGAAGCACAGGTATTATTGATACAGACCTTAGAGGAGCTATCTCAGAAAAAGAGGGAATCAATCTAGCACCAAATGCAAGTACTGCATTTAACTATTTGCCTGAAGGTGTTGAGGGTGTAGTGATGGCTATAAAAGTAGACAAAGATATGGACCTGTTTATGATTGGTGCTGATGACTATGTAAGGTCAGCAAAGCCTATACCATATCAAAACGTAAAAGTTATAACAACCCCTACTATTGAGGGCAGGTATTTAGAGATTAAAAACAATGAAGTTTTTAAACTTAGAGACTACTCTGTAAATAAAGAGGTTCAGGTTAATCCTAAAAAAGAAAAAACAATTTACGACATTGCTGATAGTTACTATTATAATAATGGATACTTTGAAGCTAAACCTGCTCCTGACCTTATATATCTTAGAAGAGAGGTGGAGTCTGTTCCAGGAAACTATAGTGTTAAAAAAGACTCTACTGGTGGGTTGTTTTTAACACAAAATAATAGAATTAAGAAAAATTTATCTAGACCAAAGGGTCGTGAGCAGAAGTCTACTCAGCAGATTATAAACGAGGGCAGGCAAGCTAACTTTAAAGAGTCTAATATAAGGGACTTTTTAGTGCGTGTGTTGAATAGACCAGCAAAAGAGGTAGATGAACTAATGAGCCTTGATAAAGACTTCTTAGAAGTAGTGCCTAAGAGTTTTACAAATATTAAGGGCGGCATCAAGGCAGGAACTAAACTATACAATAGAGTCGAAGCCTACAGAAAAAAGCTTGTAAAAAAGAATGATAAATTAAAGGATAACAAAAAGCTAACTAAAACACAGATAGTAGACAAGACTATTGAGTACCTACAGAAACAACCTGAGTATATTAACGAGGGTGACAAGTACACTATAGGTAGCAAGAAGAAGGGTACGCAGGAGACTCGTGTTAGAAAAGGTTTCTCTACGCAACAAGCCAGAATGCTTGCAGACTACACTAATACTGCAGGAGTGAGACCTACTAACAATATGGGTGCTAAGATCCGTAAGGCTATGGCTGCCGTTAGACAAAAAGTAAAGGGTGCTAGAGACCTGCAGAAACAAAAGACTGCGTTAAGAAACTTTATTCGTCAGTCGCTACCTAAAGCATTGTATACTGAGAAGGATGCTATTGATTTAGTGAATAAAGTTAATGATGTTAATGCAGGTAACATTGAGAATTTAATGAAGGAGGTTATTGAGTTTGTAAACAAAACAAACGTAAAATCTCTTCAGGCACAGATAAAATCAATACTAAACAAAAAGTATTCAAAGGTAGAGAATGGAATAAAAAAGCCAGTGAAAATATCTGATGATATCAGAAAAAGAATTGACTTCATAAACTCTTTAATTTTAAATGAGAAGTCAACTCCTGCGCAGATAGGTGATGCTTTAATAGATTTACAAAACAGATTCAATCAATTAGCTGCAGAGGTCAATCAAACTGAAGACACTAGAAGTGAAATGGTTGACTTAGAGTTGGCTATGATGTATATCAATACCCTGCAATTTAAAGACACAAACGAAACTAAGGTAGAACAGTTAGATAATATTGTTCAAACATTAAAGGAGATGATTGAGGATGGCAGGTCTCAGTTAAGAGAACAAATTCGAGAACAACACCTATACTACTTACAACAATTTGAGTTAGGATACGAAGCGATTACAGGAAATAAAATTGACATGAACGACCCTGAGGCTTCTGATGAGTTGAACAAGATGAAAAAGATTTTTGAGAACGAGAAGGCTAAGAGAGATACTCAAAATGTAATAAAAAAATTTTTAAGGTCATTAAAAGAGGGTATAGATAGAAAAGCTTTTGGTTCTGCTGAAGATTTATTTTCTTTAATGGACCGACTAGATAAGTTGCCTGGAGAAATGTATGGAGGAAACCTTCAGGAAATGTTTACCGAAAGAGTAGACGAGGCAAGTAGATTATTTAAGGGAAGAATGATGCTTGTTGAGCAGTTGATTCAAGAACACTTAAAAGAAGTATATGGTAAGAAATGGAAGAAACAATCAAGACAAAATAGACTTGCAAAAGATACAGGCATAATGATTCAAGATGGTCTTCCACTATCTCCTAAGTCTCAAAATCAAATCGCTTACTTATACAACCTGTATAAAGATCCTGCAAACAAAAAGTCTTTTGCTAATCCTGAAATGTATGGAATAAAAACCATTCCAAAAGATGCAACTAAAGCAGAAAAGGAGGCTATTCAAGCTATAAATGAACAGAATGCAGAAAGAATAATGAATGAGATGACTGCTTTACTTGACCCTAAAGTAAAGGAGACTGCTGATTGGCAGGTTAATGAACTATATCCATTTCTATATAATCACTATAACGATGCATATAAGAAGCTTTACAGAACCGACCTACCTTGGAATGAGTTCTACTCAGGAACAATTTATAGGGAAGGTGTTGACCAGGAGGAGGCTTCTATATTAGACCTGCAAAACTCAGGAAATATTTACTCTACTGCAGTAGGGGCTTCAGGAACAAAGGTTAGGGAGAATAGCAATAAGGCTATACAAACCATGGATATGATGGATGTGTTAAACACATACCTAAACCAGATGGAGTACTTTTCTGCTTATGGAGAGGTTGTTAGGGATATGTCTAAGTTGTTTAACAATAAATACATATCCGATGCGATAACTAAGATTCATGGTAAAGATGTGTATAAGTATACGTTAGCAATTATTGATAAGATTGCTTCTAGAGGTACTTCTACTTCTTTTGGTAATACTTTTATAAACGCTATGAATAACGTATTCATACTATCAAGGCTTGCTATAAGTCCTGTTATTATGATTAAGCAGTTAACGTCTTTCATAACATATGCTAATGACATAGGTCCTTTAAATTACTTAAAGTACGCTGCAAAGAACAAGGTTCAAATGATGAGTGTTTATAAGGAGATTAGAGACAACTCAGTATACATGAAGGATAGACAAAGTCAGAGTATTATGAGAGCTATTGAGACATATTCTGATGCTAATATGAGAAAATTTGTACCTGCAGGTGCAAAGGATTGGATAGTTAACTTTGCGATGTGGACAACTAAGTTTGGTGATAAGTCTGCGATTTATATTGGAGGTATGCCAAACTATTCGTACTACAAGGCACAGTTTAAAAAGAAGAATCCAGAAGCAACAGAACAGGAGGCTATAGATCATGCAGTTAGGTTATTTGAAAGAGATACTAAAAGGACTCAGCAGTCTGGTGACCTTCAGGATAAGGATTACTATCAGACTAAAGATCCTTTGTATAGAGGTCTTAATATGTTCTTGACTACACCTAAACAGTATCTTAGAAAGGAAATCGTGGCTATAAGAAACCTAAATAGAAAACTATCGCAATGGGATAGTAAGGCGGGTAAGGGTACAGTAGCTGAAAACCTAAGAACATTTTTTATGTACCACGTTATCATGCCTGTATTTTTTCAGTATGTATCTATGGGACTTCCAGGAATATTGAGAGATGAGAGGGATGATGACAAGTTAGATTTGTTAAGGGCAGCTATGATTGGTAACTTAAATGCGTTATTTATTGTAGGAGATTTATTTCAGATGGCAGGAGACTTCTTTACTGGCAAGCCATGGGCAGGTAGTAATATAAAAACAGTAGGTATATTATCTATCGCAGGAGCTTTAACTGAAAAGTTTGCGTATGCAGGAAAATTAAAAGACCCTACAAAAAAATCTGAGGCTTATCAAAAAGCATATTTAGAGCTTGCCACACTTACAGGTGTTGCTGCTCCAACTATTGCTAAGTTTGTGGAGAACTATGGAAACATAGGTAAGGATGGAGATATCGGTAAAGATATTTTAAGACTATTAAACTTCTCGAAGTATCAAATAGAAGGTCCAGGAAAGGGAGGCAGACCTAAAAAAATAAAAACCATACAAGAGCTAAACGAAGAGTACGATAAAAAGAAGGCTAAAGAACAAAAATCTATAACAGGTTCGTCCAATATTTTTGGACCTTCAACTAGAAGAAAATCAAAGAGTTCAAGTAAAATATTTTAAGGTATGCCATTTAAAAACAAGAAACAAAGAAAGGCGTGTTACGCTAAGAATGACCCTAAGTGGGACTGTAAGAAGTGGGACTCTGAAAAGAAGCGAACCACAAAGATGAGGCGTAAGCAAAAATAAAAAAGAGCCTCGGTTAGGAGGCTCTCTTAAGATATCAAAACAAATATTGTGAACAATTAGAAAATCACAAAATGGTTTAGCAAATGTAATAAAACTTTTCTAAATTTCGTCCTTAAAACTTGACTTTATA
>Ga0208032_1001085_pt1 | contig 12197 bp, 19 predicted proteins | sample MalvirAntarct_66_FD_184254 | JGI IMG/M metagenome (GOLD analysis project Ga0208032, IMG submission 184254) | Marine viral communities from the Global Malaspina Expedition - Malaspina viral metaG Antarct_66 (SPAdes) (version 2) | ecosystem: Environmental > Aquatic > Marine > Oceanic | place: West... | reverse complement strand
CACCGTCTTTGACGTGCTGAAAAAGAAATTTACCGAGGATAAAACCTCCGCAGAAGAATTCCTTAATAGTGGGGGAGCAAAAGACTTCTCTCAGTATAAGGAACTAACAGGCTTAATTCGGGGACTCGAAGCCTGTATAAACTATACAACAGACCTCTCGCGAAATTACATGGAAGATGACGATGACTAAAGACTTAAAAATTGAGGTGCCAGACGATATACTAGAAAAGATTACAGACCAACCTAAAGAAGAAGTGGATTGGGAAACTAACCTACCAAAACCAACAGGTTATAGAATATTGATAGCGCTACCTGACGTAGAAGACTACTACCAAGGGACTACACTATTAAAAACTGATAGCGTAAAACATCGAGAATATATCACCTCTATTATGGGGTTGGTGCTTGATGTTGGACCTGAAGCATATCAAGACAAAGAACGATACCCCGGAGGTCCGTGGTGTAAAGAAGGTCAGTATGTAATGTTCCGAATGAATACAGGAACACGGTTTAAAGTAGCTGGAAAAGAATTTCGGCTAATGAATGATGATTCCGTAGAGGCCGTAATAGACGACCCGCGCGGTATTTGTAGTGTATAGGAGAGATAACAATGGCCTTTCAAAAAGTAGAATATGAATTTCCAGAAACAGAAACCAATGAAAAAGATGAGTTGGAAATAGAACCCTCATCAGCAGAAAACGTACTCGAGGAAAAAGAAGTTACGAGTGCAGAAAGCGATGACGATGTTACAGAAGTTGAAGATAGCAATGAAGCAGAACTTGAAATCGAAATTGTCGATGATACGCCTAAAAAGGATCAAAATCGGAAAGCGTCTGACCCTCCAGAAGATGTCACTGATGAAGAACTTGACGACTACTCGCAAAAAGTTCGTAAGCGGATATCAAACCTTAGTAAAGGATATCATGACGAGCGTAGAGCAAAAGAAACAGCGTTACGGGAACGTACAGAACTGGAAAACGTTGCTCAAAAACTTGTTAACGAAAATAAAAAGTTAAAAGGTAACGTAAGTGAGAATAATCAAATCTTACTAGAAGAAGCTAAGAAAACAAATGCGAGTGAACATGCTTATGCTCAAAGATTATATCGTGAAGCTTATGAAGCAGGAGATACCGACAAGGTACTTGAAGCACAAGATTTGCTTACCACTGCAAAGATAAGAAGTGACAAATTAAACAATATTAAATTACCTCCTTTACAAGAAGAAGAAGATACTGTAGCATATTCTGGTGAAGAAAATATAAACGCTGTAGAAGTAGACGAACGAGCAGAGCGTTGGAGACAAGATAATACTTGGTTCAACGACGACGTTGAAATGACAAGTTACGCATTAGGGTTACACACCAAATTAGTAAAACAAGGTGTAAATCCTAAAAGTGATGAATACTACGAGACAATTAATGCTCGTATGCGCAAGTTGTTCCCCGAAAATTTTGAGGATCAGCTTTTAGAAGAGGAAGTTGAGAAGCCGAAAAAACGATCAAATGTAGTCGCCCCCGCAACGCGGAGCACATCTCCTAAGAAAATTAGGTTGACGACTACACAAGTTACGATTGCTAAACGCTTAGGACTTACTCCCCAACAATACGCCGAACAGGTTGCAATAGATATGAGGAAACAAAATGGCTGAAAATAGATTAAATCGAGATTTAAAAACTCGAGAAAAAGCTACACGTAGAAAGGCTTGGTCGCGTCCGGAGGTTTTACCATCTCCAAATCCTGAGCCGGGTTACAATTTTCATTGGGTTCGCGTAAGCACCCAAGGACAAGTAGATGCCACAAATGTATCCTCAAAAATAAGAGAAGGTTGGGAGCCCGTTAAGGCTGAAGATCATCCAGAAATTACACTAGTCACAGTGGAGCAAGATCGTTTCAAAGATAATGTAGTTATTGGTGGTTTAATGCTTTGTAAGGCTCCAACAGAGTTAATTGAAGAGCGTACCGCTTACTATGGTGAGCAAACACGTTCTCAAATGAGTTCTGTAGATAACAACCTTATGAGAGAAAATGACCCTCGTATGCCTCTGTTCAATGAACGGAAAACGAAGGTTACTTTCGGTAATGGAAACTAAATTAAAATAGGATGTAAATTATGTCTACTACAAGTTCAGGATACGGGTTTGTTCCCGTAAAACGATCTGACGGTATGCCGTACGCGGGTGCCCAAGAATCGTTTTTAATTACTCCTGCAGGAGTTGCTCAGAATATCGGATACGGTTCGGTTGTTGAGATTAATGCAGGTTACGTACAACTAGCCTCCGGTACTGGCGCAGATGCAACAACCAACAATCTTGGCGGTTCTAGCATTGGTGCTTTAGGTGTGTTTGTTGGCTGTGAGTATATTAATGCTCAAGGTCAATTGATATTCTCTCAGTACTACCCTTCAGGCACAGATAACGTTACAGCTTTTGTTATAACTGACCCAAGTGTTACTTTCCAAGTACAAGCAGACGGCGCAATTGCTCAAGCTGCCTTGGGACACAACGCTCCTCTAACAGGTGCACAACACGCTACAACTTCTGTAGATACTGTTACAGGTAAATCAAACATACAGCTCGATGCTACCACTGCCACCGCAACTAAATCGTTTAAAGTCATTGGGTTTGTAACTAAACCCGGTTCTGCTATAGGCGACGCGTACACTGATGTGTTGGTAAAAATTAACTCACCGTACCACCAATTTGGTACAGGCATCGTAGGAGAATAACAGATGGCTATTTCACGCGCACAGTTACTTAAAGAACTGTTACCCGGTCTGAACGCATTGTTCGGTCTGGAATATGCAAAATACGGCGACGAGCACGCTCAAATATTTGAATCAGAATCTTCAGATCGCTCATTTGAAGAAGAAACTAAGCTATCAGGTTTCTCTGCAGCACCAGTCAAAGGCGAGGGCTCTGCCATCGAATATGACAATGCTCAGGAAGCTTATAGTGCTCGTTATGTGCACGAAACAGTGGCAATGGGTTTCAGCATCACAGAAGAAGCTATTGAGGACAACCTCTATGACTCTCTGTCTGCTCGTTACACTAAAGCACTGGCTCGCGCTATGGCGTACACTAAGCAAGTTAAGGCAGCTAACATTCTAAACAATGCCTTTTCTAGTGGAACAGTTTACGGCGACGGTGTTGAGCTTTGCTCTACTGCCCATCCGTTAGTAAGCGGTGGCACTAACTCAAACGAACCTACCGTCGCGGCTGATCTTAACGAAACTTCTCTTGAAGCTGCTGTTATTCAGATCGCTGGTTGGACTGATGAGCGTGGTCTACTTATTGCTGCTCAACCTAAGAAACTTGTGATTCCACCGGCCCTGCAATTCGTTGCAACTCGCCTATTGGAAACAGAAGGTCGTGTAGGTACAGCAGACAATGATCTCAACGCTATTATGAACAATGGTTCTGTACCGGGTGGTTATACTATTAACCATTACCTAACGGATACAAACGCATGGTTCTTAATGACAGATGTTCCTAATGGTCTAAAGCATTTTGTCCGTACTCCGATGTCTACATCTATGGATGCTGATTTCGATACTGGCAATAGTCGCTATAAAGCCCGTGAACGTTATTCTTTCGGGGTCTCTGATCCTCTAGGAATCTTTGGTTCACCCGGAGCATAATATATTAGGGCAATACGGTTCCTTATTTATTTTGCCGTATTGCCCTTTTATTATTTCTATGATACACTAAATTAATTCCTGACAGTTACATGGTGTAACTGACAATAGCCCCGACAGGAGATTCACATGGCTAATACAACTTTTAATGGACCAGTGCGTTCAAAAAACGGTTTTCAAGATATTACAGTCACTGCCAACACCGGCGCAGTTACTGTTAACTCCACTTATAATAACGATGCATCTATTGGCGGCAACCTAACGGTAGCTGGGTCTGTGTTTTCAGGCGGAATGCCCACTTTAGGTGGCCTTACTGTAACGGCTAAAGCCACTGGCGCTACAATTACTTATGTTGCCGGAATTAACGTAAACCCATTTACTGGAGGAGCGCAACAGATTACTACTCTTCCTGCTGCGACGGTAGGGACTGTTGTTATACATGCTCAATCCGTAGACACCACTGGCGGAACAGCGTTCTTGAGTTTTGATTGTGCTGGTAGTGATGCTTATGAAACAGGCAGCATTATAGAGAGCCGTGGAAGCAATGCAGTTACATTTGACGCATCTACTGCGGGGGAAACTTTGTTAAAGTACACTCCTGCAAACGCAGCAACAAATTTGTTCAGCATTGGTTCTTACATCTACTTTACTTGTACAACAGCGGGTCTTTGGAACGTTTCATATAACTTCCAAAGTCTTGGAGCCGGTACTACTGGTGCGTTTGCTTTTGCAACCTAGTTATTAATTTGGCGGGGTTAATCCCCCGCCTATATTTTATAGGAGACTAAAATGGAATCAGACATACTCCCAGTCATCATCAGCGATGAAGTGGCTTTAGACGCAGACGGAATTTCGGTAGCCACTTCCGTGGGAAACAACGCGGCTTTAGTTATTGGCGGTGCTCTAGCTTCTGGCGGAAGTGTTACAAACGCTTCTGGAAGACAGGTAACAATTTTATCTGCAGGAAATGATAGTAGTAAATCTTTTAATGTAGTGGGAACCGACGTAAACGGTGCTTCTCTTACAGAGAATGTTACGGGAGCTAACGCAGGTACAGCGACAAGTTCTGGTTATTTTAAAACTATTGCTAGTATAACAGCAGTTGGAAATCCAGCAGGTAACGTATCTGCAGGTATTAACAATAATGCATTAGGCGTTATTTTCTCTGTCCGCACCCGTCTAAAAGGGTTTTCTTTTGTTTCAGGTGGAACAGCGGGCGCAGCAAATATTAGAAATAGTGGTGCTACAGGTACAGAACTAATACAATTCAGAACAATTGGCACAGATAATTCGGCAGATGATCCATTTATTCCAGATGTAGGTGTTTTGTTTAAAGATGGTTGTTATGTTACATTTATTGTTGGCACTGTCGATCTTATGATGTTTTATCACGCATAAAATAGGATATTTCTATGAGGCATTATTACAAGGCAGGGGGTAGAGTTAAAAAGTCTGCCGCTTGGACTCGTAAAGAAGGTAAGAGTGAGTCTGGTGGGCTTAATAAAAAAGGCGTTGCTAGTTATCGTAAAGCTAATCCCGGTAGTAAATTAAAAACTGCGGTAACGACCAAACCAAGCAAACTAAAAAAAGGCTCCAAAGCTGCAAATAGACGTAAATCCTTCTGTGCTCGCATGAAAGGCATGAAGAAACGTAACACAAGCGCTAAGACAGCTAATGATCCAAACAGCAGGATCAATAAAAGCTTGCGGAAGTGGAATTGCTGAAGTAGTAAATAAAGTTAAATAGTAAAGGAATAAATATGCCCCAAGGTAAAGGTACATACGGAAACACAATGGGTAGACCCCCTAAGAAAAAAATGATGGCTGGTGGTAAAGTTAAAGCCTATAAAGATGGTGGACTAGCTATGGTTACAGGTAAAGACGGTAAAAAAGTTCCGTTTTATGCTGCAGATGGTAAAGGAAAAATGATGGCTGGCGGTAAAGTTAAGAAAATGAAGGCTGGCGGTAAAGTTAAGAAAAACATGGGTGGTAAGATTCGTGGCTACGGTATGGCTCGTGGTGGCAAAGTTGTTAAAATGCGTTAAGGTAATAATATGACTACATCGGGAACTACAGCATTTAATATGGACTTCACGGAGATCGCTGAGGAAGCGTGGGAACGTGCGGGACGTGAAATGCGCTCTGGGTACGACCTTCGTACTGCTAGGCGTTCTATGAACTTGATGACTATTGAGTGGCAGAACCGTGGTATAAACATGTGGACGATTGAGGATGGCACTATTACCTTAACTGAAGGCGTCTCTAGATATCCACTCCCTGCAGACACAATAGATCTTTTAGAACATCAAATTCGTACGGGTTCAGGTAATCAAGCTACACAGTCTGATCTTACTGCGAGTCGTATAAGTGTTAGCACCTACGCAGCTATACCAAACAAGTTATCACGTGGTAGACCAATACAAATTTATATAGAACGTCTAAGAGATGCCCCTCAAGTTAATGTTTGGCCTGTACCTAATAATGATACTTACGTTCTCTATTATTGGCGTATGCGCCGTATTGAGGATGCGGGGAAAGGTATAGAAACTTCTGACATGAACTTCCGATTCTTTCCTGTGCTTGTTGCAGGATTAGCGTATTACATCGCCATGAAAATTCCAGAGTTTGTTGATCGCATCCCGATGCTTAAACAAGCTTACGAAGAGCAATTTGAACTCGCTGCCGGAGAAGACAGAGAGAAAACTTCCGCGCGATTCGTACCTAGAGTAGGTAGGGTGTAAAGATGAGTAATAGATTCGCATCTGCACATAAAGCGCTCGCACTTTGTGACGTATGTGGGTTTGAGTATAAGTTACGTGAATTACGTGATTTAGTTGTTAAGGGTAAAATAGCGAATATAAAGGCTTGTCCTGAGTGTTGGAATCCAAGTCAACCGCAATTAATGTTAGGTGAATTTCCAGTTGATGATCCACAAGCTATTCGCGACCCACGAATTGATACTAGTATTGGTGTTGTAGGAATACATAGCAGTAGAGATATACAATGGGGATGGAATCCTGTTGGTGGAGGAGTTGATCCATATGAGTTAACACCTAATAAGTTAATTAGTACTGGATCTATAGGGCAAGTTACGATAACTATTACATAGGAGTGATAAAATGGATATTAAAGTTATAAAAGATAAGGGCGTACACCCTTGTAAAGAAGCACCTAAACCAAATATGGAAGGTGTTAAAACCACAGGCATTAAAGTTCGTGGTACTGGGGCAGCTATTAAAGGACTTATGGCTCGTGGGCCAATGGGGTAAACTATGAACTATACTGAGCTCAAAGTAAACATACAGGACGTCTGTGCAACAACTTTCACTGATGACCAGCTTGCTATGTTTACTGAACAAGCGGAACAGTTTATATTTAATACTGTGCAGATACCCGCACTAAGAAAAAATGTTACGGGATCACTTACCAAAAGTAACATCTACCTCGGAACTCCTGATGATTTTTTGTATTCTTTTTCTTTAGCGGTTGTAGATGCGGATGGAGATTATCATTACTTACTAAATAAAGATGTTAACTTTATTCGTGAGGCGTACCCTAAAAGTGCGACAGAAGGGTTTCCCCAACATTACGCTTATTTTAACGACAATGCGTTTCTTATAGGGCCAAACCCTAATGGGAATTATGTAACAGAATTACATTATGGATACTATCCAGCATCTATTGTAACTGCGGGAACGACATGGCTTGGAACTGAATTTGATTCCGCTTTATTAAACGGAGCGTTAGTACAAGCAATCCGTTTCTTAAAAGGCGAACCCGATATCGTACAGATGTACGAGAAGATGTATTTGCAATCTATTACACTACTAAAAAATCTTGGCGACGGAAAACTACGTGAAGATACGTATCGTTCAGGGCAATTTAGACAACCAGTAAGTTAGGAGGCCGTAATGGCAATAAGTCAAGCAATGTGTACGTCGTTTAAGAAAGCTCTTCTTGATGGAGAGATGGATTTTAGTGGTAACACAGGACAAACATATAAGATCGCATTATATACAAATAGTGCAACTTTAAACGCAACTACAACAGCGTACGCAACTACTAATGAAGTTAGTGGTACAAACTATACGGCAGGTGGTAACACACTAACACTTGTTGCCGCTACTACTTCAGGCACTACAGCGTTTATAGATTTTGCCGATAGTACATGGTCAACTTCCACTATAACAGCTCGTGGAGCATTAATTTATACCACTGCTAACAGTAACGCTGCAGTAGCGGTGCTTGATTTTGGTGCAGATAAATCTTCTACTGCGGGGGACTTTAAAATTATATTCCCAGCCCCTGACGCTAGTAACGCCATTATTAGAATAGCGTAGGTTTTATATGCCCTCTTCAGTAACATATGATGGGTGGGGTGAACCAGCTTGGGACGACGGTTCGTGGGGAACAGATCTAACCACGGTTTCTGTTGATGGAATAGCTGCCACAGGTGGTTTAGGTAGTGTTACAGTTAGTGGAATAGCTAACGTACCGGTAACTAATGTTTCTGGACAAACTCATTTAAATACTATATCTGTTATTATAGATATGCCTATCAGCGTAGTAGGTATAGGAGCAACTACGTCGTTAGGGATAGTCAGAGCAAACGCGTGGAAACTAATTGATGATGGTCAAGTGCCTCATTGGGGCCCTGTTGATGATTCACAAACTCCAAGTTGGATTAATATAAGCACATGAGGTTAACAAAATGACAACGCAATATACACCAATATTAAAACTTGCTTTACCTGTCGAAGGAGAACTAGACGGCGCATGGGGAGATGTTGTAAACGATAACATCACTTCTATGATAGAACAAGCTGTCGCAGGGCGTGTAGTTGTTAATACATGGTCATCAAACTCACATACACTAACAACAGCTAATGGTACTACAGCGGAAGCTCGTTGCGCCATGTTATCACTTACGGATTCAGGTACACAATTAAATGCGGCTGGTACAGTTATATGTCCCGCACTATCAAAAATATACATCGTTAAAAATGCCGCAGGGCAAATAATTACAGTAAAGACAGCCAGTGGTTCAGGTATCGCCATACCAAACGGAGCTACATCATTTGTTTTCTGTGATGGAACTAACGTGTTAGAGTGTTTAACTAATATAGTTGCATTAACCACAACGGGCAATATTACAGTTGGTGGTACAATTAGTGGTAACGGCTCTGGACTGACAACACTTAATGGTTCTAATATATCATCTGGTACGGTAGCTGCAGCAAGAGTGGCGACACTTAATCAAAACACTACTGGTTCTGCCGCAACACTTACAACAGCAAGAACTATTGGTGGAACAAGTTTCAACGGTTCAGCAAATATAGCTGTAGGGTTAGCAGCGACAGCCACTACCCTAGCAACAGCAAGAACAATCGCGGGTGTTTCATTTAATGGATCAGCTAATATATCTCTTAATAATAACGCTATAACTAATGGTGCAGGATATCTTGCCTCAATTAATAATAGTAATTGGAGTGGTACTGATCTAGCTGTTGCTAACGGTGGTACAGGAGCAAGTGATGCTGGAGCTGCTCGAACTGCTCTAGGTGTTGGATCAATGGGTGAAGACGCAAAGACGGTAAGCACATCTGCTGCAAGTGGTACTCCTGCTGATGGAGATGTATGGTTTAGGTATACTGCATAATGGTTGCTGAAACAAAAATAGGTGTAGGCGGCGCTTGGAAGAGTTTGGAGTCTATTCAAATAGGCGTTGGGGGCGCTTGGAAAGAGGTTAGCGAAATCTATGTCGGTGTAGGCGGCGCTTGGAAACTAGCCTATAATCCATTAACAGCCTCATTAACTGGCACGTTTAATACATTATCAGATCAAGAAATTCTTACTACTTACACTAGTACAACGTCAGTAACAGTTAATATATCTAATTCAAGTACAATAGCTGTAACAACGAGTGGTTCAGGTACTAATCCTTTAATACAGAAGAATGGTTCCGGTGCATTCTCAAGCAGCCAAACTTGTTCTAACGGTGACACTTTAAAAGCTAGATTAACAACAGGGAGCTCTGAAGCTGCGACATATACTTGTGTTGCAACTCTGGGATCTCATGGATCTAAAACGTTTATAGTATTTACGGAATAACAAATAAGGAAAGTAAACGATGGCTAGTACATATGTAAATAACCTCCGGCTAGAAGAAATCGCCACGGGGGAGCAATCAGGTACTTGGGGAAACACAACAAATACTAACCTAGAAATAATAGGTCAGGTAACTGCTTGGGGTACACGAGCTATCGCCAACGCTTCAACGGATAATATTACCCTTGCGGATGGTGCGTTAGATGCAGATAGAAGTCTTGTATTAAAACTTACTGGAGGCGGACAGGCTTGTACTGTTACGCTTTTACCAAACACAAGCTCTAAAACTTGGGTTATGTATAATACAACAAGTGCGACATTAACTTTTACATGTGGTAGTGGTGCAAACGTAGCTGTGCTTGCTGGTGAGTCAAAAATTATCGCTACAGATGGTTTAGGTTCAGGAGGCGTAGTTTATGATGTTTTAACAGGAGTTAACTTAGCGGGAACAACTAAGGTTGATGATTTAGTTGTTGGCGACGACGCGACTGTTACAGACGATCTTATTGTTGGTGGTGATATTGATTTAGAGGGTAGTATTGACGTTAATGGTACAGCTAACCTTGATGTTGTAGATATTGATGGTGCTGTACAACTAGACGCTACTTTAACAGTCGGTGCAAACGACCAAGGTTATGATGTAATTTTATACGGGGACACCGCTGCTCGAAATGCAACGTGGGACAGTAGTGCAGACAGTCTAGAGTTTACCGACAACACCAAAGAGACATTCGGTACGGGTAACGATATGCAGTTGTACCACGACGGCACAAACTCGTTTATTACTAACTCACAAGGCGTACTAAAATTAGCCACTGAAACAAGCGGTATTGCTCTTACTCTTGGGCATAGCACTTCTGAAGTTACTTTTGGAGATAATGTTACAGTAATAGGTAATTTTGCTGTTAATGGTACAACTACTACAATTAACACAACCAATCTGACTGTTACTGATCCTCTAGTAAAATTTGGACAGGGTTATACAGGTACTGCCTATGACCAAGGTTTTATAGTTACTCGGGGCAATGGGTCTGCAACTAACACAGCTAACAAAGGATTTATCTGGGACGAGACAGCAGATGAGTTTGTAGCGATTGCCTGTAATACAGAAAACGGTACTACAGCGGGTAACGTCACTATAAACAGCTATGTTGATATGCAAGTAGCCAAGCTAACAGGTAGCTCGCTAGATATATCAGGTGATATTGATGTGGATGGGACGACCAATTTAGATATTGTTGACATTGATGGTGCTGTAAACATGGCGGGCACTGCGGTGGTTATAGGCGTACTAAGCACAACCGCTGCAACCGCATTCAATGGTGGTTTCGCTAGTAATGCCGACTCTACTATGGGTACTAACAAAAAAATACAGTTTAGAGATGCTGCAATTCATGTAAGTTCAAGCACTGACGGACAGTTAGACATTGTTGCAGATACTGAAATACAGATTGCCGCTACAACTATAGACATAAACGGTGCTATTAATGCAAGTGGAGAAATCATTGCAGGAAGCCTTGATATATCAGGTGCTATTGATGTTGATGGGACATCTAATTTAGATGTTGTTGATATAGATGGTGCTGTTGATATGGCAAGTACACTTATTGTCGCAGGTAACATCAACGCAGTAGCAGGGGGTATCAACCTTGGAGCTACTGGGTCAGCTAACCTTCTGGATGATTACGAGGAAGGTACGTGGACACCTACTTTAGCTGGGGCAGATACAGCAGGTACATATACTGTCGTTACAGGCACAAGTGCTGGTTATACCAAAGTTGGTAGACTGGTACATGTGGGAGCAAAAATTACATTATCGGCTGCTACTGGTGGTTCGGGTGTTTCAATACTTGGAGGGCTTCCTTTTAACTACGCATCTGGCTCTTTACCTGCAGGGTTTATTTCAGTGTCAGCGGTAAACTTAGCTACTGCAAATCCTGCATCAATTAGTTTAGAGCCTACCTCAAGCGGTGCAGCAGCAACATTGGTATTTAGAGAAAGTAAAGATAATGCTGCGGTTGCGAGTACACCAATAGGTGGTTTTTCAACAAGTTCAGTAATTCACATTAACATGACATACAGAGTATAAAGGAATAAAAAATGGCCCTACAACAAAGGCGAGTAATTAATCAAGTAGAAGTGCAAACGAATGGTGACTTACAAGTTCGCTATGCAGATGAGATATACGATGACAGCATTACTGCTGTTGTTGGTGTAGGTAAAGTAGGCGATGCTGACTATGCTGAAGCTGTTACAGACGTTGTTGCTGAACCTAAATACATTCGTGAAGTAATTGCCAAAAGCACTACAACACCGTCAGCGGTACAAACATATTTAGACGCATCTAAAGCATAGGATTTATTATGAGCAAAGAACTAAATAAAAACATTGGCAAGTTAGAAGCACAAGTTGCTATTTTGCAAAAGACTACAACTGACCTTGCTACTGAGGTGCAC
>Ga0208032_1001077_pt1 | contig 12269 bp, 22 predicted proteins | sample MalvirAntarct_66_FD_184254 | JGI IMG/M metagenome (GOLD analysis project Ga0208032, IMG submission 184254) | Marine viral communities from the Global Malaspina Expedition - Malaspina viral metaG Antarct_66 (SPAdes) (version 2) | ecosystem: Environmental > Aquatic > Marine > Oceanic | place: West... | reverse complement strand
TTATATCAAGCGTGGTTGGTGGGTTGTATGGTGGCTTCGTCCTATACCAAAAGATTGAGGCGGTTGCAGGGTTAGACCTTGGTGAGTATCAACAGCAAATGGATGTGTCTGACGCTAAGATAAGTGGTATATCTGACAAAGTAGAAGAAAGTGTTGAATACACACGCGACATTAAAAATGGTCTAAAAGATGACATACTGCGCATTGAACAACAGACAGACCGCATTGAAGATATGGTTCGTGAAAGCGAAGACAAGATACGAGCTATGATAGATGCAGCAGAAGTTCGCTTTGAAAATCAGAGAGAACGTGTTAGAACGTCACAAAACTCCGATATGAAAGAGTTAGAAGACAGACTAATGGGTAAATTACAGAGGGCTTTAGATAACCCTTTGGCAGATTAGGGGAACAACATGACAAAGTTTGAAGATATAGACAAAGACAAAAGCGGCTCAATCGAGAAGAGTGAGTGGGACGCATTGTTGCTTGACGACAAACGCAGACAAATTGACGATGAAGACTCGAAGCGAGATCAGCAACGTAAGATGGTTTGGTTTGCACTCGTTGGTATGCTTATATACCCTTTTGCAATTATCATTACAGCCATAGCTGGATTAACTGAAGCTACTGAGGGATTAAAATCTATTGCCGGTGTGTATTTCATATCTGTTAGTGCAATAGTAGGTGCGTTCTTTGGCTTTACTAATATTAAGAAAAAAGGTGATTCATAATGTTAGGTATTATTAATAGTGTAGCAGGATTAGCTACGGCATTTATTGACGGGAAGACTGTTGTAAAGAAAGCAGAAGCTGAGACAAAGATGAAGATTGCTACTGGCGAGATTGATTGGGACATCGAAGCTATGAAGGCTACACAAAATAGCTGGAAAGACGAATGGATAACTCTACTTTTTTCTATCCCATTAATTTTAGCATTCATGGGTGATTGGGGTAATGATATTGTACAAGCAGGGTTTGTAGCACTAGAGGTTATGCCGGACTGGTATCAATACAGCCTCGGTGGTATAGTTAGTGCCAGCATTGGTATGCGTGGTGTAAGCAAGTTCTTTGGAAAGTAGATACAATGGCAAGTGAAAACTTTAAAAAATGTTTAGATATGTTACTGGCGCACGAAGGAGGATTTGTAAATCACCCAAAAGATCCCGGAGGTATGACAAATTTGGGAGTCACTAAAAAGGTGTACGACGAATGGATTGGTCGTGAGTCTACGGAACAAGAAATGCGTGACTTAACACCGGATGATGTAGGGCCGATATACAAGAAAAACTACTGGGACCGGGTTAAAGGAGATTCATTAGTTTCGGGCTTGGATTGGGCCTGTTTTGATTGGGCCGTAAATTCCGGATCAGGCAGACCTGCAAAAGCTGTGCAACGTGCAGTGGGCGCTACGCAAGACGGAGCCATTGGACCAGCTACACTTTCATTGGTCATGGAAAAAGACCCTAAATTTATCATTGAGTATGTTCATGATGTAAGACAAGATTTTTATAAAAGTTTAAAAACTTTTGAAACTTTTGGACGTGGTTGGACTCGTAGAAATAAAGAAACCTTACATCAAGCATTAGAAATGATATAACAATATAAACGTATAGGAGAATAAAAATGTCAGCACCAAAAAAATCATCCCGTCCTAAGCTGCGACCCAAAGATTCGAAGAGCAAGCGAAACGTAGATAACTTTGACATGGAGTCTTCAGAAAGAACTCCGCCAATTATCGAGTTTGATGACGATTATAACGACACCGCTGAAAACCCTCACACCCGTAACTTCCGTGGTGGTGGCAAGGTTATGTCTAAAGGCATGGCAAAAGGCGGCAGGGTTATGTCTAAAGGCATGCACCAGATGCCAGACGGTTCAATGATGGCGGACGACGATCCATCTATGAGAGGCATGGCAAAAGGCGGCAGAGTTATGTCTAAAGGCATGGCAAAAGGCGGCAGAGTTATGTCTAAAGGCATGGCAAAAGGTGGCAGAGTTATGTCTAAAGGCATGGCAAAAGGTGGCAGAGTTATGTCTAAAGGCATGGCAAAAGGTGGCAGAGTTATGTCTAAAGGTTTAAAAGCTTTGAAAGAAGAAAGACCTGATGTTGTTGCTCAAATGGGCTATAGAAGAGGCGGCAGAGTTATGTCTAAAGGTGGGGCTAAAGGTGGGGTAAGAGGTGGTCTATCACGACGTGCAGACGTAAGAGATAATCCTAACAGGGGTAAAACCTATTAATGCCATATCTACAAAGTAACATTCCACATTTTAAATGTTGGGTGCGGCGTGAGTACACACACAATCATAATGCGTACCACGGAGAGTTTCTACATGCGATGGCAATTGCTGTCACCACCATGCCTAATAGGTGTTTAAGTTTTCAAGTTATCTTCACCGGGTGTGAATCTGAGCTAGAAGGGGAACCTAATGTGCATGGTGGAGCTATGTGGGCTAGAATGCCCATAACGGCTTTGGTTGCAGACACCCCCTTTGAGGAGTGGCCTACACCTATGCCTGTTCATGAGGCGCAGCCTTGGGATTGTTCATCTCATACACATGCTGTTTATCAAATGGACAGAGCTACACCTTGCCCTTGGCTTGCAAAGGTTGGTAGCGAGTTTTATCCAGCTAAGTACATGTTTACGGTGGACTATACGGACAGCGAAATTGCTGATGATCCAGCGCAACACAAACAAAGTCATGTGTTGGAGTTATTAGATGCTGGTGAATATACTGGAAACATAGTTGCCCTTCCAAACAACCGTGTTCGTGTAACACACCCTGCATGGTTTAATACAGGAGAAGGCGCTCCTGACTTTCGACCATCTCAGAATATACACTATTCTAAATCTGATTTAGACTATACATTAGATGTTAATCAAATATTTGATAACATATACAATGAAACAGAGGGGGACTAACAAATGCCTACAGTTATGACAGACTATGTTTGCGATAGTTGGTCCGAAGGTGGTCCAATGACAGGTAACGCACAAGAAACTTATAAGGATATGATGTAGTGGATGTTGTTGACTTTGCAAAACATATGTATAGGTTGTTGGAGAAACGCGAACTAGAAATAGCCGAGTCTCTTTCCCAAGGCAATGCCAAAGATTGGGAAACATACAAAATGATGGTGGGAGAGATACGAGGCCTCTCTTTCACTAGAACTGAAATTAGGGCCTTGCTGGAGAAAAACGCAGATCATGTCGAAGAAATTATATCTTCCTGACCATGTCGCGCAGAAAATGAACAAGGATCGTGAGGCGGGAGCCTCAGAAGATTCCTCTGTGAAAAGCGCATATGTTGACGCCAGGGTCTTAGACCCTTCCCTTATTGATAAATCTTTAATTGAAAGACTTCCACAGCCAACAGGTTGGCGGATTCTTGTTATGCCGTACCAAGGAAAAGAAAAGACCGCATCTGGTCTTTATATTCCAGAGGAGGTGCGAGAACGTGAAGCTGTTGCTACGGTTGTTAGTTACGTCTTACGATTAGGTCCCCTTGCCTATAAGGACCCAGATAAGTTTGGACCGAATCCCACTGCATGGTGTGCTGAAGGTCAATGGGTTTGCATTGGTCGGTACTCCGGATCCCGTTTTAAGATTGACGGTGGTGAAGTTCGCATCATCAACGACGACGAAGTGATTGCAACATTACTAGAACCCGATGACGTGAAGCACGTTTAGGACATGGAGATTAAAATGGACGAAGAACGCGAAGAAGAAATTATTGTAGAAACTGAGGACGACGAACAGTCTTCATCGGAAGAATCTTCTAACGATACATCAAACAACAAAGTTTCAGTTTCTGGTGGTGACGAAGAAGAGCTAACAGATTACAGTAAGAATGTTCAGAAACGAATTAAAAAGTTAACTGAGCGTAATAAATTTGCTGAACGAGATCGTGAAGAAGCGGTGCGGGTAGCGCAACAACTCTTAAATGAGAACAACCAATTAAAATCCCGTGTTCAACAAGTAGATACTGGATACCTTAATGAGTATGGTAACCGTCTAGGCCATCAAGAACAGGCCGCAAAAAATGCTTACAAAAACTCTTACGAAGCTGGAGACTCTGATGGGTTACTAGCCGCGCAAGAACAGCTTACTCAAATTGCCGTGGACAGACAAAAGTATACGGAAGCACAACATAGAGTAGATCAACAACAAAAGGTAGATGTTGAAAGACAACAAGTTGCACAACAGCAACAGGTTGTGCCACAACAGCAACAGGTTGCAAGAAAAACTGATCCAAAGGCTGAAGCGTGGGCACAAAAAAATGCTTGGTTTGGGGAAGACGAGATCATGACCCAAGCAGCTTTTACCTTTCATAGACGATTAGTTGAAGAAGAAGGGTTTGACCCTGAGAGCGAAGACTACTATAATGAGGTAGATCGTCGGCTTCGAACGGAATTTCCGCAGAAGTTTACGACAAGAAAAACGGGAGGAGGTAGTCAGGTCGCATCCGCTGGCAACTCCGCATCCCGCAACACTAAACAGGGGCGCAGGTCGGTCAAGTTAACGCATTCACAAGTCGCGATAGCGAAGAAACTCGGTGTCCCTCTTGAACAGTACGCTAAGTATGTGAAGGATTAAAGCAATGACAGATAATAGAACAACGCGAAAAAGCGAAACACGCGAAACAGAAACGCGCAGAAAACCCTGGGCACCGCCCAGTCACCTTGAAGCACCAGAGCCTCCAGTAGGTTATGTGCATCGTTGGATTCGAGTTGCAATGCGTGGCGAAGAGGACAAAATGAATGTCCACTCTAAGCTACGAGAAGGATGGTCACCCGTCCGTGCCGATGAGTATCCTAACTATGAAGCCCCCGTCATCGATGATGGCAAATATCAGGGCGTTATAGGTCAAGGAGGACTGATGTTGTGCCGAATGCCTGTCGAGACCGCCAATGAAAGAGCCGCGTATTACGGGACCCGGACCCGAGAACAGATGGTTGCTGTCGATCAGGACTTAATGAAGGACCAACATCCTTCCATGCCAATTAGTAATAATAGGCAAAGTCGTGTAACTTTCGGAGGATCACCACGAGACTCCGAGTAAACTTTTATTGAGGTGCTATTATGGCAAATTCTAACGGATCCTTTGGGTTACGACCCTTGGGAAAGATTGGTCAATCGACCAACTCTACCGGTATGACAGAGTATCGCATAGCTTCTGACAACTCCAACCCGATCTTTCAAGGCATGGCGGTTATTCCGTTAGCTGGCGGGGTCATTGACGATCTACAGGCTGCGGCCGGTGGTAACGTGTCAATCGTTGGTGTTTTTGGCGGATGTGAGTATGTCTCTTCTACTAATGGAGAAACAATTTTTGCAAACTCTTGGCCGGGTTCTGGCGCGGATAGTAATTTCCCCGTCAAAGCCTTTCTGTATGACGATCCAAATCAATTGTTTACAATTGCTACATCTAATGTTGTAGCGGCTGCAAACACTGAAGCAGAGATTCGTGCAGCTGTGTTTGCAAACATCGCGTTTGCAACAGGAAACAGTGGTGTAACAGCTTCTGGAAAATCCACTGCAACAGCAGATTTAAACACAATCGCAACTACCAACACACTGGCACTACGCATTATGGGTATTCAAGATGACCCAGACAATGCTGACTTCACTGCTGCGGGTATTCCATTAATCGTTCGTATAAACAACCACTTCAATGCACCTACTGGTTCCATTGCTGCTGGTACTGTTTCTACGACCGGCGTATAAGGGGACTAACACATGGCTATTTCACGCGCACAATTAGCGAAAGAGCTTGAACCAGGTCTCAACGCCTTGTTTGGAATGGAGTATGATCGTTACGAAAATCAGCACTCTGAAATCTACACTACTGAGTCCTCAGATCGTGCATTTGAGGAAGAAGTTATGCTTTCCGGTTTTGGCGCTGCGCCAACTAAATCGGAAGGTTCAGCCGTCAACTTTGACGATGCGAACGAAGCATTTACTGCTCGGTACAACCATGAAACTATCGCACTTGCGTTCTCAATTACCGAGGAAGCAATCGAGGACAACTTGTATGACCGCTTAGGCAGTCGTTACACACGCGCCCTTGCACGTTCGATGGCTCACACTAAGCAGGTCAAAGCCTCCGCTGTTTTAAACAACAGTTTCTCAGGCGGCGCAACTGCGGGTGGTGACGGTAAAGCACTTTGTGCAACTGATCACCCACTTACAAACGGTGGCACTTTTGCTAACAAACCGTCTACAGATGCAGATCTAAACGAAACTTCTTTGGAAGACGCTTTGATCAATATCGCTGGTTTCGTTGACGAACGTGGGTTGAAAGTCGCTTTACGCGGAATGAAACTTATTATTCCACGTCAACTGCAATTCGTTGCAGAGCGTCTTATGGTTTCTAACCTTCGTGTTGGAACTTCAGACAACGACACAAACGCAATTCGTTCAATGGGTATGTTGCCTGATGGTTATGCCGTCAACGACTTCCTAACAGATACGGATGCGTTCTTTGTTCTGACTGATGCCCCTCGTGGTCTTATCCACTATGAGCGTTCATCTCTTGCAACAAACATGGAATCAGACTTTGATACAGGCAACATGCGTTTCAAAGCTCGTGAGCGTTACAGCTTCGGTTTCTCTGATCCACGTTGCGTATTCGGCACAACAGGCGCCGCATAATATATTAACAAATCTTCTAGGTTTGTTTGATGGGGCGGTCTTTGCGGATCGCCCCTTTCTTTTTTTTAAAATGTAATGTATTGTGGCCTTATCCCTGACAGTCGCATAATGCGGCTGACTTAACCCCGACAGGAGATTCTCATGGGTAATTCTACTTTCAGCGGACCAGTACGTTCGCAAAATGGTTTTGAAGACATCACAACCAATGCCACAACTGGCACTCAAACAACTAATTCCACATATGGTACAAACGCCTCAGTAGGTGGAACACTTGCTGTAACAGGCGCAACAACATTGTCAGCGGCTGTTAATAGTTTGTTTGTAAAACACGTAGCTCACGTTACTGGAGTGACAGTAAACTCTACAGCAGGTGACTCTCCAACTATTGGTACATTTGCACAGCCTGCAAACACTATTATCACTAACATTAAAATCTTTTGCGCCGTTGCACCTGTAACGGGAAGTGGTGACATTGGTTATGAAGTAGGTACATCTTCTTCTGGTGCGCAGATTGTAGCTACTCAGGCTGACGAAATCTTAGACGCTGGTACAACAGTTGTCTTAGGCAACGTAACTTTAACAGAACTAGTTCTTCAAACACAAGATGGTACAACTGCACCAGCTTCTGTTCAGTATGCGTCAGCAGCTCGTAATATTTTCTGTAACATCACAAATACAGTTAATGCTACAACAGCAGGTTCGTTTACGTTCATCATTGAGTATGTGCAAATCGCATAAACAATTGGGAGGGAGCTTTGGCTCCCCCCTTTTCTTATAGGAGGCCAAAATGGCAGCATCAGACGTAAAACCAGTCATCATCAGTGATGAAGTGGCTTTAGACGCAGACGGCATTTCAGTTGCCGCTGGAGTGGGCAACAATGCCGCTCTGACAATTGGCGGAGCATTAGCCGATGGAGGTAGCGTTACTAACGCTTCTGGAAGACAAGTAACAATATTATCAGCAGGCAATGATTCAAGTAAATCATTTAATGTAGTTGGTACGGATGTAAATGGTGCATCTCTTACAGAGAATGTCACGGGAGCTAACGCTGGAACAGCAACAAGCTCTGGTTATTTTAAGACTATTTTAAGCATTACCGCTGTTGGTAATCCTGCGGGAAACGTATCCGCTGGTATTAACAATAATGCGCTAGGTGTAATTTTTGCAGACAGAACCCGATTGCAGGGATTTTCTTTTGTTTCTGGAGGAACCGCTGGTAAAGCTAATCTTAGAGACGGTGGTGCCACGGGTACTGAATTTATACAGTTTCGATCTATTGGAACAGATAGCACTTCGGATGACCCGTTTATTCCAGATGAAGGTGTACTGTTTAAAAATGGTTGCTTTGTTACGTTTATTGTAGGCACTATTGATTTAATGATGTTCTACCACTGCTAAATTCGAAGGAAAATAAATGGCAGACAAGCCTATAAAACGAAATAAGAAAAATTACCGTTCCACTAAGTCTGGGGCGGGAATGACAAAAGCTGGAGTTGCCTCATATCGTAAGAAAAATCCCGGCTCTAAACTTAAAACTGCCGTTACTGGTAAGGTTAAAAAAGGTAGCGCCGCTGCCAAACGCCGTAAATCTTATTGCGCACGTTCAGCAGGTCAAGCAAAAAAGTTTCCAAAGGCCGCAAAAGACCCGAACAGTCGATTGCGCCAAGCTAGAAAAAGGTGGAATTGTTAAATGGCTACAGGAAGATCACAATCATCTAAACAGGTGACAAAACCCGGACTTTACGCTAATATTGCTGCTAAGAGAAAGCGTATAAAGGCTGGTTCTAACGAAAAAATGCGCAAACCCGGAACAAAAGGCGCACCAACAGCAAAGAATTTTAAAAAAGCGGCTAAGACTGCTAAAAAAAGAAAACCTTCTAAAAGAAAGAAAACTTAAATGGCTGTATCAGGCTCAAAAGACTTTGAATTAGATGTAGCAGACTACATTGAGGAAGCTTTTGAGCGTTGCGGCTTAGAAGTGCGTACAGGATACGATCTTAAAACTGCAAAACGTTCTATGAATATAATGTTTGCTGATTGGGCCAATAGAGGCTTAAATCAATGGACAATTGCACAAAGAAACTTTACTGTAACAAAAGGCGATGGTAATGAGCCTCTTGGTGCTGAGATAATTGACATATTATCACTTGTTATACGACGAGATGGTACAGATTATGCCCTAAATCGCATAAGTCGTGATGAATACCTAAATATACCAACAAAGTCTACAGTTGCACGCCCGACACAGTTTTTTGTTGATAGGCAGATAAATCCAGTGCTTCAAATGTGGCCTTTACCTGATAATAGCACTGATTTGGTGATTTATGACGCTCTAGTGCGCATGGATGATGCTGATTCATTCACTAATACAACGCAAGTTCCCTTCCGTTTTTACCCTGCTTTAGCCGCTGGTTTGGCGTATTATATCTCTATGAAACGTGCTCCAGACCGCGCTCAATTGCTAAAAGCTACCTATGAAGAAGAAATGAACCGTGCAATGGACGAGGATAGAGATCGTGCATCTTTCCGAGTAGCGCCTGATTTAAGGAGCTACCGTTATGTCTAAATATGCCACTGGAAAATGGGCATATGGTATATCTGACCGATCTGGCTTCCAATATCGCTTGCGTGACATGCGCAAGGAGTGGAATGGCCTTTTGGTTGGTAAAGACGAATGGGAGCGAAAACAACCGCAATTAGAGCCGCTTAGAGCCACACCTGATCCGCAGGCTTTACGAAATCCTAGACCAGAACAGAACTTATCTGAGCAGAGAAGTATACAATACGGATGGAATCCTGTAGGTCTTAAATTTGATGGTGGTTTAACCCCTAATAACTTAGTTGCAACTGGATCAGTTGGCAGCGTTACGGTGAATATAACATGAGCTTTACATACGCGGAACTAAAAACAGCAATTCAGAACTATACTGAGAATACAGAGACAACCTTTGTGAATAGTCTCGATATTTTTATAAAAAATGCTGAAGAAAGAATATTAAAGATTTCACAGCTTGAGGTTTTTAGAAAAAATCAATCAGGTACGCTAACGCCGTACTCAACAGATGCAACAAATTCTAAATACCTTACTGTTCCTACAGATTACTTATCAACTTTTAGTCTTTCTTTTACAAAAAACGGTTCAAAAGAGTTTTTGTTATTTAAGGACGTAAACTTTGTTCAATCGTTTAATCCTAATAGCACAACAGTTGGATCACCTCGTTATTACGCGCAGTTTGATGTAACGCACTTCATAATAGCTCCTACTCCAGACGAAGCATATGAGGTTGAGCTTCATTACTTCTACCGTCCAGCCAGTTTAACTTCTGCTGGAGACTCTGGAACGACATGGTTAAGCACTAACGCTTCTGTAGCCTTACTTTACGGGTCTTTAATCGAAGCTTACACATTTATGAAAGGTGAAGCTGATTTAGTAGCAAATTATACTCAACGCTTTACTGAAGCTATGTCTCGTGTAAAGAACTTTGGTGAATCTCAAGAAGTTACTGATGCTTACCGAACTGGTCTAATTATGAGGGAGAAAACATGATACCTAGTTTAAACATTAACTTACCCGCTGACTACAAGGTAGAGGTTCATACCTCTAAAGGACGCGGTTTTAATCCTGAAGAAATTGCAGAACGGTGCGCAGATAAGATTCTTTCTGTTTCTGACAGCGCTCATCCTGCAATTCGACAGCAAGCACACGCATTTAGGAAGAATATAGTTAAGCTGGTAGAATTTTATCTAGCAGATGCTGTGCAAAACGACAGAACTACTATATATAACGCATTAACAGACGCGGGACATCCAGAGCTTGCGTCACTTATAAGGAGATTGTGACATGGCCTTTAACGGTAATTTCATGTGTACGAGCTTTAAGAAAGAGCTTCTTGAGGCCAAGCACAACTTTTTAGCGAGCGGTGGCAACACGTTTAGGTTGGCGCTGTATACTAACAGCGCAACATTTACTGCGGCTACTACAGCTTACACTAGCACTAATGAAATCAGCAACACTGCTGGTAGTGCGTACACTGCGAAGGGTGTGGCCTTAACGAACGTAAACCCTTCCGCTTCGGGAACTACCGCATTAACAGATTTTGCTGATGCTTCTTTTAGTTCTGCAACTTTTACGGCTCGTGGCGCTTTAATTTTTAACGACACCGCGTCTGGTGATCCTACTGTTGTTGTTCTGGACTTTGGTGCAGATAAAACAGCCAGTAACGGAACATTTACAGTTGTTTTCCCAGCGGCAGATGCAAGCAACGCGATAATTAGGATAGCGTAATGACTAATAAGGTTGTTGCCTATTTAGGGTGGAACTCTTCTAGCCAAGGCTGGGGACAAAGCACTTGGGGCAACAACATAGCACTTCCGGGAGCTACAGGGTCTATAGGGGCTTCTGTAGTCGTCGTAGCTAACGCTGTTCAACCTGCTACTGGGCTTGCATCTACTGGATCAGTAGGTGGAGTAACCGTAACAGGAACAGCTAATGTCGCTGTAACAGGAATAACAGCTACAGGCTCATCTGGAGCAGTTACTGTTATAGGTATAGCTAACGTAGCTCTAACAGGGCTATCTTGTACGGGACAGGTTGGTAATGCAGTCGCAGAAGCTGACTCAAACGTATACCTTATAGGTCTTTCTGCTACCGCAAGTGTTACACCGACTCAACTTCTTGTGTGGGGCGACCTTGATCCCAACCAGAATCCGAGTTACAATCCAATAAACCCAACCTCCTCACCATCGTGGGGTCAGGTTGCAGCATTCTAGGAATTAAAAAATGGCTAGTACATATGTCAACAATCTACGCCTTGAAGAAATCGGCACTGGTGAACAGTCTGGTACTTGGGGCGATACAACAAACACTAACTTAGAAATAATTGGTCAATCAGTTGCTTGGGGAACCAGAGCAATTGCAAACGCCTCCACGGACAATATTACGATTGCCGATGGTGCGTTAGACGCAGACAGGTGCCTTGGGCTAAAGCTCACAGGCGGCGGACAAGCTTGTACTGTCACACTTCTTCCAAATACGAGTTCTAAAACTTGGTTCATGTATAACGCAACGGCTGCTGCTTTGACTTTTACCTGCGGAAGTGGCGCTAATGTAATAATTCCTGCGGGTCAAACCAAAGTTATTGCAACAGATGGTCTAGGTTCAGGGGGCGTGGTTCACGATCTTCTTACTGCGGTTAATTTAGCTGGAACAACCACTGTTGATGACTTGATAGTTAGTGACGATCTAACAGTTACTGATGATATGACCGTTGGTGGAACGCTTGGTGTGACAGGAGTATTAACAGCAACATCCTTAGACATCTCAGGCAACATAGACATAGACGGTACTACTAACTTAGATGTAGTAGATATTGACGGTGCTGTTGATATGGCCTCTACACTTACAGTTGCGGGTGCTGTAGACTTTAATGGTAATCTTGACGTAGACGGCGGCACAATTAAGCTAGACGGAAACTATCCCAACGGTGTTAATAACGTAGCTCTAGGTAACACTGCTTTAGATACTGCAAGTGGATCAAATGGTTACTCAGTTGCTATTGGTACTAACGCCTTAACTGCCATGACAACTGGCGGCTCAAACGTGGCTGTTGGTTTTGC
>Ga0208032_1001072_pt1 | contig 12307 bp, 9 predicted proteins | sample MalvirAntarct_66_FD_184254 | JGI IMG/M metagenome (GOLD analysis project Ga0208032, IMG submission 184254) | Marine viral communities from the Global Malaspina Expedition - Malaspina viral metaG Antarct_66 (SPAdes) (version 2) | ecosystem: Environmental > Aquatic > Marine > Oceanic | place: West... | reverse complement strand
GTTAAATTCATATAAGTTAAACTCTGCACTCTCAGCAATAATACCTTCATCTACGCTTGCTGTAATTGCACCAATCACGGCACTCACTTTTTGCTGGCGCTTGTCCTTATTTAACAGTCGCCAATCACCAAGTACATAGCGAGTTTTGCCCTCATTACTTTGGTGGATTTCAGGACGATGGGTATGGCCATGTAGTAGGGCGTCAAAGCGATAAATAGCTTTATTCACTGCTGCTTCATTAACATCCATGATATGCGCCGCTTTATTGGCATTATTTTGCTGACTTTTTTGCCGCATATTATCGGCGATTGCCAAGCGTTTCTCTAACGATTTATTGAGCAAATACCACTGCGTCAAACTATTACGCATTACTTTACGAAAAAACTGATACTTTTTATCATCAACGCATAGTGCATCGCCATGTTCTAAGCGATAGTTTTGCTGTCCAACGGTTAAGGTATACGGCTCATAAATAAGCTCGCCACCGAATACATTACAAAAAGGCTGCCCTAACAAAAAATCGCGGTTGCCATGCATGACCAAAATCTCGCAGCCAGCTATGCGCAGTTTTTTTAACTTAATGATAAGTGGTGTGAGCCAATGTTTTTGTCGTTCCTCTTCGGATAAAGACAAATAAAAATCATCCCCAAGCCAGACTTCAAACCAGTCACCTAATATAAATAGACGTTTAAGGGCAGGTAAGGCAAGGCAATCATCAAGCAGCGCCAAAAAAACCTGCACTAAGGCAGGCTCTTCAGGCGATAAATGCAAATCGCTAATCAATACTTGTCGCACCTCATGAGGGCGGGTGGTAATTAGATGGCTGAAACTTTGCATTTATCCTTATCCTCATAACTTTAAACAGTAACGACTCATAAGCTTTCACTGATTCATCGCTACTAAGTAATAACTATTGAAGAATGATTACTGAGTGATGATGGTGGCTGAATTGATAACCACTGGCTCTTTTGGTACATCAGCATGCATACCGAAACGACCAGTTGGGACGCCGCGCATTTTTTCGATGACGTCCATACCGCTTGTTACTTTACCAAATACGGTATAACCCCAACCTTGCATGTTTTTGCCAGAATGATTTAAAAAATCGTTGTCTTTTACGTTGACAAAAAATTGGCTAGTCGCTGAATGTGGATCTTGAGTACGCGCCATAGCAATCGTGCCAGCGTCGTTCTTTAGACCGTTGTCTGCTTCGTTTTCTACTGGCTTGTTGGTGGCTTTTTCATTCATGTCAGCGTCCATTCCACCGCCTTGAATCATAAAGCCGTCAATAATGCGATGGAAAATCGTGCCATCATAATGACCAGATTTTACATAGTTTAAAAAGTTTTCAACGGTTTTTGGTGCTTTTTCTTCATTGAGTTCGATAACGATCGCACCCATACTGGTGTCAAGTTCTACTACTGGTGGCATGTCTACCATAGGATATTCCTCTTTATTGCAGCGCCTAAAATGACGCTGTTAAGTGGTGGATGAAAATTTGGTGGATAAAAAGTTATGGCTAGTCTAACGGCTTTTTTATCCCGTGTCATGTATCAGGCTGTTAATGCGTTTGCAAAAGCTGATAGAATAACGCAACTTTACCCATTTCTAAACGATTTTGACAAAAAGTCATCATAGCTTGGTGTTTATAACACACTGTTTTTATAACCCAAATTTTTGTAAATTGGCTTAAATTTAATGGCTGAGGCTTGTTTTACGATATCGTTTTACTTTATCAAATATTTTGAATTTTCCATGAGGCGTGATGGCACGTCGCATGAATTGACCATTTGCGTTAGGAGCAATGCCCGATGAGTGAGCACTCAAGCAATAATGCACAAAAAGACGAACACAAAAACGACTTTATTCGTAATATTATTCGTGATGATGTTAATGCGCAAAAATACCAGAAAATCGTCACTCGTTTCCCACCTGAGCCAAATGGTTACTTGCACTTGGGACACGTAAAGTCCATCTGTCTAAACTTTGGTGTGGCTGAGGAGTTTGGCGGTATCTGCAACCTGCGCTTTGATGACACCAACCCAACCGCAGAAAAGCAAGACTTCATTGATAACATCGAGAATGATGTAAAATGGTTGGGCTTTGAGTGGGCAGGAGAGGCGTACCATGCTTCAGGATATTTCGACCAACTTCATGCTTGGGCGATTCAGCTGATCAAGCAAGGCGATGCTTATGTAGATTTGCAATCGCCTGAGCAAATTAAAGAAAATCGTGGCTCATTTAATGAAGCAGGGACGGCGTCCCCACATCGTAATGCCAGTGTTGAAGAAAATTTGCAACTCTTTGATGATATGAAAGAGGGCAAATATGCTGAAGGTACAGCAGTGCTACGTGCCAAGATTGATATGGCAAGCCCTAATATGAATATGCGTGATCCTGTTATCTATCGAATTATGCATCAAGCACATCACCAAACGGGGGATAAATGGTGCATTTATCCGATGTATGACTTTGCTCATCCATTATCTGATGCGCTCGAAGGCATTACCCATTCATTATGTACGTTAGAGTTTGAAGACCATCGTCCATTTTATGACTGGGCAATAGAAAAAGTTGGCTTTGAGCAACCGCCGCATCAGTATGAGTTCTCTCGTCTAAATGTCGACCATACATTAACCAGTAAACGAAAATTAAAGCAGTTGGTTGATGAAAATATCGTTAGCGGTTGGGATGATCCACGTATGCCGACGATTGCTGGCATGCGTCGCCGTGGGTATACACCACAAGGTTTGCGCGATTTCTGTGAGCGTGTTGGCGTGACCAAAGTAGACAGTGTTGTAGACTTTCGCTTATTAGAATTTAGTATTCGTCAGTCACTAGAGACGACGACTGCACGTGGCATGGCAGTGCTTAAACCATTAAAAGTGACCATTACTAACTTTAGCGATGCTGTTAGCAGTTGGGAGTCGCAAAAGGCTGACACCGTTCAAGCTCGTTTTGACGATGACTCGCAGACTTTATGGCTAACTCAGCCAAATCATCCCAATGTCGATATGGGTGAACGTGAAATTCCATTTACTGAGACCATTTATATTGACCAAGGCGATTATGAAATTGAGCCGCCAGCAGGTTATAAGCGTTTATCACCAGAGAAGAATGAGATTCGTCTGCGTAATACCTATGTATTGGCCGTGACGGAGCATATTTTAGATGATAGCGGTAACGTGATTGAGCTTAAAGCAACGATTGATCCGGTGACTTTGGGCAACAATCCTGAAGGTCGTAAGGTTAAAGGTGTGATTCATTGGGTATCGGCTAGCCAAGGCGTTCCAGCAACGGTGCGCATGTATGAGCAGCTATTTAGTGTTGAAGACCCAAGTGGCGTCGCTGACGTCCATCAAGCCTTGAATCCTAACTCATTGACTGAGCTAAATGCTGTAGTTGAGCCATCATTGGTCAATGCAGACGCTGGCACGCGCTTCCAGTTTGAGCGTGAAGGTTACTTTATCTCTGATAGCGAAGATCATAGCAGTGATAAGCCTGTCTTTAACCAAATCGTCAGCTTACGTGATAGTTATAAACCCGCTTAATTTATCATTAGCGCAGTTCATATTTATTGTAAGAAAATACTGAACAATAGTGGTTTGCAATGTTGCCCATTTCTAGTACGCTAGGGATGGGCTTTTTTGTGAATAAGTATAAATTTTAATCATAGATGGTGAGGGTATTGAAATGGCAAAATTTTTAAACAGCAGTGGTACAACTTATCATTTAGAAGAGTTGATTAAAAATGCGTCTGATAGATTGATTATTATTAGCCCCTATCTAAAGCTGAATGAGCGTATTAAAGAGCTGTTAGAAGATCGTAATCGTCTCAAAATTGATATCCGTATCGTTTATGGTAAAAATGATTTGCACCCTGAAGAAATAAACTGGCTCAAAAATCTGACTTTTATTCGCACCAGCTTTTGTAAAAACTTGCATGCAAAGTGTTACCTGAACGAAAATGAGTGCATTATTACGAGCTTAAACCTTTATGAATTCAGCCAAGTAAATAATAATGAAATGGGCGTGCTGATTTACCGTAATGAAGATGCGAAACTCTATGCCGATACTTATGAAGAAGCCCAGCGCATCATTCGTATCAGTGATGAAGTCAGAATGTCACTTGAAAAAATAATTGAGCCTAGTAATAGTGTTGATAACAACCTTAGTTCTGAGAGTGCTTCTCAAGTCCCTACTGAAACTAATTCTGCTAAACCTACAGAAGTAGCAACACCTAATTATTCTAAGTTAACGACGGCAAAGCTTGCCAAAGAGCTGGGCTTTAAAACTCAAGAGTTAAACGATAAATTACTGACAGCAGGATATTTACAAGAGCAAGAAGGAGAGTTGTTATTAACAGATGCTGGGCGTGCCGCAGGTGGTACAAGTAAGCGTGGAAAGTTTGGTGAGTTTTGTCTGTGGGATTCAGGGATGGTGATATAAAAGTCAACTTAACTTCTCACTTTTTAGCTCATTACTTTGTTTTCAAAGAATAATTTTGCTACATTCGTATTAGTAATAAAAGGAATAACCGCATTACAATCCGTCACAAGACATTCATAACCAGTTTGTTAAGATAAAGTCAGTTTTTTTGTTGAGATGCTTGGTAGATATTTTAACCGCTGAGTATGTCGTTGATAATAAGAGAGCGCGTAGATAGCATTCGATAATAGCGCTCGTCACAATCATAAATAAGGAATCAAGCATGGCACATTTACGTTTAGGCGATACCGCACCAAATTTTGATGCAACCACTACTGAAGGTGATATCAATTTTCATGAGTGGGCGGGCGATAACTGGGTGGTTTTCTTCTCACATCCAGCCGATTTCACCCCAGTATGTACCACTGAGCTTGGTCGTGCTGCTGCGCTAAATGGCGAATTTCAAAAGCGCGGCGTGAAGCCAATTTGTATCTCTGTTGACGGTATCGATGACCATCATGCCTGGGCAAAAGATATCGGTGAAACTCAAGGTACTGAACTGAACTTCCCAATCATCGCTGATCCTAATAAAGAAGTGGCTGAGCTGTATGACATGATGCATCCAAATGCAGACAGTACGCATACCGTACGTAGCGTCTTTATTATTGACCCAAGCAAAAAGATTCGACTAACACTGACTTATCCTGCTAGCTGTGGTCGTAACTTTGACGAGATCCTTCGCGTGATTGACGCACTGCAATTGTCTGATGAGTACAATATCGCAACGCCAGTAGACTGGAAAGATGGTGATGACGTTATCATTCCGCCAAGTGTTAAAAACGAAGATATCGCTGCCAAATATCCAAAAGGTCACACAGAAATCAAGCCGTATTTACGTACTACTCCTGCACCTAATAAATAATAAGTTGGAGCATGTGAGCTTGATGAAGAGATGATTTAAAAAGCCCCATAATGCAAAATTGTGGGGCTTTCTGTTATTCAGCTTAACATCAGAAACATCAGCTAAATAAGGCTTTGCTATGATGAACAGAGTACGCTATAACTATTAAATCAAGTATGCATGATTTAGAGATGAATCGTTATCGTTAATACTTGAGTTAGTAGTGCATTTGATACTTGATGACACAACAATCATAATAAAACATAGCAGCGCTAAGCCGCTTTTAAGCCCACCTTACAAGGAGTTTTTATGAAAAAATTATATGTCACCCGTACAGCACCTAATCCACGGAAAGCACTTATTTTGCTAGCATCAAAAGGTATCGATATTGATGATATGGATGACCTCGATGTGATTGATATCGATTTTGCTGCCAACGAGCAAATGTCAGAGGCATTTACCAAAATAAATCCTATGCAAACCGTACCTGTTTTGACATTAGATGATGGTACTGTACTCAATGACTCGCAGGCAGTGTGCGAATATCTCGACCGTGTTTATGGTGAGCGCTCGGTGATGGGCAATGATGTGGTACAGCGTGCGCAAGTATGCTCTATGCGCCGTATCGCCGAATTTGAGGTGCTATACAACTTTATGCTCGCCTTTCAGCATAGCCACCCATCAAAAGCCCAGCGTGTTGAGCAAGTACCAGAGTTTGTCGCGCCATCTATCGCACGTGCTGTCAAAGCATTAGCATATTTTGAAACCCTGTTGGAGGGTCATGAGTATCTGGTCGGTGACCAGCTGAGCTTTGCTGATATTGTGCTGTATTTGGGTTTAGATTTTGGCAAAGTCCTTCAAGTCAATCCCAATGAACAAGGCGACAATCTTGCCCGTTTTTACCAAATGATGAACGAGCGTTTTAGCATCAAAAACATGGCAAAAGCCAAACCTGTTCATGAAGAAAATTAAAGTAGTAAATTTTTTAAAAATGTAATGATAAGCAGCAACAGCTTTGCGTAACGAGGATAATTCCTAACGACGCAGGGCTGTTTTGCTATGGTTAACATTAAAAATAGGATCAGCATATATGTGAAATTTACTATGAATCTATAAAATTAAACACTTCGTTACACCCATATCACTTATGAGCGCTATAGTGGTCAGATTATCACCCTTTTATAAGCATCTTTTTAAAAGCCCTTTGAATAATTTGACTGATATCCATCTTATAATTGTGACAGTCAGATTTTGTAGATTAAATGGGTCAAAAAGTTGAATTAAAAAGTATAACTGCAAGGTATGATCTTCATGACACTATCTTTTAAATCCGCCCTATTGCCAAGTATGCTAGCGATAAGTCTGGCATTAAGTGCCTGCCAAGATGCTTCTGTTCCAACGGATGCAAATATCGAGTCAGCTTATACCAATGTTAGCACTGCAGATGCTGATATAGCGAATAATAATGCCACGTTAGCTAAGGCAAGCGAGATGAGTGCTGAAGAACAAATGATTGAAAATCTTGCGCGTTATCGTTGGACACTACTCGATATCGATGACAAAAGTGGTGGCGCTGTCATAACGACACTTGTAGATATTAAAAACCAAGTAACACTGTTGTTTAAACAGAATCAAGGATATAACACCCTGAATTATGGTGTAGGCTGCAACACTATGAGTGCGAGTTATGAGTTGCAAGATCATACGCTCACGACCGAAGATAGTATGAGTGCTAAAATGCTATGCGAAAATCTAAATAAAGCAGAAAATCTTTTAGACACGTTGATGCAAGGCACTAGTGAGATAAGTGTTACTGAAGGTGAGAACCCAGTACTAACGCAAGTGACCAGCAATGCGGTCACTTTGACTTGGAAAGGTAGGTTGACGTCACAAGCCAAGTACAATAGTAAAGGTGAGACCGTATTTTGGGCTGTAAATGCTAATGAAACAGTGTGCTCTAATAATAGCTTAGAGATGTGTTTGCAAGTGAAACCAGTCACTTATAATGATCAAGGTATTAAAGTCAGTGAAGGCAAGTGGACTGCATTTAATGGTGAGATTGATGGCTATGAGCATGATGGTAAGCATGATGAAGTGCTACGCCTACAACGTTACCAATTAGACAGCGATAAGGTATCAGAAGGTGAAGAGTATGCCTATGTATTGGACGCCGTTATTGAAAGCTCAGTAGTACAATAGGGCTGTCTGGCTATTAACGAATGAATACATTAAGTAGTGACATTAAATATTGATAATAAAAAACACGCGCCATTTGACCGCGTGTTTTTTTATGCTTGCTTTAACGCAAATTACCTAAGTCTTCTTCAGTTAAACGCCAGCGTCCCTTTTTCTTAGAAGCACCGCGCCCGCGCATTGCGCTGTTTAATATGAGTTTGTTCATTGAATGGCTTGAGTGCGCATGACAGATGGCGCATGCAAGACCGTCTGCCGCATCTTGTTGTGGTACAAAATCCAGAGTTAGTATCCGGCACACCATTTCTTGTACTTGCTCTTTTGCTGCTGCGCCATAGCCACAAACGGCTTGTTTGATTTGGCGTGCAGTATATTCTGAAACTTCCAAATCCAAGGCTACCATCGCTGCAATGGCTGCGCCACGTGCTTGCCCAAGCTTAAGCGCTGAATCAGGGTTTTCTGCCATAAATACTTGTTCAATTGCCGTATAAATAGGCTCATCTGCATATTTTAGATGATGCTGAGTAATACGCGTCAAGCCATTAAAAATGCGTTTTAGGCGTTCAGGCATCTCTTTGGTATCTGTACGAATGGTGCCTGAATCAACATAGGTGAGCTTATCGCCCGTTTGTTGAAGGATGCCATAGCCGGTCATGCGTGAACCTGGATCAATCCCAATAATAATTGCCATAGTGTTCCGTCTTACTTACATTTTGTTTTATGGCTTAAAAATTAGCCGTAAGTTTGATAGTATAGCAATCAATCCCCATATACATCATATGTTAGCCATTTTAATTTGCATGGCGCTCAATTTATTGGTTTTTATTTTATAGGACGACACTTTATGGGTCAGATAGTTGGTATTGCCATCGTATGGTTTATTATCGAGATGCTGCTTTGGTATTTGCTTGCTCAATTTATGAGTGGCTGGTTGGTGTTTATTTGGTTTATTATCGCCGCCGTCATCGGTATTTCGCTCCTGCGCAAAGGCATGGCAGCTCTCAACCCAATGGCCCAGCAGATGAAAGCAGGCGGTATGATGAATCCGTCGATGCGTCCGCAAGAGTCAACCATGATCAAAAGTGTGGCTATGGCAGCGGCTGGTATTTTACTGCTCATTCCCGGTGTGCTGAGTGACTTGCTAGCCTTGCTGGTTGTATTGCCACCCGTGCAGAAAAAGCTCAAAGACTTTGCCAATAATTACGTCATGAACAATCAACAAAAAATGATGGAGATGATGGCCAAGCAGATGGGTGGACAAATGGGCGGCGGACAAAACCCATTCGGTGGTGCTGGCGGCATGGGTGGTCAAAACCCGTTTGGCGGTGCAGGTGGTATGAATAATCAGAACCCGTTTGGTCAACAGCAAAAACCGTTTGGTGATGTGTTTAAGCAGCATACAACGATTGATGGGACAGCAAAAACCATTCCTAAAGACGTGAAAAAAATCACTAAATCTGCTAATGACGAATAGTTGAATTAATAGACAAGCATAGAAAAAGCCCCTTTCGTCAATGATAAAAGGGGCTTTTTAGTAGCTGTAATTCATTGTTTATAAATATAGTGCTTATAAATAAAAAAACTACTAACCGAATATAACAACCGAAGTGCCGCCGCAAGATGGTGACCCATGAACCGTGAAGTTCAGGGCGGATGCGTCACTGCCTCGGCAGGTTTCCTGATACACCGCAAGCGGTGCAGGCATACACAATGAAGCAATAGGTACCACATCCTGGTAAAGCATTATCGGCTCAGGGAATAAACATCTGCTAGCCAACACTTCAGAATATAATTATCTTAACCAATGGTTTGAGTGATTGCAAGTACGATTTACAGATTGCTACGTGAGTTTGATAATTAGCATTATTACCATGAAATTATTATTACATCCCAATCTATTAATAAAGTAATCAAATGTTGACCTATAAGCTCACTTTTCAGCTATTTCAAGATGTGTGCTAATATAGACAACTTTAGACATCCTAATACAGCATTATAGGCGTTCATTCACTTGAGGAGCGGTAATCCATGACCAATACCCAGCAACAATCAGAATCTATCGACGATAATCAGGCACAATTAAGCAAGCAACAACATAGTGATAATAATAAGAAAGTGCCGCGTGTATTAATGATATTAGATGGGTTTGGGCATCGTGAAGACGATAAAGACAATGCCATTGCTGCCGCTAATATGCCAAATTTAGATAATATTTATGAACAATATCCGCATGGATTGATATCAGCGTCAGGAGAAGATGTTGGTTTGCCAGATGGTCAGTTTGGTAATTCAGAAGTTGGGCATATGAATTTGGGCGCTGGGCGCGTGCTTTATCAAGATTCAACTCGTATCTCAAGTGAAGTTGCCAGTCGTGATTTTTATAAAAATGAAGCCTTGGTCAATGCAGTAAAAGCCGCCAATACATTGGGCGGTAATGTGCATATTATGGGCTTACTGTCAGATGGTGGCGTCCATTCTCATCAAGACCATATTGAAGCAATGTGTCATTCTGCATTGGTACATGGTGCCAAAAACGTCTTTGTGCATTGCTTTTTAGATGGACGTGACACGCCGCCTAAGTCTGCTGATAAATACATCAATCGTCTTCGTGATCATATCACAAAGCTGAATGCGCATTATGAGAGTGGTCGTGTACAGATTGCCAGTATTATCGGGCGTTACTATGCGATGGATCGTGACAATCGCTGGGATCGTGTGCAAAAAGCTTATGAGCTGATTACTGAAGGTAAAGCGGATCGTTTAGCAACTCGTGCTGATGGGGCAGTGCAAGCTGCGTACAAAGCACGTGAAACCGACGAATTCATTAATCCAACGGTCGTGATTGGGCGTGATGAAGTGCCTTATACCGTTGATGACAATGATGCCCTTATTTTTATGAATTTCCGTGCTGACCGTGCTCGTGAGCTTGCGCAAGCTTTCGTATTACCGGATCATGAGTTTCCAGGATTTGCTCGCAATAAGCAGCCAAAACTTGCGGCGTTTGTAATGTTGACCAAGTATTCTGATGTGTTAGCAGATAATCCTAAAACCAGCATCGCTTATTATCCAACTTCATTGACCAATACACTTGGCGAGTATTTGCAAGATAAGGGTAAAACTCAGCTGCGTATTGCTGAAACTGAAAAATACGCGCATGTGACGTTCTTCTTTAGTGGTGGGCGTGAAGATGAATATAAAGGAGAGACACGCATCTTAGTGCCATCGCCAGATGTTGCTACTTATGACTTGCAGCCTGAGATGAGCGCGCCTGAAGTGACTGATAGATTGGTGGAAGCGATTGAATCTGGTAAATATGATGTGCTAGTTGTCAACTATGCCAATGGTGATATGGTCGGTCACACTGGTATCTTTGATGCTGCAGTGCAAGCAGTAGAAGCGTTAGATATCTGTGTTGGGCGCGTGGCAGAAGCAGTACGTGCCGCAGGTGGCGATATGCTGATTACAGCAGATCATGGCAACTGTGAGCAGATGCAAGACTATGAAAGCGGTCAAGTCCATACTCAGCATACTACTGAACACGTGCCACTTATTTATGTCGGTGAGAAAAAAGTACAAGTCCGTAGCGGTGGTAAGCTTAGTGATGTTGCACCTACTATTCTGGCCTTAATGGATATCGAAGCGCCGAAAGAGATGACAGGCGAAAGTCTGTTGGTTGCCGCTCAATAATCCAATTATAGTAAGGCGCTAGAAATTTATACTAGGGCGTGTCCTCATTTCAAAAATGGTGATAAAAATGAGATAAATTGCAGTCAAACAAGGAAAATAGCGCAGATAATATCGGGATATTAACCAGCTATTTAACGATGTTTGGCAAAATTTAGCCATTTTTAGCCCGTTTAGATATGATCAATTGAATTGAGGACACGCCCTAGTAGCGTTACATTACTTTCAAAGTAAATTAATATTAAAAGGGAGAGCTATTGATCAGCTCTCCCTTTTTTGTTGCTACATTTTGTCTAACATTTCACCTAAGTTACTTGCAATACTCTCCTATTCTTATAAGGGTGCTTGATGCTATCTTATGGGCTATTATTCAATAATAACCATATAACAATCCTATAATAATGATGGCTTAACTTTGGACAAATTTTCAGGTGATTTTTATGCATTTTAACAATCCTATCAGTCGTACCTTTCCATTGACCTCTAAAAGACTCGAGCAGTCAATGAGTACGATATCTAGCTACACTAATGTCTTAAAGCCGACGCTTATCGTGGGTTTTCTGGGCTTAAGTATGATTGCTATACCAGCGCAAGCGGCTGTCAAAGATACTGCGGCAGGGCGCAACGCGAGTCGTACGGCAAGCTTACAACTCATCAGTTTAAATGCTGATAATGTACCATTAGATAACGGCGCAGATGATCTATCAGATATAGCTGATATGCTTGAATCTGCTGATCAAGCTGACGATTTAATTGATAGTGTGGCGGATGAAACTGTGCTTAACAATGAATCGCCTATTATTAATACCGACATTCCTGCAGAAGTGGCTCAAGTGTCATTAAATGCTATTTCTCCTGAAACGCTGAAGACCTTTGTTGCTTTGATTGATTTGGTGCGTCGTGAATATGTCGATACGGTTAATGATGAAGAACTGTTTAATAATGCTATGAGCGGTATGTTAACCAAGCTTGATAGCCATGCTGAATTTTTGGACGCCGAAGCTTATGAGAATCTGCGTGCTTTTACGGAAGGCGATGTAGGGGATATTGGCATCAAAGTTGAGTATCAATCAGCCTTGGGCTATTGGGTCATCACTGAGG